>JGI10211J34971_10004414_pt1 | contig 11161 bp, 15 predicted proteins | sample Etolagsediment_FD_34971 | JGI IMG/M metagenome (IMG submission 34971)
CGATGAGATACCAGCCACTCGATGCGTTAGAGAGAAACGCTTATATGGCGCCAGGGTGGACAGNTGAGGAATTAAAAAAGATGATGCGCTATTACTCGAATCTCAGATATGTCGGCCCCGTGCCCTATGAGGAATTCAACAATGTCAAACCGGAACTGCCTTACCATCAGATGGTTTTGGAGGGGATTTGAAAATTAACAAATCATTCGAGCCGCCCGCAGGGGCGGCGGCACAATTCAGACATTGCGCCCCTCCGCCCCCTGTTCACGAGGGGCACCCATAAAGAGAGGGGAGACATCCATTGATATGGTCGAGTTGGATCAAAGGGAGGCAGAGAATGAGTGTGCGTGGCAGGTTTAATAGACTCCCATTTTTGGAGGATATCAGCCAGATAAGCATGTTGACGAAAGGCCGCAGTAAAAGGCATATAGCTAAGTTGGTGCTTGAAGACTTCAAAGATAAAGCTGGCTGCTTTCCTGAAATTGTAACGAGCCATATGAACAATGTGGCCGTAACATCTTATAGAAAACTGCTGGAGAACACCATATGAGAAAGCGTAAATGGTCATGGATAATGAAACCTACATCGTATGAGATGGTTTGTGATATATGTGGTGGACACAATATAGCGTGGTCTGAATACGAACACATGATTTGGTGCTACGATTGCCAAAAAGATACTCCTGGCTCAGGAGGTATATTCGATGGGCCAGTACCAATCGGCGTGTGCGAATTACTTGGTCTTAGTTTTGACCGTGTTGATCTAAAAACGGGTGATCGCTTATATCTCCATATAACGAAGAACAATAAACTTTCGTGGAGAAGAAAAAGAACCAAGCAAGGTATCACCAGTAGTCTTCACGTAACAACCTAGCGCGACCTAATAAACGAGAATCGCCCGGATACCCAAACCACAGACAATTGAGAAGTAACGGGGAGATATCAGAAATATGACTGAAGGTAAAGAACTGGTCAAGGTTGCCCCGACTATACCCAAAAGTCACCAGAGGGCAGCAATAGCCAAGTCAAGGACAATGACAGGCGGGGGTTATGTCCCTCATTTATCGATGGATGAAATTATCCAACTAGTGCGCGCGGTCAAAGAAATAAGCAAACCGGTTTACAGAGAGCGCAACGCATTGTTGGTACAAATGCTATTTGATGGGTGTTTAAGATGTTCAGAGGCTTTATCAATTAGGCCACTGGATATTGTAGAAAATGCAAATGATTGCCGTGTCCGGATATTGGGCAAAGGTAATAAGTATCGCGAGGTAGCCATATCACAAAGCTTAGTATCAGACTTAAACTCTTATGCTGGTATAGCCGGGATACGGAAAGGTGATTATTATTGGCCGATCACCCGGCGGCGCGTACACCAGATGATCAAAAGCGCAATGGACCATACAGGTATCCGGAAGCCTGATGGTGTTGGAGTTGTTCATCTTATGAGGCATACCGGGGCAATCGAGCGCATGAAGCGTTCCGGAAACCCTAAATCTGTGCAAGACCAGTTGGGGCATACAGATCCCGGTATGACGCTGCGGTATATGAAAACCCTACAAAGGGATGAAAGTTTGAAAATACAAGGGGAGATTGATTACGAATGGTGAAAAGAATCAAATTACGCAAGGACGAGTGCGCCATTATATTTCGCAATGGCCCTGGTGGTCTAGACGATAATAGATTTTCCATCAAAGCGTATGTAAGACTATTTGGGAAGGCAGGTACAGTAATGAGAGTGATATTTCAATCTGTGAAGTGTAAGCACTGTGGCTCGAAGGATATAGTAAAGTACGGTTCATTACATGGTGTTCAGAGATGGTTTTGTAATAAATGCCATCGTAAGTTCGTGGACAATTACGATGATATACCATGTAACTGAACTTACACCTTCACCTGTACTACCATCAATCGTAGCCGCTAATGCTGTTATGAAACAAAATAAAGCTGCTATGAAAGCCTTACCAGAATCAGACATGTTACACCTCGTTGAAAGTTTATTTAGTATACCAAGGAGGTTTTATGAAATCAACCCGAATGGAACAGTACCTAATATTTTTAGATTAGTACCGCTTATCGATTGCGACACGCTCAGAACGCGGTAAATAAAAAGGAGGGGTGATGGCAACGAAAAGTCAACGCAAAGCAGAATTAGCAGCCAAAAAGAAAAAAGCCAAAGACAAAAGGCGTAAAGAGTTCAAGCAAGGTGAGGATATCATCATGAACGCAATACGCAGTGGTGAAGATTTAACCGAAATAGAGGGGTTGATCAACACGGCTAATAATGGCGCTATCCACAAAAAGGCCGGTGCGCGTCTTAAACTGGCGTGGAAATTACGCAAGTATGTAGGAGGCAGTAATGGGTAAGACTTCTATTGCTCGAGACCCCCGGACTGGTGAAGTGCTGGGCAGTGTATTCAAAATACAATCACTGAAGGCAAAGGCTGAGAATGAGGTCAAAAAGAAAATGAGAAAAGGTAAGGCAAAGCGGCGGATGTTCACCCCGTGATAGCTGCCACTTTTCAAGAGGAATGAGTAATGAGTGAATTATCACCAGTTAAAATGACACTCAGGGCAAATAACCATCGGCTTATGGAAGCGCGTCGCGCTAAAGGGTGGGCACAAATAGAATTTGCTAAATACATTTGCATGTCTATCCAAAAATATCAAGAGGTTGAGTTGATGCGGTATGTCCCTTCGCATATGGAAATGTTTGATATAGCTGAAGCATTGGAAACCACCGTGGAGTATTTATTCCCTGAAACCTTGATTGATTCTATTAAGTCGGGGGTATTTAGACAACGTGTTAAGTTTGTAGAGGAACCAGAAATATTACGCTTAACTGAGCCATCGGCACAGAAAGCGTTATCTATACTAGGTGGCATAGTTGAGGAAGATGCTATATACGAGCTGGACAGAAGGGCGTTATCTATAACATTAGCAGAACTATTTAATTGCAAATTAAAAGAGAATGAACGTGAAATACTTGCGTTGCGGTTTGGGTTGAACGGAGGGGAACCAATGACACACGAGAAAATTGGCTGCATGTATGGAGTATCAGGAGAACGCATCAGGCAGATCGAAGCTAGGGCCCTGAGACAATTAAGGTATAGAGATTCATCAGAGAAGTTGAAGCCATTTTTAGATTGATACCGCTTTCGTGGAGGATTGAGTAATCGTGAGAACGATTATTAAGAAGATATGGGTTTGGTGGTGCATCTTAGTAATAATGCCAATGTTGTTTGAGGTGTTGGGATATTGCTTACGGACCCCTGGACGATTGGAATAAGCACCTGGAAGGGGACTAAAAAAGGGGACGTTTATTTAAATGGATGCCAAGAAAAAATAAAAAATAGGAGGAGAAAAATGCCAAGAGGAGATGGAACAGGACCAGAGGGGAAAGGACCGTTTACAGGCCAAAGGGGGGGTAATCCTCCCCCGAGATCTGGTCAGCAAAACAAGCCTAAGCGCAGGGGTCCACGAAGATTAGGTCCATTAGGTCCATTAGGTCGAGGGAGATAAAAAAGGGGGTGTAAAAGCGGGCTCATTCGTTGAAATGAGCCCGCTAACCCTGACTAAAAATAGATGCCGTTTTACAAGGAGATTGAGCAATGACCAGGAGTAGTGTAGATCAAATAGATTGTGATGGCATCACAATTAATGGGTATGATTATGATCTCCAAGTGTGGGTCGAAAATTACATTGTATGGGATATGTCACCGGAACATGCGGGAAAGGATATTCGTAACCTCCCCGGCCATTCGATCCGTTGCCCTGGTTGCGGTGGTGTCAGGCATGAAGGGTGGTGTGAATGATGAATAAATCATGGGGTGAAATATTCCGGGCCGCATTGCACCGTGGTCCGGAAAAAAACAGAGTAAAAAAAGGGGTGTGAAAATAGCACCCCTCCGCACGAGTGGAATAAGCATTTGGAAGGCGACTAAAAAGGGGACGTTTTTTGGACGATCTTGAACTGCTAAAAAATTTGGGAGTGCTAGCTATCATCGGTAGTTTGGTATTTGGTGGGTGGGTGATGCAAAAGATAGGCCGTATTATCCTATTGATATTCATTTTTATTATCATATCAGGGTTAGTTGTATGGCGAGTATTATGATAAAACCCTTGCCCCTTTCTCTTGTGGTGGTCCTGGGGATAGTGGTGCGTTTGTTGCACCTTATCCCCGGTGATCACTACGGTATATTGGGTATAGATTCTTATTATTTCCATCATATGGCTGAAAATCCTGGATCAGTGGAAGGCAGCGGATTAGTATATCCTCTTATCTGGCTAGGGAAGTTAATAACATTAGATTATGCCTGTTATGTGTTACCGGTGATTATCGCTGTCATCGGGATATTAGCTATCTATTGGGTAGTATCTCGGCTATTTGATCCACTGGTAGGGTTATACGCAGCTTTTGCTTGGGCGTTATTACCCAATAGTGTGATCATAACTACCGCTGGATTCATAGATAGGGATGGGCTTAATGTTTTATTAATATCATCTGGAGTGTTTGCTTTTTGGTTGCTTAAGGATAAATGTTGGACACTCGCCGGATTGCTACCAGTAGCTATTGGTGAATTGGTGGTATTTGAGTGGTGCTGGGTAGGTCGCTGGATATTAGTTGGTTTGATAATGAGTGTATTTTTGTCAACTGGATTTACCAGGTTAAAGAGGTTACCGTTGAAACCACTATCAATTGTGATTGTGGGTAGTATGTTGCTGGCTGTAATAGCCGGTGGAATAGAGAGTAACACACAGCAGACTCTTGATATGGCTAATCCTGTAAGCGTCACTAGCACAACATATGCTGAAATACATCATATTACACCACAATATGTAGTGGCGTGGTATGGATTTTTCCTTTTGCCGCTGATAGTAGGGATAATTATGGTTTGCAAAAACCGCACCGATGCGGGAATGTTTGCACTATTTTGGTTTGGCGGGGGATTTGGATTAGCACTATTAGCTGAACGATGCCTGATATTTGCGCTACCTGGCGCTGTGATGCTGATAGGATTGTGTTTAGCATCATTTACTAAGGGTTTGTATACCGATGCTGTTAAAAAGGCTGCTATAGGTATACTAGGGGCTTGTTTGATTATGTTGGTAGGTAGCTCATACCTACAAGGTTATCGTTTAGCAGACTTCCGTGGTATGTCCCCAAATGAAAACTGGATCGATGGATTGGAATATCTACGGAATGAAACCCCTGTAGAATCGCGGGTGTTGTGCCATTGGGATTATGGATATTGGGTACTGGACATAGCAGACCGAACACCGATACTAAAAGGTGGAATGGAAAATACAGAGGATTATGATGCTGATGATATACCGACAACGATGATTGATTATCATGCGGATTATTTTATAGGAGTGGTCAGTGATTGTGATGGCTGTAATATCAAATATATTAATAATACTGTGATGGTGTTAAAGGGGGATTGATATGATTTCTATGTTGCCTACGTTACTGGTAGCGATAGATGAACATACTCCACACCCTGATAAAATGAGAATGGTAGAGTTGTTTGCGGAATTGGATATACCTATTGAACCAAGCGACTTCATTGACCCTACAGAATTAGAATTGATACTAAAGTTGGATAAAAAAGAATTGATGTATCGCGGCGCTTATTTACGAGTGATGGTTTTAGCTCTAGCGATAGAAGGCCAAATAGTAGCATATCATACTGATGGTGGTGAGCAGGGTTGCAGAAGTGACTTGGCGTTCGTTAGTATTGAATTATGGGAATCGTGGATAAGGCTACATCCAGAAGTGGAACTATGTCGGGAATGGTTTAACGGCCAATCCTGAGTAATGAACTGGCCATACCTTGTAAGGCAGGGCCAAATGTCTGAATTAAACCCCATACAATACCGATACCAATTGCTCCAAAAACCACACGAGCTATTGCGTAGCCACCGGTCAGGAACGGATAATTAAACGATAGCAGATTAGGTAGATCACGCAAAAACTGCCAGCATATTGATGGAATTGCCCATATCCCTTGAGACTCCATAATATTATAATATGCCATTTGGTTTACTATATTTGTTTCGGCATCCCCGAGATAAACACCGGATATAATACCACCTAGTATACCGTGGGCTACTATCCACGCCAAAGACAATCCCATTAACCAACGTACACTCATAATAACATCCTAAAATGTTTGATAACTCTCCGCTTTAATTAGTAATCCTACTGAGAATATTAAATATATCGGTATCAACCACCATTCAAGGATCCCTGTGGCAGCGCAGAACATCATCATACTATTTACTATCAAAGCCAGAGCTAGTAAATGGCGTGTACGATCAAATACAAAGCCCCCGGCCACTATAGCTAGCCCTGCGATAATCGGCATCCAAAACAGTGATAAAGGTATACCGGTGTCTTCCAACATATCATTCATCACTTCCATACCTGGTAATTGTTCAAAATCATCACTTGATGTGCCACTGGATATGTAACCGTCAGGCGTGGCCGGAGACGTACCGATTAAATACCATGATTGACCACCATCTGGTGGCTCATATTCGGATTTTGCGTTTGGGTAAATAGCACTAATAGTTATAGTAGGACTGCCAGGATTAACGATCAGATCATAATATATATCATTACTAAATGAGCTTTGATCTGATATAGTTCCGGAACTGATCTGACTAGGTTCAAACTGTAACCACAAAACATCAGTTGTATAGCACCCCGATCCTGGTACAGTCGCGAACGCTAAAACGTCTCCATAACCAGTGCCTGAACTGGTAACAGCGTAAGCTCGAGCATGATAACAGGATCCACAACTGAGACCTGATAATGATAACGAATAACTGCACGTGCCACTCGACCATGGCTCAAACTCTTTAACATCTGAATAATCGGGAGTGCCAGACGCACAAGGAACATAACAGAAACCTCTCTCAGAAGGGGTGCCGCCATTTATTGCTGTAATCAATCCATTAGCTGTAGCTGACGATGTCCCCACAGAGGTTATGCTTACAGATGTAATATCCGGAGGAGAGCCACCACCACTAGCAGCAGGTACAGAACCTACTCTGGCTTGGCCACTGCTATCTGATTCTCTCCAGTACGCAACCGACACCACTCCTGATTGGAGGTATGTTGCGCCGGATGCGTCACAGGCATTTGAGTCTACTTCTTCTGCTGATCCGAGTGTGATTGTACGAGTTGACCAGTCCAGTGAATTGTACCACGAAAAGAATTTTGAGGAGTCGGCATCATCAGCACACGTAATAACAAAATTACTACTATCAGTGAATGCAACACCTGTATATCTAGCTCCTGTCCCCAAATAATTAGTTGGGCTGCCAACCGATACAGCTGATCCTGATGCAGTAACCGCCACTGCTCTGCCCCATCCCCCGCTTTTGTAATAGGCGCAAACTGCCTCATCAGTGTCCCCGAATTCTTGGAACGGCGAATCTGCGCCAAATGGGTATTTTGAGTATGTAACATCGGAATCCCATTTAGATGCTGGTCCGGCAGACAACGATGCCCCATCCCAGGACACCGCAGTTGCCCTCACGTCTTTAATGTCTGTATTGCTGCCAAACACAATCCATTTATCGGTGTTAATTTGGGCTGAAAACGGAGACTGGAAACGCTCATCTAGAAGCCTGAGTTCATCGTTAACTGTAATTGTTGTTTTAGGAGAGCCGCTTAAACCGCAATGTGCTCCATGCAAATAGCGAGAATCACCATACGCATTATTAAATGCGACAAACTCATCGGTATCCCCATTGGATAGCGCTACATCATATTTACAGGCTGTGGTGCTGTATATGTTTACTTCGGTTCCCCATGACCCTACAGTAGTTCCCGAGATCGAAACTGCCCTAGCTTTCCAGTCCTCGTTGCTATTACTATAACTAATAACAACAATATCATCAGATGGTGAGCAGATATCTCCCGAATAATCAGTTTTCATTGTGGTAGCACTGGCAGATTCAGAGCCCCAATCAATCCCTGTCCCGCCATCCCACTCACCAATTTTAACAACATAGCCCACAGTGGCACCCGGAGAATATCCAACGGCAAATCTGGTATCAGAGCCGTGAATTCGCACTACACTTATTTTATGGGAATCATCAGAGGTAAACTCATCAGCATCACCCCAAGTTATATCAGCATCAGTGTAGATCGGATACTGTGCATTTGATAACCATTCAACCGGCAATCTTTTCACATAATAATAATGCCCATAGGCTACAAACAAATAGGATTCTATTGTTGTTTCATTAGTGAGATAATCTCCATGACCAGCTTCATTTTCCACAAAATCAAACTGCGAATCCCAAGCCCTAGCAGGTTGCAACCATGAATTTTCCCCTATTCTTACAGGTTCCTCAATTCGCTTTTCAGTTTCATAATCCCAATCCAACTGCAAATCCCCCGATATCTCAAAATAGATATCCAGAGTCTCGGCATCTTTGGGGAATGTCGGCATCATCGATATTGATTCAATTTCTCGCATTGAGTATCTATGTGTAAGAATTCCGATATTATTGCCTAGACCAAATACATTGGGATAATATATTCCAACCGCATTTGCCCCAGGTCTTCCCTCGATCATCTGCCCGAGATCGGCTCCATAATACTGTTTTGCCTCACTGATATCCGATGGGCTGGAATATAAGGCTCCATTATCATATTTCATTTCAGCCGGCCTGAGTAATAATTGCCGATCGTCGCTCTCATACGAGATACCATCAGCTACTAATTTTTCGGCCACCATATGATAGTAGGGAAGCTCTCGCATAACGAGCCGCCCGCCCTCTTGGATAATTTTAGGAGTCTTGTCTATGGCAATTTTGTCAAATATAGATTGCTCCAGTTCTTGGGCCTGGGCTTGAGATTGAGAGATAGACAAAACTATCATAGATAACAGTAATGCGGTTATGATCAAAATTAACAAATATCTCATGGTACACTCACCTTAACATTATCGAGATACCCGTTGAATTCTCCGATATGTATGTTAGCTGAATTTGTATTTAGTGATGATATAGTTCCGGATGATGTATTACTGCCATCATCGCTGATTCCGAAACAGCCATCTATATAGTAACCTGTTATTTGAGTTTCAGTGTCAATACTGGCCGGAATACTAATACTCGTTGGGCTTCCTGAGTATGTTCCCTCTATTCGTATATGGGCTTCTGATACATAAACAAAGGACTGCCCATTTAGCGCCAGCTTCAGTTCCAAGCCATACATATCTTCTACGTCCCAAGCATTCCCGTCAGGGTCAAGCGGGAATACAGTTTCTGCCCATTCCCAATCTGCCCAATTACCATTAGGGTACATTTTTGTACCAGAATCCCATGCGCCATCATACCGTAATGCAGGTTCTATCCAAGATGTATAGGGTGATGACCCATTTATTCTGCATCTCACAGTAACTGTTCCCACATTTAACCCCTCCGGCAATGTAGGATTAGCCAAACCCACGACACAACTTTCCTCGTGTTCTTCATAGATTTTAGTCAGGTCACTATCATCACTGAATAATGATGGAATTGAACCATCCTTGTCGCAGGAATTTGAAATATATTGATTCGGCACTAAATCTTGTGATGTGGTAGCCGTACCAACCTCGTAGGCACGAAATATATAATTAGGCGTATCATCTACTAATAGAGCATACGAACCGGATTTACCCACAATAAAACATTCTCCAACTGGAGTACCTACCAGTGTTACATCACAGTTTATCGCGAACGAACTGCCACTGTTAAATGATAGACTGGCATCGTGTGCAGCATAACAGTTATCCCCCACCGCGCTAATCCATAATTGATCTCTCGTAGCTGTGTTGTTTCCGAAATATTGTGTTTTGACGATTGTGGTATTGGCGGGGACGGTGGTATGATTAGTGCGCCAATATGCAGAGGAACTAGATATATCTTTAGCTATCATAGGTTCCGATCCGGAAGCTGTATACATAGCCACATCATCAGCATCGGCTTGAATATAGTATCCATCAACTAATCCATCAGCGTTAATTGGATACCGGAAAGATCCAGTGATATCGTTATCGGTTGTGTTTGCTATCTCTATTTTAAGATAATAGTTGTAATCATCAGCGGTTAAAGCACCCGCCACACTGAGAAGCAATACTGGTATACCGATACCAATCAACACTGAAATAATTAACCTTTTCATATTCATATCATCATGCCTTCTGTAAATCAAATATCTTATACACGCTATACATCAGGAACAAGAATGCTATAAATGCCAGTGCCGCCACCTCAAACATGCCTTGATCGGTAGCTATCACTGGAATGAGTAATCCTAATAATAAGCCAGGTCGAGCCGTTTGCCATCGTGCGAATGACACCATCATCACAGCTAATACCCCGGCTAACACTACAAAATTTAATAATATGAACCTTCCACCTACCAACTCATCAATACCTGATAAGGCATTGTCTACCCAATTACCACTTTCATCCCATTGCCCTTCCACAGCATCTTCATTATCATGACTCCATGTTTCATCTTCCCATCCAGGGGACATCATATTTACAGTAAACAATTCAGGGCAGAGATAACGGAGACCAGGTATAACGCGCCCAAAATAAGATTCTCCCGTTTCAGTTAGCACATCGTTAATAGATACAGTTGTAAGAGTGTCACTAATACCCCATGCAGATTCAATATCCTCTGCTGCATCTATTATCCATTCAGCCAACCATTCATGGTTATCATCCTGATCTGTATCATCACAATAATCACTATTACTCATAGTGTAATCATAGGACACTATAGGAGTAATCCATCCGGGTTGACTGGTAATCCTGATAGTATACGGATATTCCCAAGATAATAACCCAGCATCGGCAGCACTGAAATAAAATGACACGATCCCTTGCCCGTAGCCGTCATTGTAGAAAGGATATGGTGCCACAGTAGTTATTTGTGTACCCGAATCTATTAACTGGATTAAAAACGTCTTGTCTATTGCCCCTTCGTCTGGATAATTACCACTATCATCCCAATCCACTTCAAAATGGACAGTGAACAGGATATCGTCAGTCTCGACAAGATTCCGTGAGGCAATAGTAGATTCGATAGATAAATCATCCGGAGCAGTATCGGCGGCCAGAGCTACAATAGGATAACATAGAAAAAC
>JGI10211J34971_10004415_pt1 | contig 11161 bp, 11 predicted proteins | sample Etolagsediment_FD_34971 | JGI IMG/M metagenome (IMG submission 34971)
AACCTCTGGTGTGTCAGTTGTCCTGCCAAGGGCACCGCTGATTAGCTACGTTCGGGATGGATAACCGCTGAAAGCATCTAAGCGGGAAGCCGGCCTCAAGATGAGATTTCCATGCCCTTCGGGGCGAGAGGCTCCCAGTAGACGACTGGGTTGATAGGCCGGATGTGGAAGTGGGGACTAAAGACCCATGCAGCTGACCGGTACTAATAAGCCGATAACTTGACACCACATGAGTGGTGCTCGCGTCCACTTTGTGGTTCTCGATTTACGGTCGAGAACCGATCGGCAACCAGGTAATTCTGGTTGCCCTCAGACTGATAAATCAATAGTGTTTCGGCGGCCATAGCGAAGGGGAAACGCCCGGTTACATTCCGAACCCGGAAGCTAAGACCTTCAGCGCCGATGGTACTGCAGGGGGGACCCTGTGGGAGAGTAGGACACCGCCGGACTTCTTTGTGAAATGGCCACCCGCTTGGGTGGCCATTTTGCGTTAACGAGAAAGATGTCATGACAGAGAACGACAAAAGACCCGCCTCTGGCGATCGTCGACCCCGGAAACCGGGTGCCGGGCGACCCTCGGGTTCTGGCGGTGCGCGATCTGGCGCCCCACGATCGGGAGGCCCCAGATCCTCTGCGCCGCGCGACGGTGAACGCCGTGGCGCTCCTCGGGCTGGTGGTCAACGTCGTGATGATTCCACTCGTGATGCCGGAAGGCCCAGACGCGATGATGCTCCTCGTGGCTCCAGGCCCTCTAGTGGAGATCGGACCGGGCGACCGGGTGCTCCCCGCAAGACTTTTGGTGATCGCGGCGCTCCCCGGCCCCCGCGTGATGATGATCGCGAGACTGCTACCCGCCACGATGATCCGCCCGTTGACGAGGATGCGACCCCCAGTGAGCTGGATCGCTCAGCGTGGCGTGAGCTCAAAGCGCTGACGAAGGACAACGCGGAATGGGTGGCCGGGCACTTGGTGATGGCCTCTCGCGTTGTGGATGAGGATCCGGAGCGCGCTCATAAACATGCTCTCGCAGCGTCCAGGAGGGCGGGGCGCATTCCTGTGGTGCGCGAAACCGTGGGAATTACCGCGTATCTGCTGGGTGATTTTGCCCTGGCTCTTCGAGAGCTTCGCACCTACCGCAGGCTTTCGGGTAGTAACGACCAAGTCCCCATGATGGTGGATTGCGAGAGGGGTTTGGGTCGGCCAGAGAAAGCCCTTGAACTCGCCGGTGAGGTCAACCGCTCAGAGTTGAGTCCCTCGATTGCGGTGGAGCTTGCTATTGCTCGCTCCGGAGCTCGTGTGGACTTGGGCCACCTCGACCTGGCCCTACAGGAATTAGAAATTCCCCAACTGAATCCTGACCTGGCGTATTCCTACTCCCCAGCACTGTTTGATTCCTATGCGACAATTTTGAGCTTGATGGGCAGAGAAGACGATGCCGCGAGGTGGGGTGACTTGGCTAACCGAGCAGCGGAGGCACTGAATCCACTCGACGACGACCACGAGGATGACATCGTGGTGGTGGAGATGCCGGGGGAGGGCGAGGGTGACTAAAGCAACTCCTTTAGAGGGTGTCGGACTCGTTCTTGCCGACCTCGACGGTGTGCTCTATCAGGGGCAGCGGCCACTGAATCATGCGGTGGCGTCGCTCACGAAAGCAGCGAAGAGGGCCACGCTGGGGTTCATCACCAACAACGCCTCTCGCACTCCGGAATCCGTCGCCCAGCAGATCACGGGATTTGGGCTTTCTGCGAAACCTGCGGACGTGGTGACCTCACCGCAAGCCGCGATTCGAGTCCTGTCTCGACTGATTGAGCCGGGCGCCCTGGTTCTTGTCGTGGGAGGCGAGGGGTTGACCAGTGAGGTCGAGCGAGCTGGTTTTCGCATGACCCGACTCGCGGATGAGTCCCCGGATGCGGTCATTCAGGGCTTTTCTCCCGAGGTGGGCTGGACGGATCTGGCGCAGGCATCCTTTGCTTTACAGCGCCGCCCAGAAATCCCCTGGATTGCGACCAACACTGACTGGTCGATTCCCGTGGAGGGTGGGGTAGCACCGGGCAATGGTGCTCTCGTCTCGGCAGTTCACCTGGCTGTGGGGAGACTGGCCACCTTTGCGGGAAAGCCTGAAAAAGAGATCTTTGATGTTGCACTGGAGCGTTTTGGATCCGTCGGCGACGCGCTCATGATTGGCGACAGGCTCGACACCGACATCCTGGGGGCAAACCGGGCCGGGATTCGCTCGGCTCTTGTTCTCACCGGAATAGATACTCCCAAGACTTTGCTCGCGAGTGATGAGTCACAGCGCCCGACCTACGTGCTCGAGGACCTCCGTGATCTCCACAAGCCCTATCCGGAAACCATGCGGTCAGAAGATTCTGATGGAGTGCTGACGGTGGAGGTTGGTCGCGCGGTCGTGAGACGAAAAGGTCATGTGATCCGTGTTGCAAGACCTGGCAAAAAGATTGATCTGATTCGAGCAGGTGCCACCATCATTCACGACTCGGGGTTGAAGATATTCGGCCTCGATGTTGATCCCCAGATATATTCGTGAGGGTGAGCATGGATTCTGAGCAGTGGCAACAACGCCTCGACGCTCTTGCGGAGCTTCCGTTGGCTGAGCGCGCTGACGCGCTCGCTGCGGTCTATGACGAACTTCACACCATGCTCGACCAGCCTGAATCTGACTAGCTCTGGTCATGCGACTCGATAGCGCACTTGTCGCGAGAGGTCTCGTGGACTCTCGCACCAAAGCCCAGAGGCGCATTCGAGCGGGGGATGTCCTCGTGGAGGGCAGTGCTGTTACTAAACCTGCCAGTGAGGTGTCCGATGACGCCGCCGTCACACTCATGGGGTCCCCTGACTATGTGGGGCGCGGAGCGCTCAAACTGTCGGCAGCACTCGATGCCTGGGGAATTAATCCCACCGGCAAGGTTGCGCTGGATATTGGTGCCTCTACGGGGGGATTCACCCAGGTCTTGGTGGAACGGGGAGCGAGTCGTGTGGTGGCGGCGGATGTTGGCCACGGTCAATTGCATCCCGACATCCGCGATGACCCCCGGGTTGATTCCCGGGAGGGCCTCAATGTCCGAGAGCTCATTGCGTCGTGGTGGGACCAGGAAGTTGGCGTGCGCCCCGAGCTCATTACCTGCGATGTCAGTTTCATCTCACTCTGCCAGATCATTCCCCCAGTCGTGGAGGCGGTGGGGTCCTGCGACTGGGTGGCGCTCATCAAACCCCAGTTCGAGGTGGGAAAAGGAGGCGTTAGGGACGGAATCGTCCAGAACGCAGAATTGCGCGAAGAGGCCATCCGTTCGGTCCTAGAGTGCGCTGCCGGCGAAGGGTTGGGAATCGGTGGGCTCATGCCATCGCCCATCACCGGGGAATCGGGGAACAAGGAGTACCTGTGTTGGCTGAGTCCCACTCACGGCCGTAATCCGCCACAATGGACACAGCAGATTCACGAACTAGCTCATTCGTAGGCTGGAGACCTTGATGGCACAGAAGAGACACATGCTTGTCTTGGCCCACACGGGTCGCCAGGACGCGCTCGTTGCCGCGAGCGCCGTGTGCGATCAGCTCGTGAACGCGGGACTCACCCCAGTCGTGGCGCCGGAGCAGGCGGATGCTTTTCGCTCTCATTTCACAGGTGACCTATCGTTGCTGGGTACTGAGGTCGACCCTGCCGATGTCGAGTTGACCATTGTCTTAGGCGGCGATGGCACCATTCTCGCTGCCGCTGAGCTCACCCGAGGGTCCACTGCACCACTTCTTGGAATCAACCATGGTCACGTGGGCTTTCTCGCAGAGAGCGAAAAAGATGATTTGGCGTGGACGGTTGCGCAGGCTTTGGCCGGGGAGTACGACGTCGAGGAGCGTCTTGCTCTCGATGTTGTGGTGCAGCGAGATGGCATCGAGGTCTACCGAAGTTTTGCTCTGAATGAAGCAACACTGGAAAAAGCGTCTCGCGCGAGAATGATTGAGGTTGCCTTGGAGGTGGATGGTCGACCCATCTCGGCCTTTGGTGCCGATGGTGTCGTGATGGCAACACCTACGGGTTCCACGGCATACTCCTTCTCCGCCGGAGGCCCCGTTGTCTGGCCGGGGGTCGAGGCATTGCTCATGGTTCCCCTGTCGGCACACGCTCTTTTTGCCCGACCGCTCGTTGTCGGGCCTGATTCGGTGATGGCGGTGGAGCTTCTCGAGCGCTCGGCTGTGAACGCCGTGCTGTGGTGCGATGGCCGTAGGAGTGTGGACATCACCCCGGGATCTCGGGTTCAAGTATCCAAGAGCTCAGAACCCATCCGGTTGGCTCGCCTCCACCCCGGTCCCTTCACTGACCGGTTGGTCAACAAGTTTTCCTTGCCGGTCACCGGCTGGCGCGGCCCGGGGGAGTAAGCCAGTGATTGTCGATATCACGATCTCGGACCTCGGCGTTATTTCGCAGGCCACACTTCCCTTGGGGCCCGGTCTCACGGTGGTGACCGGTGAGACGGGTGCCGGCAAAACTATGGTGGTCACCGCACTCGGTCTTTTGCTCGGCGCCAGAGCCGATGCAGCCCGCGTGCGATCGGGGAGCACCTCCAGCTGGGTGGAGGGTCGTTTCTCCCTGAATGAGAGCCCTGGGGTGCGCGAGCGCGCTCTCGAGCTGGGGGCTGCAATCGATGAGGGCGAACTCGTTCTTTCTCGCGAGGTTCACTCCGAGGGTCGTTCGCGAGCCATCGTGGGAGGCCGGAGCGCGCCGGTGTCTGCTCTGGCGGAACTGGCGGAGGAACTTGTGGTGATTCACGGTCAAAGCGACCAAATCAGACTGAAGTCCGAATCGGCGCAACGCGACGCGCTCGATCGATTTGCTGGCGAGGAACTCCGGAGTGTTCTGGGTTCCTACCAGACCGCTTTTGCGCAGTACAAAGACCTTGCGGAGCGACTAGAAACTTTGACCACTCAGGCTGATCAACGGCGCAGGGAAGCGGAAGAGTTACGGATTGCGCTGGCTGATATTGAGGCCGTATCTCCCGAAGTGGGGGAAGACGAGACGCTGAAAGAGTCCATCACCAAACTCTCCAACAGTGAGGAGTTGCGAGCCGGAATAGCCCAGGCGAAGCAGGCGCTCTCTGCCGAGGAGAGTGGCATGGACTCGGTGGATGCTTCGACACTTCTCGACGGGGCTATTCGCGCACTCGAAAGAGTGGCTGATTTTGACGCTTCGTTGCAGGGCCTTCGCGCCCAACTCGCCGATGCGACATATCAGGTGCAGGAGGTGAGTCAGGCGCTCTCCGGGTATGCAGCCGGTTTGGAATCAGGAACCGGTCTTTCGCTGGAGGAGAGCCATGATCGCCTCGCCGCCATCACCGGTGTCATGCGAAAGTTTGGCCCCACACTCGATGATGTCCTGACCTTTGCGGACCAGGGGTCAGCACGACTGCTCGAGCTGGACCAGGACGAGAGCACGTTGGACGCCCTGACCGCGGAAGTCGAGGCTGCTCTGGTTGTTACCCAGCAGGGGGCAGCCACGCTCAGTGCCCTCCGACAGGAAGCGGCCGGTCATCTAGGCGAGAAGGTGACACAGGAACTGGCAGCTCTTGCTATGCCCACCGCAACCTTCCACGTCACAGTCGAGAGTGGCGGAGCGCTGTCCAGTCATGGCCAGGATCAGGTCAGTCTGCTCCTGGCCGCGCATCCCGGGTCCCAGCCGCTGCCCCTGGGGAAAGGGGCCTCAGGAGGTGAGCTGTCTCGGGTGATGTTGGCTCTGGAGGTGGTTATAGCGGGGAATGATCCAGTGCCCACGTTTGTTTTCGACGAGGTTGACGCGGGAGTGGGGGGAGCGAGCGCGCTGGAAATTGGCCGAAGGCTCGACCGGCTCGCTCAGAACGCACAAGTAATCGTGGTCACCCACCTAGCCCAGGTGGCGGCCTATGCGAACAATCACCTGTTGGTGGTCAAGGACACCGACGGCCAGGTCACCACCTCCAATGTTGCGGTGTTGGTGGGCGAAGAGCGCGTTCGGGAGTTGGCCCGCATGCTCGGCGGCATGGAGGACTCCCACACGGCTCTTTCTCACGCAAAAGAGCTTCTGGAGAAAACCCATTCGGTGAGTCGTCGCTAAGGCCACCGGTAACCAGTTACTCTTGAGTTCCGTGGCGGGAACTTCGAAAAACACCGAAACCGACATCACAAAACACATTTTTGTGACCGGAGGTGTTGTCTCCTCCCTCGGAAAAGGTCTCACTGCCGCATCTCTCGGGAATCTCTTGGCCGGCCGGGGTGTCAAGGTCGTCATGCAGAAGCTTGACCCGTATCTGAACGTCGACCCGGGGACCATGAACCCGTTCCAACACGGTGAAGTGTTTGTGACCGATGATGGGACAGAAACTGACCTCGACATTGGTCACTACGAGCGTTTTCTGGATATCAACCTTTCGCGAGCCGCCAACGTCACCACCGGGCAGGTCTATCAGGAAGTTATTGCCAAGGAGCGCCGCGGTGAGTACTTGGGTGACACAGTTCAGGTGATTCCCCACATCACTGACGAAATCAAGATGCGCATGCGCCTCCAGGCTCATGAGGAGCCCCGTCCCGATGTCATCATCACCGAAATTGGTGGCACTGTCGGCGACATTGAGAGCCAGCCCTTCATCGAGGCCGCCCGTCAGGTTCGCCACGAGCTGGGCCGAGAGAACGTTTTCTTTGTTCACGTGTCGCTCGTTCCCTTTATGGGCGCCTCCGGTGAGCAAAAGACGAAACCCACACAGCACTCGGTCGCAGCACTTCGATCGATTGGTATTCAGCCCGATGCTTTGGTGCTGCGCAGTGACCGTCCCGTGGAGAGCGCGAACCGACGCAAGATTGCGCTGATGTGTGACGTGGAGGAGGCCGCCGTGGTGAATGCGGTCGACGTGGGAAGTATTTACGACATTCCTTCCCTCCTTCACAGCCAGGATCTCGACGACTACATCATCGACCACCTGGGTCTTCAGGCGGGGGAGATGGTCTGGGATGGCTGGAAAGATCTGTTGGACGCTGTTCACCACCCCCGTCACACGGTGACAATCGCGGTGGTGGGTAAGTACATTGACCTGCCCGATGCTTATCTCTCCGTGAGTGAGGCTATTCGCTCCGGCGGGTTTGCTCATCAGACTCGAGTGGAGCTCAAGTGGGTCGCGAGCGACGAGTGTGAGACTCCAGCGGGCGCCGAAAAGGCACTGTCCGACGTGGACGGAATCTGTGTTCCGGGAGGCTTTGGTATTCGTGGCATCGAAGGAAAAGTGGGCGCACTTCGTTATGCCCGGGAGAATTCGATTCCTACCCTGGGGCTGTGTTTGGGTTTGCAGTGCATGGTCATTGAGTACGCACGCAGCCACGCGAATCTTGCGGGTGCCTCTAGCACCGAATTTGACCCCGACGCCCAGCACCCGGTGATTGCGACCATGGCGGAGCAGGTGGACATCGTTTCTGGCCAAGGAGACATGGGTGGCACGATGCGCCTTGGTCTCTATGAGGCGGCTCTCAAAAAGGGCAGCATCGTGGCCGAGCTGTATGGAGCCCCCACGATTACGGAGCGCCACCGGCACCGGTATGAAGTCAATAACGCCTACCGGGCGGACCTCGAAAAGGCAGGCTTGGTGTTTTCAGGAACTTCACCCGATGACAGCCTTGTTGAGCTTGTCGAATTACCGAAGGCCGTGCACCCGTTTTATGTCTCCACGCAGGCTCACCCAGAGCTCCGCTCTAGGCCGAATCGCGCGCACCCCCTGTTTGCGGGACTGGTTGAGGCGGCTCTGGAGCGCCACAACTCGTCAGCGTTGTTTGCGGTCACCGATCAGGCCTCCTGATGTCTGCTCGCTTCATCCCTGAAGACGAGCACCTCTCGATTGCGGTCCTCAGCACCGAGACGGTGTACGAGGGGGCAATCTGGAACATCGTGCGAGACACCTTCGCGTATAACGACGATGTGTTGAGCCGGGATTACGTCGACCACACCGGCGCTGTCGCCGTTGTTGCCCTCAACGACAAGGACGAGGTGATGATGATTCGGCAGTATCGTCACGCCATTCGAAGCCTCAACTGGGAGATACCGGCGGGGTTGCTCGACGTTCCCGGCGAAGACCCTCTGGTGTGTGGCAAACGAGAGTTAGCGGAGGAAGCCGACCTCGAGGCGGATCACTGGGAGTTTTTGACCACTCTCAACACGACCCCAGGGGGGTCCAATGAGTTCATCCATATCTATATCGCCACGGGACTCTCGGCGCTCGAGCACGATTACGTTCGCACCGGCGAGGAAGCGGACTTAGAGATGCGCTTCGTTCCGATGCGCGATGCGGTCACTGCCGCGGTGACAGGGAAAATCCGCAACCAAATTGCTGTCACCGCGCTCCTGGCGGCTCATGTCCACCGGCAGTAACAGCGCTGGGGGACAGTCCCGAAGCGAGCTCGAGAGATCACTTGAGCATTACGTGCGCTACCTCACCCTGGAGCGGGGTCGATCGGTCAACACCATCTCCGCCTACAGCCGCGACCTCCTGGCCTATCTCACTCATCTGGACTCTCTGGGTATTTCCACGCTGGGTGCAATCACTCCCTCGCACGTGATGACCTATGTGGAGAGCCTCGAGGGTGCCGCAACAACGGTGGCGCGAAAAGTGTCCAGTATCAAAAACTTTCACCGATATCTTCAGGATGAGAAGGTCATCGCGGACGACGTGAGTTTTGGCGTCACCCCACCCGCTCTGCCTGCCAGATTGCCTCAGGCACTGACAATTAGCGAGGTTCAGGCTCTGCTCGATTCGGTGGTGGGAGATGAGCCTCCCGCGTTGCGCGATCGAGCGCTCCTGGAGTTTCTGTATGCCACTGGAGCGAGGATCTCTGAGGCGCTCGCGCTCAGCGTGGACGATGTGCTCGATGACAGTCTGCGGGCTGCGCCGTCGATCAGGGTGACGGGGAAAGGAAACAAGCAGCGCATCGTTCCGGTGGGATCTTTTGCGCGGGAAGCACTCGATGCCTATCTCACCCGAGCTCGACCCGCGTTGCTGTCCTCCCGGGGACGAGCGACTGCGATGGTTTTTCTCGGAAACCGCGGGGGTGCTTTGTCGAGACAAAACGCCTGGCTGATCTTGCAAAGTGCGGCTGAAAGGGCAGGACTTACCCGGTCACTGTCCCCCCACACTCTTCGGCACTCATTTGCGACCCATATTCTTGCGGGGGGAGCAGATATTCGGGTTGTGCAGGAGCTTTTGGGACATTCGTCAGTGTCGACGACGCAGATTTATACCAAAGTGACGATTGATACCTTGCGCGAGGTCTATCAGAGTGCCCATCCACGCGCCCGATAGCGCTTCGCTGTAGACTCGGGAGGTGGCAAAAACACCGGTAAAGACGGGCCCCACAGGGCGCCCGATCCGCGATTTTGCCGAGCCCCCAGTCCTCAAATCCCACGGTCCAGCACGCGTTATTGCGCTATGTAACCAGAAAGGTGGCGTCGGGAAGACGACCACCACCATTAGTTTGGGTGGGGCCCTCGCGGAGTATGGCCGCAGTGTGTTGATGGTGGATTTCGATCCGCAGGGAGCTCTTTCCGCCGGGTTGGGTGTCAACACCCACGACACCACCACGATTTATGACCTTCTCCTGGGACGAGAGAAGGACGTTCGGAAAGCAATTCAGCCCACTCAGGTCTCAGGGATTCACATTATCCCGGCAAATATTGACCTTTCTGCTGCAGAAGTCCACCTCGTTAACGAGGTGGCTCGGGAACAAATTTTGGCCCGGGTGTTGAAGCCTGTCTTGGGCGACTATGACGTTGTGCTGATTGATTGCCAACCGTCGCTCGGGTTGCTGACAGTCAACGCTTTGACGGCTGCGCACGGTGTGTTGATTCCCCTAGAGACCGAGTACTTTGCTCTTCGCGGAGTGGCCCTGTTGATCGACACCATCGATAAGATTCGCGATCGATTGAATCCTGCCATCCGGGTCGATGGGATTGTTGCAACCATTTTTGACGCCCGAACCCTGCATGCCAAAGAGGTCATGGAGTGGGTTGTTGAGGCATTTGGCGACACCGTGATGGACACCGTTATTGGGAAGACCGTCAAGTTCCCCGATGCTTCCGTGGCCGGTCTGCCGATCACGGAGTTTGCGCCCAATCATGCCAGCGCTCATAACTATCGCCAGCTGGCAAGAGAGCTCATTGCCCGTGGTTCCATCGCCTAAAACGCTGGACCTTCCGGAGGCGGAGGGGCAAGGGGTGGGAGATGGGTTTCAGGTTTCTCTCGCCAACTTTGATGGTCCCTTTGACCTTCTTCTGAGCCTCATTAGCTCACGGGAGCTCGACATTATCGAGGTGTCTCTCGGGGCAGTGACCGATGAGTTTCTTGGCTATGTCAGACACCTGGAGGGCGTCGCCGGTCTCGACGCCGCGAGTGAGTTTGTGGTGGTAGCCGCAACGCTTTTGGATATGAAGATTGTGGGGTTACTCCCGCAGGGAGAGTTTGTCGATCCCGAGGACGTCGCCTTGTTGGAAGCGCGCGACCTTTTGTTTGCCCGGTTGCTGCAATATCGCGCGTTCAAAGACGTCTCAGCCTGGTTTGCGGAGAAGTTTGACCGGGAGGCAGGCCGTCACCCACGCCAGGTGAGGCTGGAGGACAAGTTCCGCGAGTCTGCGCCTCCCCTGGAGTGGACCCTGAGCCTGGAGGATTTTCACGCCCTCGCAGTATTCGCTCTGGCACCGCGAGAAATTCCTGTGGTGGGCCTGGAGCACTTGCATGCACCGTTGGTCAGTATCCGTGAGCAGGCCGCACACGTGATGGCATTGCTGAAAAGCGGCAAGCCGGTGAGCTTCCGCTCACTGATTGCTGGGGTCGAGGAGCGCGGAGTCGTCGTCGCACGGTTCCTCGCTGTCCTGGAGCTCTACCGGGAATCAGCCATTACTTTTCAGCAATTAGAACCCTTGGGTGAATTGACCCTCCAGTGGGTTGCGGAGGACTTTACGGATGACTCTCTCGCCCACCTGGGCGAGGAATGGGGAGGCGAGGACCGTGTCGATGACTGATGCAGGCAGAGACCTCGATCGCGAGCTCGAGGCCATCCTGATGGTGGCAGATGAACCCCAAAGCCTCGTCGCGTTGGCCAGCGCGCTCGATGTTCCGCTCGCGGCGGTGAAGAGCGCTGTGCA
>JGI10211J34971_10004416_pt1 | contig 11160 bp, 12 predicted proteins | sample Etolagsediment_FD_34971 | JGI IMG/M metagenome (IMG submission 34971)
TGGTAATGGGATTGGAGTCTCAAGAAATTCTCCTAGAGATTATTGTATTGGATTGAAACTTGAAATGGAACAAACTTATGAATACAAAACTTATGGCTTGGGTGGCTTCGATCAACTTGCTTGGATGATAGAACAATTAAAAACCAATCCCAACAGTCGCCGCAATTTATTCTCCCTGTGGAATCCTAAGCAAATTGATATGATGAGATTAGCACCCTGCCACTACACGTTCCAAGTGTTTGTGCATGAAGATAAATTAAGTGGTGTTCTTACACAAAGAAGCTGTGATTTCCCTGTAGGTGTTCCATATAACATTTGTTTTTATTCGGCACTTATTCATATGCTTTCTCAACAAACTGGATATAAACCATATGAATTTGTTCACCATACAATAGATTCACATATTTATGTAGATCAAATTGAGGCGGTAGAAGAATACCTCTCAAGACCTAAAGTGGATTGTCCAAAATTAGAAGTAGAACCCGCCTCGGATATTGATTCCTATACGATGGATAATTTTAAGATAACAGATTATAACCCCCAACCTGTCATTAAAATCCCTGTAGCCGTTTAAGGAGGCTAATATGAGTTGTTGTCCTGAGAAGAAAGACGATCAGTGCTGCGAGCAAACAGATAAGTGCCCAGAGCCAGAGAAGACGGATTGTGTCCCTGAGGAAGAATGTACCTGTCCAGAAAAGAAGAAATGCTGTGAAGACGATTCTAGTAGCACATGACGAAGATTATGTAATAGGTTGTGATGGAAGAATACCTTGGTATCTTCCTCACGACTTAAAACGTTTTAAGGAATTGACTGTTGGGCAAGTGGTCATTATGGGTCGGGGAACTTGGCAATCCCTGCCCGTAAGGCCCCTACCCAATCGTCAAAATATAATTGTTTCGACAAGAATGGTAGATGTTTCATGGTTGAAGTCGCAACTAGAGAGAGGCGCACCTTTTGTTTGCTCTAATCTTCAATCCGCTATCCAATATGCTGAGGATAATATGCCCGATAGGGAAATCTTCATTATTGGAGGAGGACAAATCTACGCTTCGGCTCTCAAAGAGGGCTTAGTAGATAAGATCATTGTCAGCAAAGTGAAGGGGAAACATAAAGGGGATGTATTCTTTCCTCAATTGGGGGATGAATGGAAATCTAAATTAATTGAGGCGTGTGATGGATTTGATGTGATTGAGTTTACTTGTACCAGTTGAATGTAAATTGATTTGGATTCACTTTAATACTTCTATACCCTCGGCTTTTCATCATTTTGTTAAACCCTGTGTGACCATCTTTGTTATATCGCAACCCTTCAATGGCAGAGTATTTATAAATAATTAAGTCTCCAAAGCAGTTTGCGGCTGGAATCAGTCTTTTTGTTCTTTGTGGTGTTTTTTGATGTGTGTCTTCAATCCATGCATCATGTTTTTTCATACGCCCCCCTGTATTATCTGTATAGGTGCTAGGCCCTCTGAAATAAAATTCATTTGAATTACCTAGAAGTCTAGAGTTAGAACCAACAGCGTGCCACCCTCCGCTTCCAATTGTATGTGCTATTCCGTTTTGACTGATGCAGACTTCTGGGTTTACCACAAGACAATATTGAGGTTTAGGAGTTAGCAATTCCATGGCGCTCATGTAGATATTTCTCATATTTGCGAGGCTTTCTCTAGCACAAAAAACCTGGAAGTCATAACCTTCTAATTTTATCCTTCTTTCCAGGTAAAAATCTTTTGTCACCACAATAACTTGAGCAGATTTAAATAGCTTAGCTAAATTGTCTAGGCGTTTAAATAATATTGGATCACGATGTTTTAATATTGTGCAAATAACCGCTTTGCTGTTATACATCCTTTCGTGTCCTAATTTGATTTTAGCGAGGTATTCATCTGCGTCTGAGGGGTCATCTAGATACTCAAAAAGATGCTCAGGAAAGTAATTGGCCCATTTGCCGAGAAAGCGTTGCCTGTCTTTCTTTTGGCCTTCTTCTAATGAGGCTGGGTTTTCCCATTCGCCTCGTTTGTGATCTATTTTGCATTTATTTTCAACGTAGATTGTCCATCCTTCGGAGAGTATTTTAAGGGACAGGTCGCTATCTGCATGATAGAATTGGTATTTATCATCAATGTCTACAAACGCTTTTCTTTTGATAAGCCCATAATTGATGCATGGGATTGTTTGCAGAGGCGTAGTTAGATGGCCTATTTTTTCCCATCGGCTGTCTTTGTAGCCTCCGAAAACAACCGCCCCATATTTTTCATTAGATTCTAATTTTTCACGGGCAAGTTTAAGGCAGTCTTTGTCTGCAATGATATCATCGCTCCAATATGTGACATATGGAGAGTTGCCTTGATTGATTATCCAGTTATAGAGTTTAGGCCAGTTTAAATCTTTTGTATCGGGAAAGATTTGTTGATCTTGATTGATTTGTATTTTGGCAAAGTTCCACTGTTTAGATTTTATAAAATCTGATATTTCATTGTTATTATTTCCATCTAGAACGTATAGAAATATTTTATGAGCAACAGCTTGCTCATTTAGGTTAATGACAGTGCTTTTGAATTGTTCGGTGCGATTTTTGGTGGCTAGTGCTACATCTATCATTGACAAGTATGCCCAAGTATGTTAATTTGTCTTTAATAGAGGAATTATAATGCAAATTATTAATGATATCAAGTTGGATTTTCAGGATGTTCTAATTCGTCCGAAGCGATCTAAAACAGTGAGTCGTTCAAAGGTAGATTTGACAAAGACTTACAAGTTTTTGAATTCCACTGCGACATGGACGGGCGTTCCCATTATTGCGGCGAACATGGATTCTACTGGCACTTTTGCGATGGCCGAGGCATTATCATCTGAAGGGATGTTAACTTGTTTGCATAAGCATTATGAGTTCGAATCTTTGGCAGAGCACTTTGACCAGCAAGCAATGTTTTACACAATGGGCATCAAGGATGAAGATTTTGCCAAACTCTCTGATGTTAGGGCTGTAATGGGTAATTGTTATCCAATTAAATATTTTTGCATGGACGCGGCCAATGGCTATACGGAATTTTTCCAAGATAGAGCAAAAAGACTTAGAGAGGCTGTTGGCAGCGATGCAGTAATTATGGCGGGGAATGTTTGTACTCCCGAGATGGTTTCTGAATTGTTAATTTCTGGGGCGGCAGACATTGTTAAGGTAGGCATAGGGCCAGGAAGTGTTTGTACAACGAGGCGTGTGACGGGTGTTGGCTACCCACAATTGAGTGCTATTATTGAATGTGCCGATGCTGCTCATGGGCATGGTGGGCACATATGCGCAGATGGAGGGTGTAGAGAGCCCAGTGACGTAGTGAAGGCATTTGCAGCGGGAGCAGATTTTGTGATGCTGGGTGGAATGTTAGCAGGGACAGCCGAATGTGAGGGAGATTGGTTGGATAAAGATGGTGTGCGAACTGAATATGAACATAGTCGTAGAGAATTAGTTTTCTATGGCATGTCTTCCAAGAGGGCAAATGAGAAATATTCAGGCGGGCTAAAGAAGTACCGTGCAGCAGAAGGGAAATGCGTCACTGTGCCATATAAAGGGACAGTTAGGAATATCATACAGGAAATTACAGGAGGCTTGAGATCAGCTTGCGCCTATGTAGGTACTGATAAATTAAGAGATCTATCTAAATGTACCACGTTTGTAAGGGTTAACCGGACGCATAATACGGTTTATGGTTGATATATATAGATTATGCAAGAAGTTGAACCCAAACTAAAAAATCTTTGGTGTTTTTGGGATGGACCCCCTATGCCCCCGCTTTGTGAGTTGGGACTCAAAACACTGCTTCATAATTCTCAAGACTTTGATTTTCATTTATTAAACAGCAAAAACATCAGAGAGTATTTGCCGGATTTGACGGAAAATTGGGAGAAAATTAGGAAATGGGCACACAAGACAGATTATGTTAAGCCAAGAATTCTGACTAAATATGGCGGGGTTTTTGTAGATGTAGATGTAATTTGTTTGAATAATTTATCTCTTTTAACTGATCGTCTTGAGAAATCTAAGGCCACATTTATGGCTGATGAGCTTTCGCCAGGGACAACAAAGTGGCTATCTGTAAATTTAATGATTGCAAAGCCTAATAGTCCAACATTAAAAAGATACTTACGTAAGCAATATAAGCTATTAAAAAAAACTAAATTTAAGGTTCCTAGTTGGCACGCTATTGGGGCCGTAATGTTAAATAAAAGCAGGGTATCTGGTGATGTTTATGGGTTACACTATCAGCGTCCATGTCCCATAAGTGAGGCTGCTGCTGCATTTCTTTCTAATAAACATTGGTCTAAGTTCATCAGAAAGAAATTCCCCGCGCCTGTTATCTGGGCTATTTGTTTTGGATCGCATTTTAAGAAAGATGCTCCAAGACATTGTTTCCAATTCACTCCAAATGATTGGCTTAATAGTAATTTTATGATATCTAGCGCTTTCCGATATGCGTTAGGAATGGAAGATTTACCCAAGATAACTATGTAGGTTATTTAATGGCGATTTGATCTATGAGAGCCTCTGTTTCCCAATCATTTTCAGCGGCTATAAATTGGATTTGTTTTTTATTAAAGCGAGCTTTGGGATCATTTTCTTTATATGTTTTAGGAGATGACCACTGACTTCGCCAACCCATTTTGTTTGTGAATCTTTTGGTCTGTAACTTGTATTTTTGACATATTGTATCAATAACTTTCTCAGGAGTTGCAAATAGGTCTTCGTATTTTATAAATTCAACTTTTCTCTCTCCTCTTAATGATAGCCATTGGCGATGTTTTGCATTTCTTAGTTGTATGATGTTTTCGTATAATTTACCATTTGGTTTTTTCTCAAAGGTTAACTCCTTATACATAGTTTGCTTCATGTGTTTGACGAACCATTTAGTAGTGCAGAATGATTGGTATGGCCTTCTTATGAAGTGATTTAAATTTGAAGTTCTTTTCACATGATATGGGCGCTTATACAATGAATAAACCCATGCATATACATCTTTTGTAATCACTAAAATTAAATGTGTTGTTTTTTTAGGTTCTTTTCCTAGAAAAAATCCGTGCTTCCATAAGTATGCCTTATTGCCTATTTTCACGTTCTTAATATTCTCTCGGCATAGGGAATGCAACCAGTGTGTTCCTGTGTTTCTTTCTCCTCGAATTATTATTTGATAAATTCTCTGATTGTGTATCATAATACCACCTTGTATTTACGGAATGTCCTTTGCCTTATTTATATTTAATATTGTATGATTTTACTCTCATTATGTTATGAGCATAATAGCACAATACCTTACAGATAACCGTTTAAGATCGCCTCGTATAGCCATTTTGGGCGACCTAATGATTGATGAGTATTACAAGGTGGATGTAAAAAGGATTTCACCCGAGGCCCCAATCCCCGTTATGCGGTCAAATGATGACGAACCCATTCAAGTAGTTCCTGGTGGTGCGGCAAATGTAGCACACCAGTTTAAGAACTGGAATGTGGAATACACATTATTTGGGTTGCTCTCCCAGAAGGATTTAAATGTTTTACATCATCTAAATATTGATCCTGTTATCACATCTAATAGAATTCCAATCAAAAAACGATTTCAAGATGGTCAAAATTTAATTAGATGGGATATTGAAACAAGTCAATTTGTGATAGATCATGATGACCGCAGGCGGTTGCTTGAGGTTTTTGAAGAGGGGATTAGGAAAAATGCGTTTGAATTAGCAATTTTAAGTGATTATGGCAAGGGGCTTTTTAATGATTTTAAGTTTACACAAGAGATCATTACAATTTGTCATACGCATGGCGTTAAAACTATAGTTGATCCCAAAGATGAACCTATTGAGAAATGGATAGGGTGTTCGGTTTTTAAGCCTAATTCTGTCGAAGCAGAACGATTTACAGATGTAAAAGACCCTGATTTCCAATGTCAGAGATTGGCTGAAAAGTTAGGTGGAAGTAATATTGTAACAACTTATGGCGGGTGTGGTGTGATGGGGATGTCAATAGATGGAAAGACATTTTCATACCGCCCCAATCTCTCCACAGAAGTAACCAGTGTAATTGGGGCGGGAGACTCATTTGTGTCCCATTTAGCTCTAGCAATAGCTCATAATTTCTCTTTAGTTGAAGCTGTTGAAATTGCCTATAGGGCTGGTGCTGTTTATGTCCAGATGGAATACAATAAGCCCATATATCCTTATGAGCTTGTTGAAACAAAATTTGTGGACCCCCACGATCTGATGAATAGAGATTTTAAATTAGTGTGTTCGAATGGCGTATTTGATCTTATGCATTATGGGCATGTTGCTTCTTTTCAATTTGCTAAATCAAAAGGGGATAAGTTGGCTGTTTTAATAAATTCTGATGAAAGTGTTAAAAAGCTAAAGGGCGAAAATCGACCTGTTGTACCTTTAGAACAGAGATTAAATTTAATTGCTTCCTTAGAGTGTGTAGATTTTGTACTTCCTTTTAAAACTGAAAGTCCTTATAACTTGTATAAGGAAATTCAGCCTGATGTGCTCGTAAAGGGTGAAGGTATAAAACGACCCCGCTCTGCTGAATTGGCTAAGGAGTTCTATTATGCCCCATTAGTGGAAGGTGTTTCTACAACCCAAATTATTGAAAAAGTTGTAAAATCTTATAAAAACCTATAAAGTGTTACTATATAATATTATGGAAGAAATTGTGTCTATAAAAAAAGCGGCTTCAATGTTAGGAGTCACTACGACCACTTTGAGAAATTGGGATAAGAATGGCAAACTCGCCCCACTTCGCACAATCGGAGGGCACAGAAGATATAGGGTTTCTGATCTGGAGATGATTTATGAAAAAGACACAGGGAATATACGGGATAAAAAACAAAGTAAATAATAAGATGTACGTTGGGCAGGTGAATGGCAAAAAGGGAGTGGAGGGTCGTTTTTTGGAACATAAAAGATTATTGATTAAGGGCTCTCATTACAACAAACACCTACAAAGAGCTTGGAATAAATATGGTGGTGATAATTTTGAGTTTTTTATATTAGAAGAAGTTTGTGATATTGGGGAGCTAGATGATCGAGAACAATATTGGATTAATGAAGTTTGGGGGAATTGTTATAATATGCAACCAACCGCAGGCGGTAGTTGTCTTGGCATGAAGCGAAGTGATGAAACAAAGATTAAAATAGGCAATGCGAATAAAAAACGAGTTTGGACAACTGAATCTAAATTAAAACAAAGCAATTCTCAAAAAAAGAGATTTAAAGAGTTTGGAACCCCATGCAGTGTAAGAGAGCGAAGGAGACAATGCCAACTCGGGCGAAAACATTCAAAAGAGACTAAAGAAAGAATTAGATTAAGGCATTTAGGGAAGGTGTTTTCTGAAGAAACTAAAAATAAAATTAGATTGTCTCATTTAGGCAAAAAGCCCTCACCCGAATCAATAAGCAAGCGAAAAATTACAATGGCAAAAAAGCCGCCATTGGAAGGGTTGTGAACAGTTGCCAGAAAATCTCACAAAATCTGACTTTTTCTAAATGAAAATTGTAGGTATGATACTACATATAAAGAGAGGAAACACATTATGTTGAGCCGAAAAATCGTCAAAGTAACCAAAACTGAGTTTGAAACAGCAGATGGCACTGTCCATCCTATGATGTTTGAACTTGATGAAGTTCCCACAGTTGAGGAGTTTCAGAAACAATACGATGAATGGCTCCATGTGTTCCGTGAAAAGGAACTATTGGAGAATGAACCAGAAACTATTGAGCATCGGTAAAGCCGCAGACTTACTCGGAGTCCATATCAATACTCTGAGAACTTGGGATGAAGAAGGTAAACTGGAAGCAGTCAAGACCTGTGGAAATCACCGCAGGTATCGCTTGACCGACATTCAAAAACTCTGTGGTGAATACCAAAAACAGAAAAAGAAAGATATAATTCGAGTAGCCAGCTATTGCAGAGTCAGTTCTCACGAACAAAAGCAGAAGGGCGACCTAGAACGACAGAACGGGCGAGTCCTGACCTATTGTGCGAAACAAGGATACCATGTTGTAAAATCGTTTGAGGAAGTGGGATCGGGCATGTGTGATACCCGATCTAAACTCAAGCAACTATTCAAGCTGGTTTCCAAAAGAGAAATTGACAAGGTTGTAGTTGAGCATAAAGACCGTTTGACTCGTTTCAACTTTGACTTTCTCAATCAGTTCTTTTCCAGCCATGATGTTGAGATCGAATGGATTGGCGAAGTCTTAGGCAAGAGTTATGAGGCAGAACTTGTTGAAGATATGCTTTCGCTCATGTCTTCATTCAGTAATCGCATATACGGGAGACGTTCAGCCGAGATAAGAAAGCAAAAGAAGTTGCTGGAACAACAACAGCAGGAGGCTGCATGTTGATCCAGAAGGCTTACAAAACAGAACTTGATCCAAATAATAAGCAACGCACTTTGCTGATGAAGAACGCTGGTTGTGCGAGAAAGGCTTGGAATTGGGCGTTAGGACGCATCCAAGAGAAAGAGTCTAAGCCAAACGCCATGCAACTGCACCGAGAACTCAATGTGGAGAAAAAGGGACAATTTGCCTTCATGTATGAGGTTTCCAAGTGTGCGATGCAGGAAAGCCTCAGAGACTTACAGACGGCGTTCAAGAACTTCTTTGAGAAGCGAGCAGGATTCCCTAAGTTCAAGTCCAGAAACAAAGGCATCGGCTCTTTCCGTTTGACTGGATCAATCAAAGTTGAAAACAAACGAATCAAGTTACCGAGACTCGGTTGGCTTAGATTGAAAGAAGTGGGATATATCCCAACTGACCAACACATTTTGTCAGTAACGGTGAGCGAGCAAGCGGGTCGCTGGTATGTCTCGGTTCTGGTTCGTGAGGAAGTTGAAGAACATAAAAATACAGGTGATGTATTGGGGATCGACTTGGGCATCAAGACGTTGGCAACCACTTCTGATGGAAGCCAATATGATAATCCCAAAGCATTATCCAAGCTGGAAAGCAAGATCAAATACTTTCAGCGAAGGCTGGCAAAGAAGATAGACAAGAAAAGCAAGCGAAGAAAGAAACTACGAACGAAGATCGCAAGGTTGTGGCGACGGGTCGTGAACATTAGGAAAGATGCCACTCACAAAGCAAGTTCAGAGATTGTAAAAACCAAGCAACCTCAGATCATTGTGATGGAAAATCTGAATGTAAGCGGCATGACCAAAAACCATAATTTAGCAAAAGCTATTCACGATGCCAACATGCGAGAGTTTCGTAGGCAGGTGGAATACAAGGCTGGTTGGTCTGGTATTGAGGTTAGGTTTGTGGATCGGTTCTTTCCTTCAAGTAAGATGTGTTCGGGTTGTGGCAAGGTCAAGAAAGACTTGAAACTATCCGAGAGAACATACAAGTGTAGCTGTGGTCTTGAGATGGATCGAGACTTAAATGCTGCATGTAATCTAAAAAATACCGTCAGTTCGACGGAAATCAACGCTCATGGAGATGATAAGGTTCATGTTGTTTTGACAACAGGTGGTCGTCGGAGAAGTGAGAATCAAACGCAAAATTTAGCACTGTTAGATTTTGGTAGGTTTTGAGGAACGGGCAAAAAGCGTTACAAGAAACGTGGATTGATTTTAACAAGGTATTCATGGAAAAGAAATAATGGCTCTACCAACTCCCTTATATGCCCTGGTGTTAGAGACAGGTATTCGCCCTACTAAAGCTGGGGATAGATTTTACTATGCTTTGCTTATAAAGACTAATTCTGGTCAAATTAAAGCAAACATGTGGGATGCACACAAAGAGGCGGCTAAAGACCCCGACTATCCCCATGTGAATGATGTAATCAGAATTAACAAATTCAAAGATCAACTAGCCACCCATAAGAGTATTGTAATTTCTCCGCTTGGCTTTGATAGGATATCAAAAGAAGACTTGCCTGAAGATGAGAAAGAACTTTGCGAATTCCCAAAAGCTGACCCTGAACGGCTTAAATGGGCTTTGAAGTTGATTTCTGATAAGAGCCTGTGGGATGATGAGAAACACTATAACTTTGTGAATAAATGCCTTTCTAAACTGGACAGAAAGAAGTTGATGTCCTGCCCCGCCGCCTCTACAATTCATCATAATTATTCAGGCGGTTTGTTGGTCCACACCGCTGAGGTTTTAGATTTATGTAGGGTGATTTACGAAAGTTGTAAGGAACCATATGGCTTCATCAATAGGGATGTCCTATACGCAGGAGCTATATTGCACGATATAGGTAAAGTTGAAACCTATTTTATTACAGAGGCGGGATTAGCAGATCAATTGGCTACTGAGCAGTCCATTGGTCACATTTTCTATGGAATGGAATTGGTTAAGAGTGTAGGTGAGAGTGAGGGTTTAGAACAAGATTTCATTAATGAAGTTATTCATTTGATAGCATCTCATCATGGTAAAATTGAATGGGGAAGCTATAAGCCGACACAATCACAAGAGGCGACTATTTTGAGCGCCGTAGATTTGATAAGTAGCAGGAATGGTAAAATAGAAGCTCGCCTCAAAGAAAATGTGAAATTAGGCCAGCCGCTTAGAGATTCTTTTGATATCTATAAGGATTGGTATTTCGCTAGTATTGGGATGAAACATTATGTCGAAGAAGCCAGCTAAATTATATGTTGCATCTATGATGCAATTTAATCCTGAGGATCTTCCTAATCTTACCCGCGTGCCCCAATGTGGCGTTTGGCCGACGTGGGGCGAGAGCAGTCGTGAATGTGGCGTACATAGCTATCCTGGGCTATTTGGGAGTTATAGGGGTCCATCTTATCTTGATATGGGCTATTTCTACGCGCCCTACGTCCCACAGCGGGAAATTTGATACAGGGTGATTTTTCTCGAATTTTCCCACTATACAGGGAGCAAACCTGTGCTATAATGGGAAAAGCAGGCCGGTTTTAGCTCTCATACAGGGAGTGCCGTCCCCCTGCGGTTCTCTCATACAGGGAGTTTTGGGATGAAACCTGAATCTCAATTGTCGGAAACCTACCATCGTTGTAAGGCTATTTTGGATGGCGGCTGGTCGGGCACCTACCAGCAGATGGCGCTGTGCTTAGGCAGGAATCCCGCTCGTAGCGGGCGTGTAATCGGTAGGCTGGGGAAAAGTTATGCCCGCCGAAATCCCAATTGGCCCCATG
>JGI10211J34971_10004417_pt1 | contig 11160 bp, 8 predicted proteins | sample Etolagsediment_FD_34971 | JGI IMG/M metagenome (IMG submission 34971)
TCTCAATGTCAAATATCATTATGCCAAAAGCAACATTGAAAAAAAAGATGTTCTTTTTAAAGAAGAGTTTTAATTCATACGGTATAATTGAAGTCTACGATGTTAATAAGGACAAATTTTACAGGCCTGTTTTATCAATTTGACCTATCTCTTCTAAAGATACTACATTATTAAAACATGATTGGATAAAGTAAAACATTGATTAATAAGAACAATAACCTGAAAGTATGTATGATAAATCTAAATAAATTCCCCCGTAAAAGTCTAATTTTAGCATTAGTGATTACCTCATGTACTTACGATAATTTCACAGTTAAATATTATCATACTGGGGAATTAAAAACAAAAACCCAGATGCAGGATGGGAGAAAAAATGGTGTGCAAACCGGGTACTATAAGAGCAAGGAAATTATGTTCATAAAAAACTGGGTTAATGACACCCTCAATGGCAAGAGTGAAAGTTTTTACGAAAATGGAAAACTTGAGTCTGAATACTATTTATCTGATAATGTGTATGATGGTGAATATTCAATTTACTATGAGAGTGGACATTTAAAGGAAAATGGAAAATACGAAAACGGGAATGTTGTTGAAAAAACACAATTCTATGATGCACCATTATTATTAAAGAGGTTAATAGTCAGATATTATTTCTACAGTGGCGAAAATCAGGTAAATGAAATAATAGTACTTGATAGAAATCAGGATACTATCTTAGAACGAAGTAATTTTTATGAGATAATTATTCCAAAAGACACGATAAATCTAGGTGAAACATTTGAGGCAGAAATAAATTTAGTTGCACCCTATTTCAAAAAAAGTAAGATGTTAATTAATTTTGTTATTCCTGGCGATTCAATTCATCTCAGACAAATTTTTACCGATTCACTTAAGTTTAAGTATTCGCATGTTCCAAAAGTCACTGGTTTACATTCTTTTGCAGGTTTAATAGAAGAAGTTGAAGATAATGGATATATTGATGATTCAACAGAAATACGAAAAATGTACTTTTTTAAAAACTATTATGTCCGAACACCAGTTCCCCACACTAAACTTGACACGTCCAAATAAATTACGCATTCAGCATAGCTTAGTGCCTAAGACCGAAACTACGCTAATGTTGGTTATTCCTCCGATTCTTTCACTATCACGTATACGTCTTCGTTTTTTTTCTTCATAAAATACTTTTCGCGGGCATAGCGTTCCAGACTGACCGAATCATTTTGCAGGGTATTCACAGCTTTCCCGGTTTGAATGATCTCCTGCTGGTAAAATAATTTCTGCTCCTGAAGTCCTTCACGGGTTTTTGAAAGCCGGTATTGTTCTACCATGCTCTCCTGGTCGAAAAACAGTATCCATACACCAAACAAAAGCGCGGTATAGAAGTACTTATTGTGTAGATACTTTTTGTAGTACATGCTATGGATATTTCTACAAAAATAATTGATTTTTTTTGATCGGCAGGGTCTCCTCCAGATGATTTGAATAAACATTTAACAAAACCTTGAAGCTAAGGGTTCAATCAGGATGTTACTCAAAACTCTACGCCGCCAATAATCACTATAGGTATTAAGTTTGATTCGCGGCTTATCAATATTCACAACCTATCTGACTATCGAAACTGAGCCTTGCAACCTGATTTTTTGCTCTCCTTCCAGGGTTACAATGAACACATCGCATACATAATAATAAACGCCCTCCTCACAATCCTGGTTGTTGTTTTTGTTTTTTCCATCCCAGTTTATCGCCGGATCGGTGGTTGTAAACATCACCTTTCCCCATCGGTTGAAAATAGCCAAATCAATGCGGTCGACATTGGCTTTGGGGTTCGATGATTGTCCGTCCATTGGAATAAGCAGATCGTTAAACGAATCGCCATTGGGTGAAAAAACATTCGGTAAAGCATAAACCGGACAGGCATCATAGCCCACACACCTGATAACACTGGGCTGACTGATATTTCCTACTGAGTCGATAGCGGTAGCATAATAGCACCCAACCACATTTTCGATATCGGTATGCAGGTAGTAACTTGTGTCGCCGTATATAAAACTTACTGAGTCGATTAACCCTCCTGCAGTTCCTCCGGGGGGAATATAATACACATAGTATTTGAGCGCATCATAACTACACGAGTCGTATGGCAAGTACAGCCTGAGTTCGTTACTCACCTGCTCACAATCGGTAAAAACAGAGAGTTCAGGCTGGCAGGGAGGTATGTTGTCGACGGGTACAGCACAGGTAAGCTGGCTGATATTAATCAGCGGATCTTGTATACCTGGTATGGTATAACGGCCATGAGCGCTGAGATAGTAACAATATTCAAGTCCATTGACAAGTTCCACATCACGATAGAACAGCTGAGTGGTTGAATCAATTATCCTGTAATCACTTTCACCGGGATCTTTTCTGAAAATGAAATACAGGTAATTAGTCCACGGAACCAACGGCGACCACTCCAGTTTTATCTCATGATCTGTTGGAAAAGTCTCCAGATAAATAGACGAAGCCTGCTGTGAGCTCCCAATATAGCCTACCGTTTCACTTTCCAGATCAATTTTATAGCTGTACGGGAACAACTGCTCGTTAATGTTTACCGCACGGTCGTAGTAACTTGTATCGTCCAAACCCGTGAACACGGCCACTTGCTGTGGGTTATTCCACACCAAGCCTTCGGAGCGCAACAAAACATAACGATATGGACCGGGAAACTGTATCGTGTCCAACTCCACAGGTTTCGTCCAATCAACAAGCACATTCCCAAGCAGCAGGTCACTGCTGTCGTTACTTACATGTGTAATAACAGGCACATCGCGTTTGAGGTAAGCGCAGGCTTCATTAGAGGCAATGCTTTCAGCTCCGTCGAAGAACGCCGCCGTTACACGGTAGCAATAATCTACGCCCACCACCAATCCATTTCCGTTGTTGTCGTCTCTGAAACTTGTAACAGAAGTCCCATCAAGTTCCTGAATCAGTTTAAAACCTGTGTAGGCCGGCACACCAGTTTCGCAGAAATCCGGATCCCAGCCTGATGGACTCTCGCGCCGATAAATCTTATACCCGATGGCATTGGTACATACCGATGACTCCCAGGTAAGGTTTATTCCGATGCCCAGCGCTTCGGCTTCAAGGCTTTCCGGTTGAGGGGCAATCACCTGAATAAAAACAGTTTTAAAATTCACGAGGTTCACCGGAAAACCATTGTCTTTGGCCTTAAAAGTTGCCGAATAGGGCGACAACCGCACATGGTTGCACAGGGTGGGCCAGTTAAAGACGACAGATACGGTATCATTTCCCGTGGCCGGATCAGGTTGAATATAGGCCGGGTTAAAAGTCTGTTCAAAAGGACCGCCAAAGGCAGTAAGCTCAACATAAGTAGCATCCGGATCGATGGCAGTCACCTCGAACTGGAGGAAATCACCTGCCACCACACACGTGTCGTCAATGGTATAAATATCAGGTGGGTCGTGATCACAGGCCACAATATTGATCTGCATGTCGCGCCTTACCGAGGATATCTTAGTTCCAAAACGCCATTCTTCAATCACAAAAGCCACATTGTATTCCCCTTGCAGCACCGGTGTTTCCCAGATTATATCACCGGTAAAGGCATCAATCTGAAAGTAATCAGATGACAACGGGTACGAATACCCGGGGATATCAAATCCACCAGCCCCCTTACATACCACCAGTCGGTAACTCAGGCTGTCACCATCAATGTCGTAAGCTCCCGGGTTATGGATATAGGTTTTGCCTACACACCCCTGATCGATGGGCGGGTTGAGCAACTCTACACTGTTGTTGTAGCCCAAAAAGGGATTGATAACAAGCGTTGTTTCAACATAAATGGGCACATTTACGGAGTTTGGAATATTCAAAACACCGTAATTTCGGTTTGGATCTTCAACGGAAATGGTATAGGTTGCCGGACCGGGAAAAGTGTGTTCCCCTCTATAAATGTTTAATGTAACATCGTCCACATCGGGGATTGGCTTAAAATACTCACGTGGCAATTCATCTGCTGTGTTATCACCCCAATAGATGGGCATGGTTACACGGCTGTCATCGGCCGGACTTGAGGTTCTGGTGTACATGGTAACAGTAAACTCATAAGTAAGCCCCGAAACATGGCGGTAGGTTATTTCGGCTGCCCGCTGATGTGTGGCGTGCAACATGTTACTGTAAATCAGTATAATGAACAGAAGAAAGACCGTTCTTTTCATCTGGTAGATTTTTGATACATTAACATAACACAATTTCATGAGCCGGAGCGTATGGAATTGCAGGTTTGTTCTTGTGCAATTAAACGAACCAACGATAGATGCCCACACGAATAACCACAGACAAGGATTATGAAATTACGATATGAGGTTATGTCCATTCAAATTGGTTTTTTCAATTCATCAAAACTACAAAAAAATGCAAACCCTATGCCAAAAAAGTCTGCCGTGTACGGTTAAATACTGGATTGCGTAAGATTATACCGAATCGGATTATCATGATCGTTTTCAGAACGAAAACAAAAAACCTAATCCTCTCGGTATTAACTGCTTCTAACAGGATATATTTACAAAAATAGTAAGAAGCAGGATATTTTTCTGTAATCAGAGGTAAAACCTTAAAAATCGTTAATTTTGCTGTCGGATAATGTGCGAAAATAATGGCCTCAACAGTTACAGACATCGACCGTCAGGAAATACTGCGTCACTATAGGCGACTTATTGAGGTTTGGTATACCCGCAAAGACACCCTCGACAAGTGGATGGTCAGGAAAGCTTTCAGACTGGCGGCAGATGCGCATAAAGACATGCGGAGGCGATCGGGAGAATCGTTCATACTGCATCCGATTAACGTGGCCACCATTGCCGCCGGCGAAATTGGTCTGGGACGCACCTCCATCATTGCCGCGTTACTCCATGACACGGTTGAAGATACCGATTTAACCCTGGACAACATCAAAGGCATGTTTGGCAGCGAAGTGGCCAGAATAATTGATGGGCTAACCAAAATTGATGAAATATCCATTTCCACTACAACGGCTCAAGCCGAAACACTAAAGAAAATCCTGCTTACCCTTACCGACGATGTCAGGGTAATATTGATAAAACTGGCCGACCGTCTTCACAACATGCGCACACTTGATGCCATGCCCCGCGAAAAGCAACTGAAAATTGCCTCCGAAACACTTTTTATCTATGCTCCACTGGCCTTCAGGCTGGGACTGTATACCATAAAAAGCGAACTGGAGGAACTGGCTTTTAAATACTCACAACCCGAACTTTATCGAGAAATTACCAGCCAGATAGAGGCCAAAAAAGAGGAGATCGTCGACTACTTCTACAACTTTAAACTCCCAATAGAGGCTGAGTTGCTCAAACTGGATTATAAATACGAAATTAAGCTACACCAAAAAACAGCTTACTCCATCTGGCAAAAAATGAAAGCCCAGGAGGTGTCGTTCGACGAAATCTACAATACTTTTTCATTCGATTTCGTCCTCGATGGCGATGCAAAAGATGAAAAATTGCAGTGCTGGGTGACCTATTCTATTATCACCTCTGTATATAAACCTAACAATAAAAGGTTACGCGACTGGATCAGCACACCAAAGGCCAATGGCTACGAGGCCATTCATTGCACGGTAATGGGGCCTCATGGAAAATGGGTCGATGTGCATATCCGAAGCATACGAATGGAGGAAATTGCAAACAAAGGATACGCGGCTTATTGGAAATACAAAGACACTTCGAATGTGGATACCAGCCTGGAAAACTGGCTGAAGAAAACGCAACTACTTTTACTTGAAAATGAAGACAATACCTTTGACTTCATCAACGACTTCAAGAAAAACCTGTTTGCCGAAGAAATATTTGTCTTCACGCCAAAAGGTGAAATGATAAACATGCCACAACATGCTACAGTTCTCGACTTTGCCTATGCCATTCATACCGATGTCGGAAACGCTTGTATCGGAGCCAATATCGACAGGAAAATGCACCCTATCGACCACAAACTTAAGTCGGGCGATCAGGTTGAAGTAATCACTTCCAAAGTGCAAAAACCTCGCGATGACTGGTTTAAATTTGTGGTTACCGCCAGAGCAAAGGCCCGCATTAAAGCCGCTATACGACAAGATCGAAAAAGTTTCAGAGCCGAGGGCATGAGCAAAATGGACGCCATCCTGAAACAACTGAATGTTGAACACAACAAAAACACCATAGCGCAAATTGTAGCCGGAAGCCGGATAAAAGGCTCTGTCGATCTGTATTACTACGTGGCTAAGGAAATGATCGGGCTAAAAGAAATTAAAGAAATCCTCCAACCAAGCGAATCCAGAATAAGCTGGATCAGAAGTTTCTGGTCGCCTTTTTCGAAAAACAAAAACACCAACACCTCACTAAAAATAGCGGAAAAGACAAACACAACTGCCGAACAAGAGCCTATCAACTACAAGTCAGATTTCAATACAAGCGAATACATTGCCTCCGATTGTTGTAATCCCATCCCCGGCGACAATGTGATGGGATTGATGTTTCCGAACGAGCCTATTCAGGTACACAAGGTAGACTGCCCAAAAGCAATTGAACTGATGTCGCAGTACGGCAACAATATCGTAAAAGCCAAATGGAAACAAAAGGAAGGAATCAAATTTTTAGCCGGTTTCAATATAAAAGCGGCCGATAATATGGGGTTTATCCTCAAGGTTTCAGGCATCATTACCGAAGAGTTTCAAATCAATATCAGGTCCTTCAACCTGAAGAGTACCGAAGGGCTTATCGACTTAAACACAACTGTTTATATAGAAAATACTGAAACCTTGAACAAGCTGATTTCGCGTTTAAAAAAACTGGATGAGGTTATCAAAATTACCCGTCTCGAAAAAATTACATGAAAAATTCAAAGATTTAAAAAAAATCTATTTGTAATTAAACCATATAAAAATAAAAATATGTATTTTTACCACCCAAACTGAGTTGGTGATGAAGTTCAATAATAGAAAAGACACATTTGAGTCAGTAAAAAAAATTTTTACTGACTACCTTGAATCAAAAGGGCATCGCAAAACCCCTGAGCGTTATACAATCTTAAAAGAGATTTATGCTACCGAAGGGCATTTCGATATCGAGACTTTGTACATCCGTATGAAGAACAATAAATACAGGGTGAGCAGGGCTACGCTCTACAACACCATCGAACTGCTGCTGGATTGCAACCTGGTTACCAAACACCAGTTTGGTAACAACTGCGCTCAATTTGAGCGGTCGTTTAAATACAAACAACACGATCATTTTGTTTGCATAGAAGATGGTAAAGTGTTGGAATTCTGCGATCCCCGCATCCAGGAGATACAAAAAGCCGTTGAAGAGCTGTTAGGAGTTGAAGTATCCTACCACAGCCTTACCTTTTATGGTAAGTGCAAAAAGAATGAAGAATCCGGCGACTAACCTCATAAGATATTTACCTCATTGTTTTTGCAAGCTTCGCAAAAGTAGTATCTTTGTCAACTGAAATAAACCCTGTTCGCTCAGGGTTTTTTAATGTGTAACTAATGAAATTGCCATGATTACTTTTTCGCAAACCACTAAGCCAAATGGGGTTAATTACGAAATGGTATATCCTGTGAGCAGGCAAACATGGCATCCCTTAATAAAATTTAGCGCATGAAAGTAGATGTTCTTTTAGGTCTCCAGTGGGGAGATGAAGGCAAAGGTAAAGTTGTTGACGTACTCACTCCTCATTACGATATTATCGCCCGCTTTCAGGGGGGACCGAATGCGGGACACACCATCGAGTTTGACGGAAAAAAATTCGTCCTACACACCATCCCTTCGGGCATTTTTAATGCCAACACCACCAACCTGATAGGAAATGGCGTAATAATAGATCCTTATGTGCTTGAAAAAGAAATCGCCAACCTGAAACAGGCAGGGATCGATGTGCACAAGAACCTGTTGGTTTCGCGTAAAGCGCACCTCATTCTGCCCTCACACCGCCTGCTGGATGCCGTGTATGAAAGTGCTAAGGGTAAGCATAAAATAGGCTCTACACTCAAAGGCATCGGACCGGCTTACACCGATAAAACAAGCCGTAATGGCATTCGCGTGGGCGATATCGAGCAAAGTCAGTTTCGGGAAAAGTACGATTCCCTGTTAAAGCAACACCTGGATATTGTTCATCAGTACCATCAGGACATAAGCAGTTTTCAAATTGAGGGAATGTCGTTCGGCGAATATGAGCAAAAATGGATGAACGCCCTGTCAACGCTGGTTTCACTTAAGAAAGTAAACAGCGAATATTTTATCAATCAACAACTTAAATCCGGTAAGAAAATCCTTGCCGAAGGCGCACAAGGCACCATGCTCGACATCGACTTTGGTTCTTATCCCTTTGTTACTTCCTCAAACACGATAACGGCAGGCGTTTGTAGCGGGCTGGGAATAGCTCCCTCAACGGTAGGAAAAGTTATCGGCATCTTTAAAGCCTACTGCACACGCGTGGGAAGCGGGCCTTTTCCAACCGAATTACTCGATGAACAAGGCGACGAATTGCGCAATACCGGCCACGAATTTGGCAGCACCACCGGAAGACCAAGACGCTGCGGGTGGATCGACCTGCCCGCCCTGAAATATGCCATCATGCTGAATGGCGTAACGGAGCTTATGATGATGAAAGCCGACGTGCTGAACAACTTTAAAACCATCGAAATAGCGACACACTACAACATAAACAATGTGGTGACCGATGAATTGCCCTACGACCTAACCCAAACAGATTGCCACCCTGTTTTCAGCCAATTTGAAGGTTGGAACAAACAGCTGGACAACGTGGGCACTTACGATGAGCTTCCCGAGAATCTGCGCAATTATGTAAGGTTTATTGAGGAAAATACCGGCGTTCCGGTTAAGATGGTGTCAGTAGGCCCGGATAGATCTGAAACATTTATTCGGTAGTTTCCCGATGCAACCTGAGCAACTCCTGACTCACCATCGATTGGAGGTCGGGGTAGAATAAAGTAAATTCTTCCTGTAAATCAACGTAGTAGGTTTTCAACACCTCCACAGCCCTACCCATTTGAGATTTATATCCTGTTCGTCGGTCCATACCGCGAAAAACACGTTCGAGGTCATATAAGTTGCTGTACGAAACCAGCCAGTTCTGTGCAATCATATAAGGTAAAATGCGCCGGCTGCGTGGAGGCAAAACTGAAAAAAATTTCCCCATCACCTGATAGACCCAGAGTGAAAAATCGGTTAAATCCGTTGCCGAATAACGATTCCAATGCAGAGCTAGGAAATGGTCATAAAAAATATCGACAGCCACGCCCGCGTATCTTCCCAAATCAGGCTTAACCCTCGCCACACTGCTTCGCACCAGGGGATGCTGATCGGTAAAAGCATCGATTGTGCGGTGTAACTGAACCCCCTGAACAATTTCCCGGCTATAGCTTTGCAGCTGACGGCCTTTTATTGAGTCGGCCACAAAATTGCCAAACAACAAGGCCTCATTTTCACCCGACAGATGAGCATGTGCAAGAAAATTCATTCGTCAGACCCTAAAAATGAAAAACTTTTCATTTTGCAAAGGTGCTAAATAAACCTACAGGAACATCTGTTAAAACTGCACGAATTGAGCGCATAACGATGTGTTTTTCCTAACATGGTTTATCATAAACACAAACGTTTGAAATCTTGACTTTTCTACAATTTAAAATGGATATATATTAAAACCGTCATAAGTTTAATCTTTCAATTTTGGTAATTTTGTAACATAAATAATATACTTAATCATTTAAGATACAGCGATGCAAAAATTATTATTATTAGGTGATGAGGCCATTGCTCAGGGAGCTATAGACGCCGGATTATCGGGTGTTTATGCCTATCCAGGCACTCCATCCACCGAAATAACCGAATACATACAGGCCTCAGCCGAGGCAAAAGAGCGCCATATCAGATCGAATTGGTCAGCCAACGAAAAAACAGCCATGGAAAGCGCCATCGGCATGTCGTACGCTGGCAAAAAAGCACTTGTTTGCATGAAACATGTGGGATTAAATGTAGCCGCCGATGCTTTTGTAAATTCAGCCATCACGGGAGCCAACGGCGGATTGGTAATTTTGTCAGCCGATGACCCCAGCATGCATTCATCGCAAAATGAACAAGATTCACGTTTCTACGGAAAGTTTGCCATGATACCCGTTCTGGAGCCGTCAAATCAACAGGAAGCCTACGACATGACCCGGTATGCTTTCACCCTTTCCGAAAAATTTGGAACTCCAGTACTGATCAGGGTAACCACCCGACTGGCCCACTCCCGCTCCGGCGTACTAAGAGCAGAGATTTTAGAACAAAATGATCTGTCGTTGCCTTCGAACCTGAAGCAATTTGTTCTACTGCCCTCAATCGCTCGTAAACAATACAATTTACTTCTCGGCAAACAGGCTCAATTTGAGGCCGATGCCGTCCAATCAGGTTTTAACACACTCATTCAGGGATCAGACACCACTTTAGGCATTATTGCCTGTGGTTTGGCGTATAACTACCTGATGGAGAACTTTGAAAACCATCAGATTCCTTTTTCTGTGCTTAAAATTGGCCAGTATCCGGTGCCCCATGAGCTGGTTGAAAAACTTTACGACACCTCGAATGAAATTCTGGTTCTGGAAGATGGGTATCCTGTTTTTGAGGAATTGCTGAGAGGCTACCTGAACAAAGGGAAAAAAATCATGGGACGTATGGATGGAACCGTTCCCGCTGCCGGTGAACTTAACCCAAATATTGTGGCCAAGGCCATTGGTCTTCCTGTGAGCGAAGGATTCCAACAACCCAAAATAATACAGGGACGCCCGCCTTCGTTGTGCGAGGGATGTTCGCATACGGACAGTTTCCTGGCATTAAATGAAGCCCTCACCCGGTATTCATCAGGACGGGTTTTTTCCGATATTGGATGTTATACACTTAGCGCTTTGAAGCCCCTCGAATCCATTAACAGTTGCGTGGACATGGGCGCTTCAATCACCATGGCCGTGGGTGCAGCCGATGCTGGACTTGTGCCTGCTGTTGCCGCCATTGGCGATTCAACGTTCACCCATTCGGGCATGACCGGTTTGCTTGACGCCGTAAACAATAATTCTCCAATCCTGGTGCTTATCCTCGACAA
>JGI10211J34971_10004419_pt1 | contig 11159 bp, 11 predicted proteins | sample Etolagsediment_FD_34971 | JGI IMG/M metagenome (IMG submission 34971)
GAGGATGCGGTAAGAGCGGGGGAACGGAACCTGGACAGTGCCACAAAAATAGTTGAAGTGCACGATGCGATAGATGCAGGGGTTGTGCCATTCCCTGTTGGAAAACACGAATGCGGAATCATGGACCTTACTCTGGAAGCGGAAGAGCACCAGTCCCTTCTTTCAGATTGGGATTAACAAAAGCTATTTATACTTCATTTCTGATGGGTTTGCATGAGCCGCCGTGTGGACCAGACTGTTAAGGACATTAAATCTCTAAAGATACAGGGAGCGCGGAACGTTGCAAAGGCAGGTGTGCGCGCGATAATGTATGCAGTTGAGGATTCCAAAGCAACTACAGTAAATGGAATAAAGGCTGATGTGGTAAAGACGGTGCTTAAGGTTTCTGGGGCGCGGCCCACAGAACCCATGCTCAGGAATTATCTGGACGAAACTGTTGCATTTGTCAGTTCTGAAATTGCAGCTACGAAGACTAAGAGCCTGAAGAAATTCAAGGAATCCGTAATCAAGAGCGAGAATGAGTACCTTAAGAGGATGAAGGAAGACATTGGGAAGCTCAAGGATTATGGGGCAACCCTGCTTACTAGCGGAATGACTGTGGTTACGCACTGCCATTCAAGCACGGTTACAGGGGTTATTATGGAGGCGCACAAGCGGGGGAAGACGCTCAGGGTAATTGCGTGCGAAACGCGGCCCAGGTACCAGGGAAGGATTACTGCGGCTGAACTTGCGCGCGCAGGGATTGATGTAACCATTACAGTGGACATGGGAGTTGCAAAATACCTAAAGAAAGCGGATATTGTGCTCGTGGGCGCGGATGCGGTTAACTCTACTGGGGATTTGATTAATAAGGTGGGAACAAGGGCACTTGCCCATCTTGCAAAAGATTACGATGTTTCATTTTTTTCATGTGCGGAAACCTACAAATATGACCCGCTTACTCTGTATGGGGTAAGAGAAAGAATCGAGGAGCGGAGCCCCAAGGAGGTTTGGGAAAAGGCACCAAAGAAAGTAAAAGTGTCCAACCCTGCATTTGATGTAACTGCTTCAAGATATATAAGCGGGTACATCACCGAAATGGGGGTTGTTTCCCCTTCCGCGCTTTCAGGGATTGCAAAAAAGAAGATAGATAAAGGTGAATAAAATGAAGCCGGTTAGCGTTAATGAAAAAATAAAAAACAATACCCAGGATATGGTGCTGAGCCAAGAAGAAAANGAGAAGAGGGAAAAGAAAAAAGAGCTCTGGGAAAAGAAAAAATGCATCTGCCAGGTAAAGCTGATAGACATCAGGACCGGAAGGAACATTGTTGTGCTGAATGAGGATGAAGCTCAGGAGAACGATATTTACAATGGGTACAGGGTGAACCTGCACCACGATTCCAAAGAGATAATTTCGATTGTGGACCTGAGCAGCGAGATGGTGAAGAAGGGGGAAATTGGGATCTTCACTGATGTTGCGGAGAAGCTTGGTGCAAAGAATGGGGATCTTTTGCACATAAAGCATATGGAAAGACCCGCAAGCCTGGATTTCATAAAAATGAAACTGGATGGGGAGAGCCTCACCAGCAAGCAGATTTCCACTGTGGTGAATGAGCTGATGAACAACAGGCTTTCTGAGGCTGAGCTTTCCTCATTCATTGCGGCAGTTTATGTCAGGGGGATTGGGGAGGATGAAACAGTGGCGCTTACAAATGCGATTGTGGATTCTGGGGACAAACTGGATATCGGGGTTGGGCCTGTGGCCGACAAGCACTGTATTGGAGGGGTTGCAGGAAACCGCACCACTATGATCGTGACTCCAATAATTGCTGCTTCAGGAATATATATGCCAAAAACCTCATCCAGGGCAATCACTTCTGCTGCCGGAACTTCAGACACTATGGAAGTTCTTGCAGATGTTGATTTCAATATGCACGAACTCAAGGAGATTGTGCTCAAGTGCAAGGGAGCGATGGTATGGGGAGGCGGAACCAACATTGCGGCTGCAGATGACAAGCTCATTAAGCTGAGGCACCCGATGAGCCTGGACCCCAGGGGCATGCTGCTTGCATCCATACTGGCAAAAAAGAGCGCGGTTGGGGCGAAATATGTGGTAATAGACATCCCTATTGGGAGGGGCGCAAAGGTGCTGGATATGCCCAAGGCTGAGGCGCTTGGCGCAGATTTCATCAAGATTGGAAAAAGGCTCGGGATGACCATGGAGAGCCTCATTACGGATGGCGCAGAGCCAGTTGGAAACGGAATAGGGTGTGCGCTGGAATGCAAGGATGTAATAGAAGTACTTCAGGGCAAGGGCCCGGATGACCTGAGGAACAAGAGCACTCTTATTGCAGGAAGGCTGCTTGAACTCGTAGGTAAGGTGCCGGAAGGGCAGGGAAGGGACATGGCAGAGCTCATGCTCACCAATGGAAAAGCATGGGGCAAAATGAAGGAGATTATTGAACTGCAGGGAGGAAACCCGAACGTAAAGGAAGATGACCTTCCGATTGGGCAGCACATGCACGCGATAATTGCGGAGAGAAGCGGGAAAATCAGCCATATAGATAATAAAGGTGTGAACAAGATTGCAAGGGCTGCAGGGGCTCCCAGGGATAAAGGCGCAGGGATTTACCTGCATCACCTGAAGGGAGACAAGGTGAAGCAAGGCGATGTTCTCTTCGATATATATGCGGAAAGCGAAACAAAACTGGACTTTGCGATAAAGGCAGTGGACGTATGGCAGCCTGTAGAGCTTGAGAAGTTCCTCCTTGGAACAATGAGATAGCCTTTTAAATTCTTTTTTACTTTTAATCTCTCCACACCCTCCATAGCTCAGTGGTAGAGCGGTCGGCTGTAGCTTGAATCCTACGAAAGTAGAAACCGACAGGTCGTGTGTTCAAATCACACTGGAGGGAATATGACGAACAGTGCCACAGAGAAGAAATAATTTTTTAAATATTGAATGTGATGTGAGAAAGATGAAAAGACTTCTGTTTGCACTTTTGCTGCTTTCGAGTGTTTTTGCCATTCAGGTTATTGATTATTATGGCTCCACCTGCCCGCATTGCGCAAGCACAAAGGCCCTCTTGATTGAGCTGGGCAGTGAATATGAAATCGAACTTATAGAAAAGGAAGTTTCCTCAAATTCTGAGAATAGGGCGGAGATGTTTGAGATTTATGCTGATTTTGGGCAGGACCCTAACAAGGGTGGGGTGCCCACCCTGCTTGTAGATGGAAAGGCGCTGATTATAGGGGAGCTTACTGAAGAGCAGTGGAGGAACCTGCTGGATGACTGCCTTGACGGGGAGTGCCCTGAAGGGGTATTCACAAAAAACACAATAGACTCGGAATATGAACCGGATGTCAGTCCCATTGAGGAAACGGATGAGTTCCAGGCGCTTACGCTCTGGGGGCTTGTAGCTGTCGCAGTTGTGGACTCATTGAATCCCTGCACAATTGCGGTTATGGTGATGATGCTGAGCCTTATCCTTATTTCAGAAGGGAGAAAAAAAATGCTCATTGCAGCTTTGACGTTCATATTCGTAATATTTATCTGTTATATCCTGCTGGGGCTTGGAATACTGCAGGTTATGGGAAATCCTGAGCTTACTAACTTCTTCTTCAGTGCAGCAACAGTCGGACTTTTGATACTTTCCATAATGGAAATTAACGCGTACCTAAGCTACCACCCCGGGTTTTTTGCGGTTGAGATGCCAATGTTCATTAGGCCATATGTAAAAAAGGCAATTGAGGGGGCCACTTCAATTCCGGGGGTTGCTGTTGCTGCACTATTCTGCTCGCTTTTCCTTTTGCCCTGCTCATCCGGGCCGTATCTGGTAATTCTGGCGATTATTTCCAAGGCGGTTACCCTGAATGCGATATTCTATCTTTTGCTCTATAATGTGATTTTTGTGCTTCCCATGATTCTTATTTCAGGTGCAGTTTACTTCGGGTATGCAACTGTGGAGAAGGTTGGAGAGACAAAGGAAAAGTACATAAAGCAGATCCATCTTTTTTCCGGGATTGTGCTGTTCCTGCTGTTTCTTTATATGGCTAGCACATACCTGTTCTCCTGAGATAAGACGGCAGCTTTATTAAGATTATGTAAAATAAATAGAAGTCATCCCTTTTGCTCTGGTGGTGTAGTGGTTAGCATTTCGGCCTGTCGAGCCGACGACCCGGGTTCAATTCCCGGCCAGAGCGTGTTTTGCCCAGTTAACTTTTTCTTGGAATAGGATGTGGACATATGGTTTGGTCATTATTGGGAACACTCTGGAAAAAGGCAAGAAAGGAGAATCCTCCATTGGTAGAGCCAAGGGAACTTACTGTTATAGCACTCTCAGGCGCGGCCGGAGCCATAGTATCCGTCCTCATAACACAAGGGGAGTATCTCACTGTGGACCTTGTGGCGAGGGGCGCATTCGCTTCTGCCATTGTTGTTGTTATTCTATATATTCTCGTATTGGCTCTAGTATACATTACTACAATCCTGGATTTTATGTGGGAGATCTGGAAGAATAGGAACAAGGTATTGAAAACGCTGGGGAGCAAGAAAAAGGAGTGAGTAGGTATCATATGAACATCGAGGGAGTTACGGAACTAAGTGTTGCCACAGTACTAGGTACAGTGTGTGGAGGCTTAGTTTTAGCTTTCATGCTCCCTGTTGCCTGGTATGCTATCCGGGAATTGGACAGGCGAAGAACCATGTTACGCTCTATATTCTATGGGGAGGATGAGGAACCCATAATTGGCGGGGAATTGGGTGTAATAGAAGGAATACGAACAAAGGGGAACCCAAAAGTTCGTGTTATAGGAGTCGGTGGGCCCAGAGGCATATTAAACAAACGCACTATAATCCTTCAGCTTGAAGACAAGGAAGGAGTATCTCTTGAAAGGCTTGAGATTCCTGAATATGAGAGGGTGGATATTGGACGATTGAAGATACGGGTTGGAAGAATCTTAATGCAAGGAAACAGTTTAATCTCCGTATATCTATCTGTTCTTAAGTAAGCTTTCCAGCCAGAATCGTTACTTTCGCGTTATGCCCTCTCTACGAAGAAGTTCTGTGCTTATATCTGCAATTTCCGTGAGCCATCCACCGAGATTTGTTGTTGTTGTAACGGCAAACTTATCATAAGATGCCCTTTCCCTATGGATTAGATATATCAAAATTATGCATAATACAAGTAAAATCAAAAAGGCAATAACAGCATACTCCTGCCAAATAACCAAATATGTGTTAATCAAACCAAGAAATGCCGCTATCAACATTGCAAAAAGACCGAGTAATTTTGAATAGTATTTTTGGACTTCTGAACCCCCTGATTCATCTGCACGATCATAAATCCACTTGAGTTCTTCCAACCGAGTTTTTAGGCCTTCTGTGCTTTTCTTCCTGAGTTCGGCTTCCTTCATGGTGATCTACCAACAGAAAGCGATTAGGGCGCAGATATTGTTTTAAATAAAACGGAGGTTAGATCTGGAAAACTTTGTGTATCTCACTTCTTAATCTGTTCTTGGATCCCCTTTATGTAGTGCACAATATTCCTCAATCAAATTTCAATTCTATTTTTAGAGAATGACAAAAACCAGATTTAGACAATGAGGGTATAAGATCTGAATAGTTCAATAGGTCATTCCTCTCCATATCCTCCACCAGAGGAACGAGTTTGGTGACATCCCGATATGTCCCGGAGACATGCAATAGAAGGAAACTCTTCTTCAAGTTTGTTGCTGCGGTGATAATACGATTTCGGATTGCTTTCTCTTGTTCAAAATCAGAAGGAGAAACCAGAATAGAAATATCCTGATAATTGTCTACCCACTCATTGAATTTTTTTAGCGCTGTATCTTTTGAATAATTATCGCCTAATTCATCTAGCATGTATTGAATATCCCCTGTGGTAACAAGATTTACTATCTTGGCGCCCCAACTCCCATACTTAGCTTCGGTCTCTTCTTTTTGCTCTTTGTATTGATGATGTAAACCCCTCTTAAGCATTTTCGAAAACGTGTTGCCGAGCACTAGAAGAGCAGCTTCTTTTTGCGGTAGGACGCGATACAACTTCTCGATTCTGGTATCATCGAATGATTCCCCATATATATTATCTCCCAATTCAGGGCGAGTGGAGATGAAGACCCGCTTCCTGTCCCATAATCTTGAAAATAAGTAATATGCCTTTTTTTTCCAATCCTTAGGTAATGCCTCGGCGTAATATAAGATCTGATCCATAGCAATAGCAATCTGTTCTGGGTTCGGATTACCAGATAGAACATCATTTACTATTGAACTAATCAGGATTATCCCCATGATTACTTGAGTATTTCCAGGTGATTTTGTATCTATCTGTCCCTCAATATTTTCTTCTTTCTTTTTCGAACCCATGGGACTACCTATTCCTAGCAATATGCTCGGCAAAGCAAAATGCGAAATTATTAACAAATACTGCTGAACCTGGAAGAATCGAAAAGTCATCCGCACTGATGGGCTCTCCGGAATATGGACACACCATCCGCTTTTTCGTTTTGGCATTGATAATAAAACCGTCTTCATCCATATCTTTTTCGAACAGGTCCAGAATCTGCCGTTTGTTTTCCTCAGTAATCTTTATGTGCTTCATGACCTTCCCCTCTAGACAGATATTACACTTATTTATTTAAATAGTGCTCAATGCCTCAAATGGCACTTCATCTCCGTATTATTACATTGCCAAACACTTTATAAATCCTCCCTCGAATGATCCTGTTTGCATTCTGTGTGAATTGGTTGGCCACTCTCTTCATTTGGAATTCAACTCAGCAAACAACGCCCGGCCAGAGCGCTTCTCTAATAAACCTTTTCCTAGTTATCTTGGCATGCAGAGGGCCACAGTAGATTACATTATTGATTTAGGTTTATTCATCTCATTTCTTTGTGTGGCAGTTACAGGAATATTAAAAATGCCTGGATTAGTGCAGAACCTTGGGATGAACTACAAAAGCCTTCCATTCAATGTGATTACTCCATTGCATGATTTTAGCGGGGTGATGATGACCCTGCTGGTGCTTCTGCATCTAGCGCTTCACTGGCATTGGATTGTTGGCATGACTAAGAGTTTCTTCAAAAAGAAATAGCTGTCTTCTGTGTTTAAATAAACATGCATTTTAATTTTTCTTTATGAGCAAAATGATTTTTGTGTTCCTTGGACTCGTGCTTTTGTTTGCATTCGGCTGCCCTTCTGAAGAGCAGCCTGCGGTAGTTGAAACTCCTGAGGAACCTCAGGAAGAAGTGCAGCCGGAGAACGAGACGGTTATAGAGCCTGAACCGGAGGAAGAACCTATTGAAGAAGAGGAAGTTCCTGCGGAAGAAGAACAGAATGAAACTGTAGAAGAAGAGCCTGAAAGTGGACCAATTGTTTGCGTTCCCATAACGCTTTCAGGGCATGTGGAGATTGCAATCTGCACTGAAGATTCCCTCTATTGTGATGACGAGGGGGACGAACAGGTAGTATACGGAAAAGAGGTTGGGATTGGAGAAACCTTAAGCCTTCCTTCTGGTGCAAAGGTGTATTTGGAAGACATAGCGCTTGATGCGGAATGCGAAGAGTGCGGAGAAAAACCCTCTTGGACACAGAGCCAGCTGGCAAAGCTCAGGATAACTGTGCCAAATGCCCCTGAGGATTTAGTTATTTATGCTGATACTGGAGACACCGGGACTTTCACATCTGAGTACAAATGCAAAACGCTTGACTGGGATGGGAAGACCTGCCTTGAATGGATTCCTGAGAAAGAGAATCAGTATTATGTGGGGAAGATCGTAGCTGATAAAACCTGCGTAGAGCAGACTGGAGAATAAAATTGATAGATGTTGAGCTCAGCTCAACAGAAGTAATCGGATCTTCAGCTTTGCTGAAGAGATGTGATCGAAGATCACACAGAGATTACTCAGATTTTATTCGCTTTGGAAATGGAATTTCCAATCAAGAATAAAGAAAATAGGAGGGGGGATTATTCCTCCTCTTCCCTCTTGCCTTTGGCTTTTGTTTTTGTTTTCTCGTGCTTTCCCTTCTTGCCGCCAACGCGCTTCTGCACTTCATCCTCGATTTCTTCTTCGCGCCTTATGTGCGCATCAAGATCGCTTTCAACCTTGTACTTTCCAAAGAAATACCCGCTGAAGAACATCAGCACTGCAAGCAGGATAAGTGCGAGGGGCATCCCTATGTACACTGCAGGAAGGATTGTAGAGGGAATCTGGTTGCGAATTTCTGTGAATTCCTCCGGGATGAATACGCCGCAGTCAGAGATTGCCTGCACATTGTTTGCTGAGAAGAAATCTATCAGCACCTTCCCAATGTAGCTTAGGTAGCTTATCGCAAAGTAGAGGCACGTAATTATCAGAATCGCTCCAATAATCCCAAGCAGTATGGACAGTATCTTGTTTTTCATCAGACCACCCAGTGCGTATCAAAGCCAAAAAATTTAAATGATGGCTAATGCTGAGGAATTGAAATAAAAGAAGAAAAAGAAGGGGAAAATACTATTTCCCGTAATGGTTCCTGAACCACCAGTATCCTACAAGTGCCAGCCCCAGAATGAGAAGAATCGCCCAGGCAATGTCCTGCTGCCATTCTGTTACTTCTGTTCCATTCGGAAGCTGTGGCTGATCAACTGAAGGAACCTCGGTTGAGATAACTGGCACTGGGAACGCCTCTTCTTCACCAAGCAGGTCCTGCGCGGCTGCAAGGGCGGCGTTTGCAAACTGGAGTGCTTCCTCGCAGTCTCCCCTCTCCTTTGCTTCTTTTGCCTTTTCAAGGAGCTCATCCACTACAGTGGTATCAAGTCCCTGCTCTCTAGCATCATTAATGAGGCCTTCAGACTGCGTGATTGGCTCATCGCACTCATCGCATCCCTTATCCTCTTCCGGCTCTACGCAATTGTTGTCTTTGCATACAAGGCCTGCGTCGCACTCTTCATCAGAGCAGCACTCGAATCCAACGCATTCATGGTCTTTTACTTCTCCACATTCGCACGAAACAGGCATGCATTCCCCGTCATCGCAATACTCATTGCCCGGGCAATCGTTGTCAGTTTCGCATCCTTCCTCGGGAGGTTCTGCTTCTTTGACACACTCGCATGCCACACACTCATAACCATTTGAGCATCCGGTTCCTGGAACACCACATTCAACATCTGTTTTGGGGAGGCATTCGTTATTGCCAATGCTGCAGTAGTAGCATTCTGGGCAGTCAACATCCTCTTCACAAACATAGTCTGGCTTCTCGCCTCCATCGGGAGGCTGTTCAGCACCGCGAACTGCAAAGAGCCCGTAGATGTCAAAATAGAGGCTCATCTCGCTTGGATCTATTCCAGCGGCTGCCGGTAGGCTGCCAAGGAGCATATCCATGAACTCTGACCTGTCATTTTGGGAGAAGTTGTAGATTGTAATCGCCTTCTCGGTTTCGTTGTGTATCTGGTATTCAACAGGGGCCCACCTCATCTTGAATATGTATTGCTCTTCTGCAACTGATGCCCTAAGGGTGACGACCCCTTCTTCCAGAACAGGGATGCCGCAGCTTTCTGCACCCCTCACGCGAGGCTCTTTGCATCTGCCAATCCCGCTTGGTTCAACAGGACATTCGCAGCCATCGTTGCAGTCTATGTCTGCAATGCAGTCATTTCCCGTGCATTTGCCGTCCACGCACACCTCACATATGCCTGTACAATCACCGTTCTCAAGGCATGCCACACAATGATACCCATCACAGTATGGAGAACCCGGATCCAAACAATCGCTGTCATTTATGCAGTCTGGAGGTGAGGGTTCGCACATATTCTCTTCAACCCAGCAGAACTCTCCCCTCGCGCAGTCAAGGTCATCTTCACAGTATACGCCTTGGTCAACCATTTTCAGGTAATAGAGTGCCATTGTGCTTGGGTCATATCCTGCAGCCGACCCATAATGCACAGTAAACTCATCTATGCTTGGGGTAACCGGTGCAGCAAGTACCCTTCCTTCCTGCAGCGCACCCACAATAAAGTACTTATCATTATAGGATGTCCTGGGGCCCAAACCAACGGAATCTATCTCCAGGTATAGGGTCGTGTTTAGTTCAAATTCTTCGCTTTCCACATGCAACGACTCCAAAGTAGGCAATGTGGTATCTGAAAGTATATACATTGCAGTTGCGTTGTCATCCAGGGAAACACGCACAGAGGAAGAGCCTGTTCCCAGAGTGGTTTCTTCAAGCTTCCAGTGAGGCTTGGATGTTTCCGCGGTTAAATCACCAAGTGAATATATGTAACTTGCCTCGATTACTTCAAGCTCAAGCACACCCTTGGGAAGCACTTCATCAATAAGCTCAAATGCATCCGCCCAAGTGGGCTTTCCACCCTCCTCAAACACATCAGAAAGAGTAGAGAACATTGTTTCCCCATTCCTGTAAAGGTAGCTGTCACGGATTGTTATTGCATCATTTGGGGATGGGGGCAGGGTTACTCCACCTAGTGCAAGCCTCTCCCTCATGAGATAAGATGCGTCCAGGATTCCGAGTACGCTGTTGTCGTAAATCCTGGAGCCGTCCACGATTTCATGACCCCTGCTCAGCAGAACCATTCCGTAGTTATTATCATAAGAACGCATCGCATCAAATGTGTTCTCGAATGTGCCTGCTTCGCACGTATGGGTTGTAAAGTTGCAAATTTCCCCCCCTGGGACATCACAGTCTGCATATGCATGGCAGGTTTCGCTTATCCTGAGCGGGGTTCCCCTGGAAGTGGCAGGCATCAGTATTCCCAGGCTGAGGTCCAGGACACCCACTCCGAATGGAAGGAATTCGAGCGTCTCGTATGCGGGTGGAACCCTGCCTATAAAAATATCATGGATGTCCCCGGCATTATTGTAGGCTAACGCAAAAGACTCAAAATTAACGTTGTAGGAATCAAGCAGCCCATAGCCAAACACATCGTTTGTGTGGGCGCTTCCTCCGCTGATTGTTGCCTCATCGCTCATCATGAGCGCAAGGCCGAAAGTGCTTCCTGAAAATGTGGAATCTGTAATTGTTGCGCGGGGGCTCTGGACAAGCACTGCGCCTGCGCCAATTTCGTGTATCTCAGGTGCCGGTGCCCTCATGGTGTCTCCCCCTGCAAGCGGACCGCCTCCAAGNAAGCCNAGTAATATGTCCAAAATAATTGTTGCGTTCATC
>JGI10211J34971_10004420_pt1 | contig 11155 bp, 12 predicted proteins | sample Etolagsediment_FD_34971 | JGI IMG/M metagenome (IMG submission 34971)
TCTGTTTGCTTGGTACAGTATTCCGTATCCGCCCGCGGCCTGCCACTTCTGTATGTTGATCGGCCTGTCGTCTATGAGTATGTTTGGTGTGCCCGTTCCCTTGTCCTTGGAATAAGTTTCTTTTCTCCCTGTGACAACTATCTCGTCTGGTTGCTCGATGTTGTTGGATATCCATAATTTCTTGTACTTGGCACTGTTCTCGTGATCACCCCTCAACGGTGATGTGTTTATCGAGAAATTTCCACCTGTGAATTTCTTCACCATTTCTATTAATCCATCCGCTGTGGGAAATTTTGGAAGTGTTGCGAAGAAGTCTGATCCAGTAATCCTGTCAATGACTTCTTTTTTTAGATCTTTCGTCTTGTCGTTTGTGAGTTGTTTCCAGTGTTCCACACCATACATCTTTTCAACACCGCCGAAGAAGTCTGCTAGGACTCCGTCCATGTCGAGATATACGATTGGTTTTGCGTCTTCCATGTTTTCATTATACAACTTTTTGTTGTTTTCGTCAATCTGTTTACCAAGCCTGTCCTGTATGATGTCATACAATTTTTTACCAGTGTCACCGCCCATTATGATCTTGGAAAATTCGTGTTCCTGTCCCTTGCTGGCAAGTTCCCGGGCCTTTGATGCGGAAGCACCTGTGGCACCCTCTTGATCTGGATCTCTTTCACCAGCACTGATGACTTTGATGTTGTCAAATTTGTACAACTCATTGCCGGCCTTGTCTGGTTTACCATTGTATTGATTCAATAGTTTTTCAAATTCCTGCACCCTGTCAGAACCTGCTATCATCACAATCCGCGTCCTGCCTTCTGCCTGTATCTTTTGCAGTGCCTGTATTATGGTCTTCACGGCCGGGTCACCTATCGCCAGGTTTGGGTAGAACATCTTCAAGTAGTCTGATTTCTCTTTGTGTGTGAGTGGGTCAGTCTTGTTGTTTTGTTTGTGTGATAGGAAAAGGTACGCCTTGCCATTGGATTTTTGCGCCGCTGACTCTAGCGTGTCCAGTAATTTCTTGTGTCCTATTGTGGGTGGATTGAATCGGCCAAAGGCAAATACTGCTGTTGAACGATCGTCCTCCTTAAGAAACAGTTCCCTTAGGTGCATCGTACTCGCCTGCCTTTATGTTGTCTAGTTCTCGCTGTGATATAACACTTGCAAGGTGTAGTCTTGTTTCCTTTGGAAACATATCTTTGACATCATCCTGCGTTGAGCCATACTCTTTCACGTATTCCTTTGCCGCATCATCTATCAGGTACATCCATAATTTCTGTGCTTTCTCATGATCGTATATGCCTTTTGCTAATTTCCTCTTGATGTTGGAAATGATTGGCATGAAACGCCTTCGATACAGGTCCTCGTTGTTCATTATGAACGTGTCCAGCTCGTTTGTAGCGTCCGAGTCTATTCTTTCTGTGATGAATTGTGATGCTCTCATGTAAGCATATTTATTAGTATAGGTTCTCCAAAAGCCACACGTAGAACGGTGATGAAAAGTTGAATTTCCATTGGCCATTGAATCCCATTTGTAAGACCTGTGTAAACGATTCTTCTAGTTTAATTCCTGCTTGTTTTTGTTGAGTCGCCCATGGTTCAGGATATTCTGGGGTGTAGACACCCTTGTAGATCATACTTCCTATGTTGATCTCATCTATCTCTATGCTTTTGATGTGAAGTAGTTGATCCTTGAGTATGTCCCCGTTGTCATTCACAACAGTCTGTCCTTTGATTTTGCCTGATCTTTTTATGGTTAGATTGTGTTCTTTATCTTCATCCAACTCATGCTCGAATTCTATTGTATCGGGCTTGGCCTGTGATCCTGTGATATCGCCATTGAAGTAACTTTTATCGTCAAGCAATATTTCCGCATGCGGTGGTTTGTCCCACATGGTGGCGTAAAGTTCTAACTTGAATTTTATTTTTTCGGTTGCCATTCGAATTCTAATCCTGCTGTGTGTCCTGTGTATGGTATATTTACATCATCCCTGAACAGTTCAATGAATAATTGGGTGCCCGGTACCTGTACTTTCATGTACTTGTCATTGCGTTCTAGAACTTCCGCTTCTTTTGTCCTGTCGTTGTTTGTGCATGTGATTGTTATTGTTTCCATTTGTACATCCTTTCAAAATGTTCCGTGATCTCTCTCCTGTTTCCGCCCTGTGCTTCAAAGGTATTAATAAAATGATCAATTAAGTTCGCCGCCAGTCTCCTGTACTCAGGCAACACGTCTTGCTGTAGTTTACGTATCGAATCCTGTGGTACAGAATGCACAATAGTTCCTATGGTCATTGAATCTATCCAACTACCAGCCTTGCACATGTCATTCTGTATCTTGTGCAATTCATTCGTGGGCATGAATTTTGGCAAGAACTTACGTGACTCGTCTATCAGTATACACATCAGTGTGCCAAAGTAATCTTCTTTGTAGATGTCTTTCTGCATTATTTTTTGATTGGTACAAATTTATCTGTTTGTAGATCGTAAACCAATCCGTGTTTTGTAGCATTGTCTACAGACTTGCCAAACAAGTTGGATTTCATGTTGCCGTCCTTGTCAAAACACTTGGGGTTCTTCATCCATAAAAATTTGCAATTACCTGCGAACTTCTTGACAAGGTTCATACCAACCTCAACACCATCGTTGTTTGCAACACCTGACTTGTCCATTCTGTATTCTGCCGTGAAGTTGAAACTTGCATCCAGTTCATCCTCGCCTGCTTTGTTGTAGAAGAACCCTATGTTCTTCTCTTTTGTGCCCTGTGTAAGGTCACTATTAATGTCAGTGTAGTTTATCGTTCCGTCTAGATTGACACTTTCGGCTACTTCCAAGTCCATCGAACCCGATGTTATATGACTTGGAAGTGAGAACGACCAACCGAAAGTTGTGTGCGTATCTTTGTGTATTTCATACGCCAACCTGTAAGATTCTGTTTCTATGTCTGAGAATGATTTTATTAGGCTGTTGTCCACCGTGTTCACGTCCGTCTTACCTTTACTGTAGTCCAGGCTCAACACGTTGTTGCCCAGTTGGTATGCAACACCGATACTTGCCGATGTTGTTGCGTTGTTGTCTCCAACTGCTAACACACCGTCGGATTCGTTGCCCAACCATGTTTCCTGTTCACTCATGTGTCCTAAGTTTGTCTTCACTTTGAATTTGTTACTGACGTAGAAGTCCTTGCCCACGTTAAGCGAGTAATCTCCATTACCGCCATCGCCTGTGTAGAAACCAAAGTTGTAGTTGTTTGCTAGATCATACTGTCCGCCCTGTGCGAAAGAACCATACATCTGTTGGTGTGGTAGGAAAGTGTTCTTGTTGTCCACCAACATCTGTACGTCAGAGTATTTTCTTTTGTCCTGCACAACAAAATTTGATCCAAGATTGATGTAGTAGTTCCTGTCGTAGTCGTCAAGCACCATGATGTTTAAGTTTGACAAACTAGAAGGCAGTGCTGTTCCTGTTGAGTAATAAGTGTTGTTAAGACTCACAGTTGGATGGTCAACCCTACCTGAAGTTGCTAGGCCAACTGCACCCTGTGGTTTTGTTGCTTCGTCCAGGTCCAAAAGTCCTTGTCCGTGTACGTTTACATCGTAACCAGGAAGGTTCTTGTCCGCGGTGTTCATGACCAATTTCACAAGTTTGTCACCCTGCATGTATGGCCACATCTGGTTGAGAACACCAAACGCACCTGTCACGTGTGGAGCCGCGAATGATGTACCACTGCCTGTGGTGTACCTGTCATCGCTTATCGCACCTGTTATGTTTGTACCTGGTGCCAGTATGTAGAATTCTGAAAGTCTGTGAGTGTCGTTACAGGTGTTGTTCACTGTGTTGATATCTAAGCAAACATGGCCCGCCTTGTTACCAGCAACATTACTGCCATCCCAGTTGCCCACGACAACCATCTTTCCACCGAGGATCAGGTTGCCACTTGAATCGGTTTCCACCGCCCATATGCCGGGGTCGCCTGCGTGATCAAATCCATAGTTACCGGCCGAGTTGACCAGTATTATGTCGTTGTCCGTTGCCACCTTCCAATACTGCGAATCACCATAACCGTTTGCCTGTATCTTTGATATTATCTCTGATGCGTTGTAGGTGCCGTCTGATAACTGTGTCACTGTGGATCCATTAGCATCATAGAAGAGTTGTGGAGTGTTGAAACTCATGTTTACCGCCACAATGTTCATTTCCTCACCACCCTGTGCTTCGGGTGATTTTAATTTTGCGAAATCATGTAGTGCCTGTTGCGCCGCTGACTTGGATATACCTCCACTGCTGTACCTGTCCACGTTAGCACCCACCAGTTTGGCGTCAAACGCCACACCATGCATGTCATTGTTCTTGGATAGGTTGTACTGTGTTGTTGGTTCACCATTCACGTACACCGTTGATGTGTTGTAGTCACCAGTGGTCAGCCTTCCATTCGCGTCCAGGCTGTCACCGTCCCGTTCACCCGCTATGATAGATGCCACGAATGTGCCGTGTCCCTGTGCGGTCTCGTCCACCACACCATTGTAGGGATCGTAGTCCTTGTAGAACAGGTACTTGCCATCCAGTTTCTCATGGTCCGTGTCCTGCCATGTGTCTATCACACCCAGCACCGCACCCTTACCTGTCCATCCTCTGGCATAGGCGTCGGCGGCATTTATCATGCCCAGTCCACGGTTACTATTGTATTCTGCTGTCTGATGATCAGACACTGTTGAACTCATATTCTCTGTAACCGTACCTAGGTTTATGTCATTATCCGTGTAGGCGTTTGAAACAAGTTGTGTGCTGATCTGTGTGCCAGCGTCACTAGTGGTAATCACTTGGTCTGAAGTTGATTCACTGACCAATATGTTTTCCGAACGAGTTGATTCGCTCAATTGGATTGTTGACCAGTCTCCGGTAACTACTGTTGCTGAACCATTTACGATTTCTGTAGTACCGTCTTTGTATGTGATTTCCTGTCTAGGCGTAGTGGTAGTGATTGTCCTTGTGTCTTTCTTCACAACGTCTGTGTAGTGTCTAGTTCTATACGTTCTAGTAGTAATAGGTGTTGTCACGGTTGTGTCCACGTACCTTAACACAGTCACCGTTGATGTGTTGTCACCATGATCAGTTGTGGTGGTAACGTCTCTGTTTGCGGTACTTGTGGTCGAACTTCCTTCTTCCGTTTCGGTTGTTGTGTTTTCTGCGTCCGTGTACGTCGTCTCTGTGTAGTTTGCACTAGACTCTGTTTCTGTGGTAACCGTTGGATCCAGGTCAACTGTGGCAGTCACAGGGTTGTCACCTTCCCTGGTCTCTGTCTCTGTTGTTATTGTTGGATCTAATTCCTTTGTTGTAGTATTCAAAACAGAACAAGTTTGAGCACCATCCGATGTTGTGTTGTTCAAGAAAGTCGTCCTTGAGAAACTACATCTTGTGGTCACTGTTGTTCTTATGTTCGCTGTAGAAGTGGTCTTTGTCCTTGTTTCATTTCCACCACCTGCATATACTGTGGTCCAATCACTGTAAGTTATTGTAGAACTTCCTGTTGCGTCTGTGCTTTCGCTGGTGTCATTTGTGATTGTTTCTACGGATTTAATTTTTTTTGTGTTTGCATAATCGCTTGAAGTAGAATTCTTCTCCTGCTCTATTATCTCACTGGCTTTCTCCTGCTTGTCCACTATGTTGTAATCTGCTAGTGTAATTGTCTGACCGTTGGCCACTTTTTGTATAACGGGTTTCACATAGTTCTGTAGGTAAAGCATCGCCGCGTGGGCCTGCTTGAATGAATCTGAATTGTATATGGCATATTTGTCTGCGTCACTCTGATTATTGATCAGGTCTTCTGTTTGATCCCAAAGTGTTTGTGCAGTCGCTAATTGGCTCAATAATGTGTTCGCTTGTGCTATGTCGTTTTCGTCAGGTCCAGTTATCACACCTTGTATCGCGCTGATGTCACCGCTCGATACAACTGATTGGAAATCTGATAATAATGTGCTGTAAGAACTTACAAGACTTGCGGAACCTGAAAGGTTAGATAGATCGTTGTCGATAAAATTACCAACATCACCAACGGCACCACCGCCACCGCCACCGCCCCCGCAGGCAGTTAATGTAAGGCCGGCCAAACCAGCCAAGACTGTGTTTTTTACTTTAGATCTGATCTTCATAACAATGCACTCATTAAGGTTGCACCCATTACGAAGAATAGGATATATCTTGTGTATAATGAAAAGGATTTGAATATCTTGTATCCATTCTCCCTCAGGCAAATAACATGGGCGTCGATAGACTCCGCTGTTATATTCACATCAACCGTGTTGATCTGTTCTAAGTCTTTGTCGTTCATGTTATTAGTATAACATGGAACTCAGATCTGTCAACTCAAGTTGATCTTGCTAGAACCTAGTGTTTATGCGACTTTTTAGTGATTGTACAATATTTTTGATACTGCACCAGCGGTCATTCCTGATACTTTAGCCCTTACCCATACAAAATTTCCTGTGAAATTGGCGTGGAAAGCCAGAGTAGAACCATCAAGGTTGGTTTGGTCAATTGACGTGCCTGATATGTCAAACCAATCGTCTTCTGTTGGTGTTGTGGCCAGACTGCCCTGCATGGTCAACCCGATGGTAGAATCATCGTTTAGTGTCGCACTGGGATGGTATGCCACAGTGTGAACACCGTCTGTTTGTGAATAATAACCATCACCTTTGGCCTTGTCTGTGACAAAACCTGTGTGGTCCAAAGTGAATGTTGTTAATCCATCACTTGCTTCTGTAGTGACGATTTCTTCCACTGTGAATTCTGTTGTTGATACCACTTCTTTGACTGTGAATGTGCTGTTGTTGTTTGTGGTTCCTGAAACTGTTACCAAATCTCTTGCCGCTAATTTACCAGCACCTGTCAACACCGTTGAGGTTGATGAAATGGTATAGGTACCTCCACTTGCACTGAAACTGATGTCTGTGCCTGTGATGTCGCTTTTGTGCGATACTTCGCCTGATAATGTCGTACTTGTCTGTGCCATCGTTGTTATTTATTCAGTATTTTTCCTTTTGAATCTCGCTGTTTTAGGACCCAGTCCGTACACAGCGGCCAACTCGTTTGGCTCCTGTCCATCCACAGTAAGTATGTTGATGTATTTTATTTTATAACTTTTCCCGTCCGCTTCACCAAGTTCCTCGCAGATGCAATCATCGTCGCCCACTTTTTTCACCCTCAACAGGCTTCTTTTGATTACAGGACTGCCCATCCATGTTTTCTGTATCATGCTCTCAACGATGCTTTGATCATTGAATATGTTCTTATCTCTTAATTTCTTTATCGCTTCCATTTTTCACCTTTCTGTATCTGATAACTTTGTCGATGGCCCCCTGCGCCATCATGTATATTGGCGTAAGATATTTTTCTTCTTTTACGTAAAAGTAACCTCCCCAACAATAAGGAGTCTTTGCCTCCAAATAGTCCAGCACGTGAGTGTTGCTGACCAGACAGTTGTCCACGTTCCGGTCCAGAAACTCCAAGAGGTTGCTCCTCTGTGTGTCCGTTATGTGCAGTTGTGCGTCCTTGCGCAGGTGCACTTGGTACTGGTACTTGCCATGTGGTAGCCTAGAACAGCCTACCGTGTTGGCGTCCAATTTGTTGAACTTGGGATCCACGGTCTCCGAACCTGTCCAGAAATCCCAGAACTTACCGATCAGTTGCTGTGCCATTTCTTGGTCCGTGTAGAATATGGCCTTCCTGTCTTGGAATCTGAATTTCATCTTGGTCCTGTTAGCCATTATGAAGTCCGCCAGGTTGTGCATGTCCTTGTAGTCGGGATACTTCTCCTTGATGGTCATGAGATAGTCACTGGTCGTAGGAAATAACATGAGGCTACCTGGTATCCGGAACACGGTCTTGTGTCGGAACCGTCCGTAATACAATCTATTGTGATGTTTTCTCATCAGACACTTTTGGTTTGAATTGCTCTAGAACTTTCTTCTCTTTCTTTGCTTTGAAGTTCACAGTTAGTTTAGGAACTATGTCCTCAGACAATCCTACCTCGACCATGCCGCCCTCTGTAAGTTCACCAAACAACATCATCTTAGACAGCGGTTTCTTGATTTCATCATCGATCACACGCTGTAGTGGCCTCGCACCCAACTTGGCGTCGAACCCCTTGGTCATCAAGAACTCGACAGCAGGATCCGTTGCATTCACTTCAACATCCTTCTCCATGGTCATGGTGTTCAATTCTAGTAAGAATTTCTTGACAACTGACTTCATGGTTTCTTTGTTTAACTTGTCAAATTTTATGACAGCATCAAGTCTGTTTCTGAATTCCGGAGGGAAGAACTTCTTCAATGCTTTGTCATCTTCGCCTGTCCGTTCGCTTGGACCAAAACCGATGTTGTTTCTTTCATTGTCTTCTGCTCCAAGATTACTTGTCATGATTAGTGTAATGTTCCTACAATCCGCTTTCTTTCCGTTGCTACCTGTGACTGTGCCATAGTCCATGACCTGTAGTAACATATTAGAAACATCTCTGTGTGCCTTTTCTATCTCATCAAACAACACCACGGCGTGTGGATTCTTCTCAACTTCGTTGATGAACATACCACCTCCCATGTTAGAATCCTCATAGCCAATATAACCTGGTGGTGATCCTATCAATTTAGCGATGGAATGTTTTTCCTGGTATTCTGACATGTCAAATCTTATCAGTTCAACCCCTAGTGTTTTTGCCAACTGTTTTGCAGTTTCCGTTTTACCACAACCTGTTGGACCCAGGAACAGGAACGATCCCACTGGTTTCGTCAGACTTTTTAATCCTGCCCTTGCTACAAGTATCTTGTCTGTTATGGTGTTGATTGCTTTGTCTTGACCAAACACCTGCAATTTCATCTTCTCTTCTAGTGTCTTCAAATTGCTTGCCTGCTTCTGAGACAACTGTTCGATACTGATGCCAGTCATAACAGAAATCTCATGTATGATTTCGTCATGGTCTATCTTACCATCTTTGACCCCATTCAATCTCAGTCTCGCACATGCCACGTCTATGACATCAATTGCTTTATCCGGTAGTTTCTTGTCGGCTATAAACTTTGTGGAATAATCCACCGCGTCCTCACATGCCTCGTCTGTGATTGTGCAATTATGGAACTTCTCGTAATACTGTTTTACACCCTTCAATATTTTTACTGCTGTATCTTTGCTAGGTTCACCGACTTGTAATCTTTGGAATCTTCGCATAAGAGCCCTGTCTTTTTCAAAGTATTTCCTGTACTCTTCCCAGGTTGTACTGGCCACCACTTTGATTGTGCCCTTGAGTAGTGCGGGTTTCAACATGTTTGCCATGTCCATGCTCTGCCCTTGTCCTGTTGCTCCTGCACCAACTATCATGTGTGCCTCGTCGATGAACAATATACTCTTGCCTTTCTGGTCCAGAGCATTCACAATCAATTTCAATCGTTCCTCGAAATCACCCCTGAATTTACTACCGGCGATAAGACTGTTCACGTCCAGACTCCAAACAATGTGATCTTTCAAGTATTCGGGTATGTCGCCTTTGTTCTTTGCAATTCTTCTCGCCAATCCTTCAACGACGGCAGTTTTACCAACACCTGGATCACCAACTATCAAAACGTTGTTCTTGTTCCTTCTTGCAAGTATTTGCTTAAGGTCCTCGGTTTCTTGTTCTCTGCCTATCACAGGATCAATTTTCCTATCGAAATATTTTTGATTCAAGTTCTCACAATAACTCTTGAGTATCCTGTCCGCTTGGTTTGGCCTCAACTTCTGTTCCGGGTTCGACTGTCCTGCACCGCCCATCTGTGCCATCCCCTCGTCCAGTATTGTCTCTGTTGATACTAGGTCCATGAGATCTTGTTTGTTGACTTGGTGTTTTTTAAGGAAGAACGCCGCATAACTTTTCTTCTCTGCAAAAATAGATATCAATATATCAATAGCACTGACATCTTGTCTTCCCTGGAACAAGGCCTGGGTGAACGCTCTGTTCATAAGCCTCTCCAATGATGCAGTCTTTCTTGGGGTCATGGGTTCTTTTCCCTTTGCAACAATATCATTGCACTTGGTGTCAAGATAGTCCTCAACGTCCTTGATCAACATGCCAACATTTACTTTGAAGTCGTGCAACACCGTACCTATCGATTGATCCTTGATCAAAGCCAGTAGCACGTGTTCAATAGTGACGTACTCGTGACGTCTCTTTTCCGCCTCTAGGACAGCATTTTCAAATATGTTTTCTAGTCCTTCGTTTGCTTCTAACATCTCCACTCCAATCTAGTTTGCCTTGTTGAATTTTCGTAAATGTCGCCAGGTCCCCGTCCGACCACATCAGGTCCTGCTGAATTGATTGTAACAGGTGTTCCACTGCCTTTTGGTTCTTTGTGGGTTTTTGTAATCTTCCAGTCAATGCTTTCCATAATTTAGTTTCCTTGGGCTTCTTTATTTTCCTGCCATTTGCCATCTGATTTTAGATACCCTTTTATTAAACGTAATACCATCAAGGTGATCGAGTTCATGCTGGAAGCACTTGCTCTCCATCCCGTCGAGTTTTGCGAATCTTGTTTTGCCTTGTGTTGTTTCATATTGCACTTCTATCGTTTTTGGTCTCTCCACTTTCACAAAGATGTCCTTGAAACTCAGACACCCTTCCACGTCAATGACCTTTTCTTCACTAGAATTTATCACCTGTGGATTCCAAATTATAGCATGTTTTTGGAATGTGTCAAATGAGTCGTGACCTATCGCGAAGAATCTTTTGGTAATGCCTATCTGGTTTGCGGCCAGTCCCATTCCCTTCTCATCAAGCATCAACCTGATCATGTCCGTTTCGAACCTTTCCAGGTCGTCATATCCGTCAATGCTGTCATCCGCGGTCCATGCCGTGCTGGTCTGTAGCAGTGTCTCGTGTGGGTATTGGTACACCTTAATCATACAGTCTCCTGTGTCCGTTCATGTCGATGCAGTCCCGACAAACATATATCTCCTTGCGATTGGGACTGGTGTGTTCTGCTTTGTGTAGTTTCTTGTGTGAGAGGCACATGTAACACAGTTCCTCGTTGAGAGTTTCGTCTCGATACATCCTGTCCCCGTGGTCTATGATCATTTCACTATCTCCACTTCGGCCTCTGTCTCTATCACCACTCTCGCCCCACAGCTCAGCAACGGC
>JGI10211J34971_10004421_pt1 | contig 11155 bp, 14 predicted proteins | sample Etolagsediment_FD_34971 | JGI IMG/M metagenome (IMG submission 34971)
CATTCTTCTTCCCCAAAACCCAATCCGAAGAAACCGTTGGGTCCTGAATCTCTTTCAGGTCAGCAGAAGCCGGGTCATTTCTGAAAATCTCCAGCTTCCCATCTTCCACGATATGCACACAAATCCCCGAACCCAACGTCACAAAGTTCAACTCCCGACTACCCTTGATGACCCTCAACTGGTAAGTCTTGAAGTCCTTACTGAACCGAATGACAGCCTTGACATACCGACCCTGCTTCTCCGCTACAACCATGCACACCTGACCGTCATACTTCGCCCCTACCACTCTCTGCTTGTCCAACTCCTTCACATGCACGTTGTAACACCTGCCCTCCCCTTCCGGAATGGACAGATAACATGAGCCCAACACACTCTGAACTGCCACTCCTTCATAAAGAGTCGTAGCCGGTCCAAGCAGATTTCCTACCACTTGCGGACTCACCATCACGTTCTTACCAACATCCATCACCGTAAGTTCCACCAGGGAATCACTCACCTTTCCATAAAGCCTGCCGTCATAACCCATCACCTGCTCTGTTGCCAAGGTCATGTTGATGGCATCACCCGTCTGAAGATTCATTGCCTTGGCAGTCCCATTGTCTCTCCAGATTCCTACTGGAACCCCATTTCGTGGAGAGACTCCAACCACCATTCCTGCCGGAGAGCCATACACCCGCTTCCCATTGAAGTGAGTATCATTCTCAGTCACCACAATGTCCGCTCCAGGGACAAAGCTCATGAAGACCACCTCACTCCCATAATCCTGAATGAGAGTGATGTCAAAGTTGTTTGTGCCCTTGACGTGCTGCACAGCCTGAGTAGCCACAGCCACCGCTGCCACCATTGCCGTCGGAGGAGGCTCACGTCTTCCATCCTCAAAGATGCCCTTGTACCAAGCCTTCCAGATATCTGGAATGCCATCAATGTAGTTCCAGCAGAGCTTTGGCACCGACACATCCGAATTGAAGACAGAAATTCCAGACTTCATCCTCTCTGTCATGACCTCATCACCATGCGTCTTCGCAGTGAACTTGGGATGATTGCCACGATACGGATGAATCCCCGTTAGCATCTGGAAGCTCACGACACCAAAGCTGAACCAATCAGAAAGAGGATTGAAGGTCTTAGACTTCCAGTCCCGCACTGAAGGCATTATCACTGTAGCCGGGAAATGGGGAGTCTGATAGCTATCCACATCAATGGCATGAACTGCCGTGAACTTGTGGTCTACCAGGAAGTTCATTTCGTTCAGGTCTACCATCAAAATCTTCCTGCTATGAACGAATAATACCATCTCCTGAAGCTTCTTTACCAAGTCCATCACCTGCTTCGGACTCAGCTTGTTCCTCTTTTTGAATGACTTGGTGAACAACTCACAGAGAACGTAAAAGTCGTCCTTCTTCAGATACCTCATGGTGAATCCGATAGGACGATTCTTAGAATCAAGAATGATGTCCTCTGGATTGCTGATTTCCGGCATGTCCAGGCAGGCCAGTTCTGCAATCTTGTCTGGATGAGGCATAGTCTTTGGGTCATGGAAGATTTTGTAGGCAACCTTTCTCAGCCCGTACACGTTCGCCTGTCCGCCAGAGCCGACAGCGTGCTTCTGAGTAAGATTGACTTCCCTTTTACCCTGGATGAAGACCTTCATTTAATCTTCTCCGGTAAGACAATCCATCCATTTTCAAAATCACTAACATCTGCATACACCAAAAACTCATCCCGCATCAAACAATTCACAGACCGAGCGTTCACCTTCTTAGTCTTGGTCTTTCCGAAGCAAATACCGCCTACCCCCATACTCCTCAATGAGCTTCCAGCCTCGTTGCACATGCCATAAAATGCTTCTCTGAGCCTTTGTTTCTGGACCCTTCATCTCAAGTCCCTTTCACCATTTCAAGCTCTTTCCGCCAAAAAATAATGACGAACCAAACGAACAACCATCAAAGCATCTTCCAAAGCATCATGCGTGACTTCTTCCTCCAGCCCGGCTCTCAAGCAACACTCTGATAGATTTGGAAGCTCTTTATCTCCAATCACCGCATACATCGTTCCCACATCAAGTATCCGCCGATGAAACCAATATGAGACTCCTGGGAAAGCCCTCTGAATGAAAGGCAAGTCAAAAGTAGCGAAGTTCTTTCCAGCAACAGTGACTTTCCCGGAATCAAGTCCAACCATCCACTTCCGAAAATGATGACCAAGGTCTGCTATCCAGACTCCATCAGGATGACCAAGAAGCTCTGCATTCATCTTCAAAGCGACTGGTTGGCCTACATACTCATTCCACTTAACTATCCCAGTAAAAGTATCCAGTTGGCTCTCAGGCTTGGGATTCTCCAGGTCATCATAGACCGCCCCAATCTGAAGAATCTGATGCCTCTCCGGGTCAAGTCCAGTCGTCTCTATGTCAATGCTCAAATACTTCATATCAATACCTCTGGATGTGAATCTTCAAACCCTTAAGTCTCGCCTTGGCAATCATGTCTCTTGTTCCTCTGCTCTTCCCATCCCACAAAGCAATCAACGCATCTCCTGTATTTGCCATCTCTCCGTTTCTTATTGGACCAGCAATCTTCCCGTGTTTCTTCCACTCAGCAGGATACTTCTCAACAGGGACTTCATTTCTCTCCGCCCAAAGCATTCCAAGCGTGTCTGCTCCTCTTGCCATTCCGCATAAAACAACAGTAGGAACCCAACCACACTCGTTCAAAGCATCCTCAAGTACTGACTCATTCTCGCAATCACGACCACCGGCAATTATCGTTCTCATAGACCTTACCTGGCGTGGCAATATCAATGCTCATCTTTTTGAGTGAACTCGTCCATTGGAATTGGTCCCTTTTCTCCCTTCAGGCATTCATCTGAATGACCTACCTCTCCTATAAGTCCTGTTGACTCTGGACCAAGAAATCCTCCTGTAACCAGCAGCCAACATCGCTTTGAGTTTATTTTTGTCCGGCATCAGTCTTCTCTTCCTTTGGCCAAATCCGACACATCGTATGACCATTCACACTCCACCGAACATGAAGATACCGAATGTCCTCATACTCATAGATTGCATAAGCTCCACCATCAGGACTGGCACTCACCTCTACAAGACTCCAATCCTCTGGCAAGGGGAGATTCTCAGTATCTTCTCCAACAACAGCCGCTTCCTGTAGCTGTTGAGTCGCCATACGACCATTGACCCAAAAAGCAGCCAAAAATCCCAGAAAGAAAACAAAGACAACAATAGCCCTCATGACCCTTCTCCTTTTTACAATAGCAAACAAACAAACGAATGAATAACGTAAACCAAGAACACAACGAAAGCCGCTCCCTTCACCACAAATGCCTGTTTCGTCAGCACACATGCCAGAATCATCAATGTGACAAAAACCACATAACATAATCCTACTGTCAATGGTTGGATGTCATACATTGAAGCTGTCTTGACAAAGGCGTAGCCAAAAATTCCACCGAGACTCAAATCAAGTTGGGCAAAATGATTGGCAACCCTCAATCCTAAATATATCACCACCAAAATGACCCCGAGAACAAAAATTCCCATGCTTGCAACAATAGCAAGATTGACCCGGCACTCCCTCTGGTGTTCTGGAGACATGTCCCGATAACGAACTCCTTGTGGTATTGCCATTTTATTATCCCTTTTGAGTAAACTCATCCATTGGAATTGGTCCCTTTTCTCCCTTCACTCCCTCATCTGAAGGGCCTACCTCTCCTGTAGGTCCTGTTGGCTTTGGACCGAGATACACAGCCCCAACCGAGAAATCATCAATGTGGTCCCATCCCTTCTTCTTAGCCGCCTTCAAGAATCCCTGACATCTCCTCTTCATGAACTCTCCCTTGTAGTTCTTGACCTTCACCAACTCCTCAATGACCTCTTCCACCGGCACTGGCTTCCTTCGGCCCTCTGAATTATCAATGAAGGTCCCGGCTCCATCCGACATCACAAAAGCCATCTCATACTCAAAGACATCAAAACACCCTCTCAATGCCTCTCCCGAAGGCAACTCATAAGTCTCAACCTCATCACCCTTGTGCTTCTCCACGGTGAATTTTTGCCCAAGAGCCTGAAAGCCTTCCAGGTCCTCTTTACAGAGCCCATAAGCTGGATACCAAGGAGCACCTCCAGAGTATTCCATCTTCCACCAATCAATCCGACCCTCACGAGTCTTTCCCACGATATAGCCATCTCCATGTGCTGTCACATAATGCCTCTGATGCGAACACTCAATGTAGAACAGCGTGGCACACAGACAGTCCTTCTCCAAGCCCAAGTTGAAAGCATTTCCAGCAGCTACCACCACCGCCTTATCCAGGTCTGGCCAATAACTAAGAGCCGTATGACATATCAACCGAGCCCCCACATCTGAATGCTTCACCGATGAACATCCATCTGCCAAGACTACAGCGTCTTTGAAAGGGTCATCAGAGACAGCCACATAGTCCTCACACTTGTTGTGAGAATACCCGGCAGTGAAAAACCAATCAGTGTTCATAAGAAATACCCGAAAAGACCCCAAAGAATTGCGATAACCCAAAGATGAAAATTCACATCTAAAGTTGAAGCAATGCCAGAGTGAATTACCAACATACAATTCACAATCTTCCAAAGGATTACGATAGACCACTTCAAAGCAAAAATGAAGATAATCCACGGAAGAACTGCACTGAAAGTCATTACTATCCCCTTCTCCAAGCTGGAGGTGTACTCTTCTTCAACTGTTCCAGAATCTCAGGAATATCCGTTGTAGGAAACCTGACGATGATGTAAGGCGTGAAGTTTGGAGGCCCTACCCTCACAGAATCCCCCTTCGTCTCATCCCAAAGAATACTTCCGTCATCCTGATGAAGTTCCCAATCCCAATTGCCTCCATGAGAGAAAGAGCCCTCATAATACAGCCGACTGTCCCGACAAAACACCAGACCAGAAAGCCTCATTGCTGCCTCATAAGGCATACTGATGTAAGCCTTGCCTTGAGGACATTCCTGACAGCAACCATCAGTAACAATCCCAAACTGCCAGAGAATCTTTATCAATGGGGCCAAACCCTTATCTACATCCACCTCTCCGTGATGGTAAGGGTCATGAAGCTGAACTGTAGGGTGAGGCCTCTTCATTGCAGAACTCCAAGAATTGCTCCCAACTCCATTCCCAACACTTCCTCAATCTCTTCGCCTGTAACGTCTGGGTCTTCCGTCCACACCTGAGTCTTGATTCTCTCTATTCGTCGCATCTCATAACCAAAAGGCCCAGAGTCACAATCCTGAGTTGCCCTCAAGATAGCCGTGCAAACCTTTTTCCTTCTACGTCTTTCCATAAAGAAAAGGGGACAGACCAGTCCCGCCGAAGCAGAACCAGCCTGTCCCTTCAATGCTTTAGAAGGACAACGAAGTTACTGGCTGAGACGGACCACCCGTCCCCAATGCCTGGCAAAAATCCCACAAACGTTCTATAATTGAAACATGAGAACACGATGGAATCTCCAAAAAGCTCAACAGCTATACAAGGATAATGGATGCGTCTTACTAAGTCGCCTCTACGTAAACAACAGTACGCCGATGGATTACATTTGCTCCTGCGGAAATAGACACTCCAATTCCTTAAAGCATTTTCTAAACGGGCAAAGATGCAAGTTATGTGCTGGAAACAACCCACCCACACAACAAGAAGTTGAACAACTCTTTACAGACAACGAATGCACTCTCCTGTCCCCTTACAAAAGCTATCACTCAAAAATGGACTACATCTGCTCATGTGGCTCCAAATCCCAAATAACTCTTGCTAAATTCAAAGAGGGAAGACGCTGCAAGCAATGCCAAAAGAAAAGAACAAAAGACGAATCTATGAGAAAATATGGCGTCCCTAATCCGGCTCAACATCCTGAAGTTGTCACAAAAAGGCACAAAACAAACCTGAAAAAATATGGCTCAAAATGTCCCATCCAGCACCCTGATATCAAAGCCAAGGCAAAACAAACACTTCTTGACAGATATGGAATAACAGATGTCTCCCAACTTCTCTCTCCATACTCGAAAGAAAGCCAAGTAATCTTTTGGCAAATCTACCATCTTCTTACTCCAAATCTGCAAAAGAAAACGTATTTTGCCGAACTAAATCAGGAATTCGAATCCCAATATCCCTTCTTCAAGTATGATTTTGTCGTATCTTCAATCAAAAAGTGTATTGAATACAATGGCTCGGCATGGCATCCCGTCCCATCTCTTTCCGACGATAAAACAGGATGGCACGCAAAGAACAAAAAATTAACAGCAAAAGATGCCAGACAAAGAGAAAAGCTCAAACATAAACAACTTGAGAGTCGTGGATTCTCGGTTCTTGTTGTCTGGGATTTTGAACACAAAAAGAATCCACGACTCTCCATCCTCAAAGCTATGGCATTTTTAGAAAGTTAACTTCACAGAACTTCCTCCTGTCCCCAATGCCTGGCTCTGACTGGACACCGACTGACTCACGAAATCAGCCAACTTCGCCAACTTATGAGGAGTCACGTCTCCCGTACTCACGAACTGGTCAAAGGCAGCAACCTTATGGAAATCATCCAGGTAAACCTTGCAGTAAGCGTCATTGACCCCAATGAGAATGAGCCGAGTAGACTCCACCAACTCACTCCGAAGCAGTTCCTCAGCCTTCTTCTTCACATCCTGAGCCGAACCACCAGAAGAGTTGTCATCACCATCTGTAATGACGAAGATGATTGAGTTGACGGCAAAGTCATTGCCCGGAGCAGCCAACTGCTCACCGTAATCCTTGACAGCACCGATTGAATCAATGGAGGCATCAAAAAGAGCCGTACCGTGTCCACTGATGTTGATTGCGTTCTCGTAGTCACCCAGGTCTCCGGACTGAGGGTCACCACACTTGATTTCTTCCAACAGCTTGAAACCGTGAAGCTCCGTCCGATTCTCACAGAAAGTGATAAGACGAATCATCAGGTTGTCTGACCGTGGAGACTTCTGGCAAGCCGAGATAACCGCAGCTACCATCTTCTCCAGGTCATCTTTGAACCCAGACACCGAAGGACTCACATCCAGTGCGATTGACACCAGCGTGTATTCCGTAGCTCCAAGTTCGTCAATTCTGGTTGCCGAGAAACCGAAGTTCCCCGTACCGAATTGGTCCATTCCTTCATCGTTCAAAATAGGCATATCCATCTCCTGTAGGTTGTGCCCTGTAAAAACGTAACGCCCCTGGCTACCCTTCAGTAGCCTCCAAATTGAGAATGACCTTCGGCCACACCATCGGCTGTTCCGAAATGTGAAGTATCTGGTCATCCGCAATGTAATGCTGATGGAAGATTCCTCTGGCATCCTTCCAAATCAGATACCGAATTGAAGAACCATAAGTCCCATCATCCTGACAAACCTCTCCCGTGTGGTACGTCTCCCCACCAAGAGTTGTGGGAACTCCCCAATTGTAGGAAGTCTCGTCCGTCCTGTGATAACCAGCAGCAACCGTAGTCGGACTCAAGCGTTTACCACTGGAAGTCACCTTACCCTCAACCGTTGAATAGAGAACACAATCACCAGATACAGCAGACACGACATACAGATGCTTGATAGCACCCGGCTTGTTGTCCACATCATACTTGGCCTTGATGTTTCTCTGTTCGGCAGTCAAACCGTCTGAACCGACATCAACCTTGACTGTGGCAACTTTGACACCAGAAGCAAGCACCGGAGGCTTTGGTGGAATCACCTTGTTCTTCCAGTAAGACAACTGGCCAATCCCGAAACCACCCGCAATGGCTCCGAAAATAATCAGCTTGACAAGACTGCCCAAACAACTGGAATCACTGTCTCTTGACATCTTCAGTTCTCCTACTTAACCGCCGTGGTTTCCAGGTTGAGGATGATTTTCGGCCACATCATCGGCTGTTCAGAGATGTGGACAATCTGACCACCAGAGATGTAGTGCTGATGGAAGATGTCTCTGGCATCAATCCAGAGCAAATACGGAATGGAATGCCCGTAAGTCCCATCATCCTGACAGACTTCACCAGTGTAGAATGTCTGTCCACCAATGTTCACCGGAATGCCGTATTCGTAAGCTCCACTCTGTCCAGCAGCAACTGTGGTCGGACTCAAGCGTTTGCCACTGGAAGTCACCTTACCCTTAACCGTTGAATAGAGAATACAGTCACCGGAATAGGCCGAGACGATGTACAGATGCTTGATAGCACCCGGCTTGTTATCCACATCATACTTGGCCTTGATGTTTCTCTGCTCTGCCGTCAAACCGTCCGAACCGACATCAACCTTGACTGCGACCTTCTGAACTCCGGAAGATGATACCGGAGGAACCGGAGCTTTTTGGCAGCCCGAGCAACCACCAAAGGTAAGGGCGAAAATTATGGCCACAATAGCCACCACGACAACCAACTCAATCAGTGTGAAACCTTTGCGATTCATCACAGTCTCCTTGAACCTTGAAAGTCTGCTTCTGAACAAATGAGACTACATCGCCCCCATTCACCGAGAAACGTATGCCTTGAACGTACGGGGCAACTCACCATGCTCTGACGTGTCAAACGCTGACCAATTGAACATCTGACTCCGAGCATTGTATTCAGCAGCCAAACCGTTAAAGGAAGCCTTCACTCCGGCAACTTCAGATTGCCACAGAGTCATCTGTTGTTTGTCAACTCGGTCCCAATCCTTCCGCTTCGTGCCTTCATAGTCCTTCTCCATCTGAGTGACACGCCCTTCGTAAATGGCAATGTCAGCCTGCTTTTTGGACAACTCTCCGGCAGTTTTCTTGAACCACTCATACTTCTGCATGGCAGCACGAGGACCAAACTCTTCTCTGGCAACACTGGCAGCCTCTCCGAACCAACCAAAGACAAGACCAACACTACCGAAGATGGCAATACCCGCAGCCAACAGCAGAGCGAGTGCTATCATTGTGTGAACAGGACCCTTATCCATCTTCTTCTCGGTTCTTCTCCATCCATCTTCTCTTGGTGCCGGCCCTTTTGGTTCCCAATTTGGACCCTCACTCATAGCTATCTCCTTGTAAGTTGTCCCTGGAGTCCCGGCAATACCGGGAACTCCAAGGACTTCTGATTCTGAACTAAACTGTCACTATCTGACAACCCAAACCCAATAAATGCCTACACCGAAGGCAAGCCGAATGGCTTACGCAACGTAATCCGTAGTCGTAGTGACCCGCATTCCACGCCCGGACAACTCTTTGATGAAGTCCGTCTGCATCTGCTCAAACCCCGGAACTGGGCTTGTCCCGTCTTCCAGGAGTACCAGCTTGGCAATGTAACTGTCATCAGCGAAGTTGTTTGCGACATCTCTGACCGTGTTGGCCAGACAGTGACTCCCTGCCTCTCCACAAAGGAGAACCTCATCGGCCTCTTCCAGAGTCCGAATGAACCCGGCATTGAGTTGTGTAAAGGCGTCATTCGGGATTGGAACGTCAGCCATGACCGCACTGTAGTGCTCCGTCTTGGGATTGCTGCCCTTGGTGATTTTGTCCACAGTGGCACCTCTGTTGTGCTCCCAATTCATGAGTGCTTCTTCCAAGACAGGAACGGTGAGAGCACCCTTGGTAGCGATGAGACAGTGAGGCGGCCAGATGCAAAGAGGATACCGGTCATTGTCAGCAAGCTGCTTGACGTAATCCCGGGACCAATCCCGAATGGACTTGGAACGAAGAGCCGGAGTCCAATTTCCCTGCTCTACATCGTCCACTTCAATGATGGTGAAAGGAGCGGGATGTCCGCCTTGAGGATTCTTCCACCACTGAGGATGAGCGATGTCCACCAGATGATGGCTGTCCAGCGTGACATGAATATCACGAAGCCGGTCCCGAAGCTTCGTGACAAGCTTGGCAATCCGCTCAACGTCTTCAGCGGCACCAGGGACGGTGAGTGTCCCAAAGTCTTGGTCCACAAAGAATTGCTGCCGAGTTGCAGCATCAAACTGAAGAGGAACCGGAAGGTTGATTTGGTTCCTGGCACAGAAATCAATCTGTGGGTCAATGATGACCAAATGCACGTTCTGACTCATATCCATCTCCTTGAAAAAGTGTTTACTGCCGTGTGACAGTGCCCTAACACGCCCTTCATGCACCCTTATTATACGCCCAACCCTCAAAAATTTATTGAGAAATTTTCACCTTTTTTGTTGTCCTGGCTTAGACTTCATCTTCGGATGGCTCTTCAAAGTTGTCCGTATGGTAATCCCAAAGGACTTTGCCCTGGTTTCAGAAAGTTGGACATAACTCCAAACTCTCCATTCCTGTTTCTACGACAGTAGTTTCACTAGCCGAAAATCGACTAGCCAGAGCTTCTATCTCCACAGGCGTTACTTCGGAGCTACCCGCCCCTAGTTTTTCAAGATTCAACGACGCATTCAAATCCCTATCCATGACCAACCCACAGACAGAACAACGATACACTCTCTCCGAAAGGCCAATCTCTCGAATGGAACCACACCCTGAACAGGTCTTCGTTGAAGGATAAAACCTGTCAGCAACTACAAGCTCCCTGTCTCTCACCTTGGTCTTGTACTCAAGTTGACGCCTGAACTCAAACCAAGCCTGGTCAGCAATCGACCTCGCCAGACAATGGTTTTTCAGCATTCCACTGACATTCAGGTCCTCAATCACAACAACGCCGTACTGACAAACAAGGTCGGTCGTGACTTTATGAAGAGTGTCATTCCTAACATTCGCTTGTTCAAGATACTTGCGAGCCAACCTTGCAACAGCCTTTCTTCTGTTTGCTGACCCTTTTTGTCTTCGATTTACAACCCTCTGTAGTCTCCGAATTTGACCATCCAGTTTCTTCAGCTTAGCCGAATGATGAATCTTTCGACCATCCGACAACGTGACCAAAGCAGAAATACCCAAATCAACACCGACAATTTCCTTGGTTTTCGGAAACGTCTCAACCTGTGTATCTACTGCAATAGCCACATGCCACTGGTCAGCCAAACGACTAACAGTAGCTGAAACAACTCTTCCTGGAAACCGAAGAGATTCTCTCATCCGAACCCAGCCAATTTTCGGAATCCGAATCCGATTCTCGTCTAACAAAAACTTGTCGTTAGCTATCCCAAAGGAATCCTTCGACCTTCCCTTCTTTTTGAACCTCGGATAACCTGGTCTCTCTCC
>JGI10211J34971_10004422_pt1 | contig 11150 bp, 8 predicted proteins | sample Etolagsediment_FD_34971 | JGI IMG/M metagenome (IMG submission 34971)
AAAAATACACGAAATACACTCTATTTTGTAACCCTTATCCTTTTTATAGTGACCCTTTCACGTCCAGTTATCGATAAAAAAACACAAGAGGTAAAGCAAGAGATAATCCCGATAGTTGTAGCAATAGATGTGTCAAAATCGATGAAAGCAAATGATATATATCCAGATCGTATAACACTAGCTTTAAATAAGCTAAATAAACTAATAGATATCTCAAAAAACAGTGCTATTGGTGTGGTGCTATTTGCAAAGGACTCATTTATATTAACTCCTGTTACATTTGATTTTATCTCTTTGAAATATATAGTTTCAAATATAGATACCTCATTAGAGTTTACAAATGGCTCAAATATCTATAGTGTAATAGAAGCTACAACAAATATGTTAAGCCAATACCAAAACAAAAACTTAATAATCTTAACTGATGGTGGGAATCTAGATGATTATACAAAACATATAGAGTTGGCAAATCAAAACAGCATAGATGTTTATACACTACTTACAGCAACCTCAAGCGGCTCACCAATACCACTAAAAGATAACAGCTACTTAACAGATAAAAATGGAAACATAGTAACAGTAAAAGCAAACCAGAAGATAAAAGAGCTTTGTTTGCAAAGTGGTGGTGGGTATATTGAGTATAGTTTAGATGATAAAGATATAGAACTTATAGTAGATCAGATAGAAAAAAACAGTAAAAAAGATAAAGTTAAAAACCAAAAAGTTAAAATTTATACTGAGCTTTTTTACTACCCATTAGGGTTGGCTATATTTATACTGTTTTTATCTTTACACTCAATTCCTAGAAAAAATATAGGGGTATTTATACTTTTTGCAATATCATTTAATACTCAACAGTTAAAAGCATTTGATTTCCAAAATATAGAAAAAGCAAAACAGCTTTATAAAAATGAAAAATATAAAGAAGCAGCTAAGCAATACAGAGCTATATCAACAACCCCACAAAGTTTATACAATCTAGCAAATACACAATACAAACAAAAAAATTATGATGAAGCTATAGCTACATACTCAAAAGTTATAACACAAGATAAAAATCTAGAGTTTAATAAGCTTTATAACATAGCAAATAGTTACGTAGGGAAAAATGAGTTACAAAGTGCAAAAGAGTTTTATGAAAAAGCTTTAAAGATAAAAGAGGATAAAGATGCACGTGAAAACATAGATATAGTCAATAAAGAGTTAGATAAACAAAAAAATAAAGAGAATAAAGATAATCAAAAAAACAATAAAAATGAAGAGAAAAAAGATAAAAATAAAGAGGATAAACAAGATAAAAATAACAACAAAAAAGATGAAGATAAAAAAAAGGGTAAGCAAGAGAAAAATCAAGAAAAGGGTAAAGAGAAAAATAAAAAAGAGAAAGATAAAGAGAAACAAGATGAATCAAATTCAAAAAAAAGCGCTAAAGAAAACAACCAAACAGTAGATATGAACCAAACAGCAAAAGAGATAAAAAAAGATGAGATATCAAATATGGAGGAGAAGAAATGGCTACAGATGCTCCAAAAACAAAAAACACCCATATTTCTTCAAAAAGTTGAGTCTAAAAACAACTTAAGTGATGATACACCTTGGTGATACTATCTATTAGCTATATCTAAAAGATCATCTTTTATATCAAGATGGTTTAGTTTTTTGGTATCTATATTTAGAAGTTTATAGCAGTCTTTACATACAGGTATAAGATTTTCTAAAAAATATTTACCACCACTTTTAAGATCCCTTATCATCTGTATCTCTGTTTTATTTACAGTTAGTTTTTTTGAACATCTAAAACACTTTTGGTGATCTCTTGTAAGTAGTGCTGATTTTCTTTGTAGCCAATCTTTTGGTAGCTTATCTCTGTTTGGTTCGCTATTAAAGACATAACTTCCCCACTGGAGTTGTTTTGGTGTTGATTGAGGGTATTTTGAACTATCTATTTTTATTTTTTGATATTGATCTATGATATTATCTACAATCATATATTTTCTTGTTTGGGGATTTGGTTGGGATTTTGAAAGCTCTATAATATCAAAGTTAAAATTTATATCAGGATATGTTTTTTTTAAGTACTCTTTTAATCTATTGATAAAAAGATCAAAAGATGTTTTACCATAAAAAAGTTTCATAATTTGTTTTCTAAATAGAAATATAAAACCAAATACAACTATAAGCCATAATAGTGATGATATAATAAAATCAAGTCCTAAAAATGCCATAGTTAACCTCTCTATCGAATATCTGTTGTTATTGATTTTAGCATCAAACTTATAAAAAAAGGCTAAGAAATAGCTTAATCCACTATTAAGTTTTTATTAAGATCTTTTTATTTATCTTTAGATTTTATTTCCCTTAAGTTCTAGCTGCTCATCTTCAAATCGCGCGTAATTTCTCCACTAATCTTAATAAAAACTTAATATTGAATTGAGTTAGCTAAGAAATAACATCTTAATAAATTTTTAGATAAAATCGCGTATTACTAGATTGTAAATAGGAAGATTTTATGCCATTTGAGATATTTGGAACCACAACAGATAGATATATATACGCTATATTTATTTTTATATTTTTTCAAGTTTTTAGAGTTTTTCTACGAAAAAGTGCTTATGCTATAGTAAAAAAAACATCAAATAGATATGATGATGATATTTTAGATGTGATTAAAACACCTATAGATTATCTTTTTATCATAATTGGTGCAAATTTTGCTAAAGCTGTATTGTTATTGGATGATGATATAAGTATATTTTTAGATCATGTTATAAGATCTGGGTTTATTATTGTTCTATTTTGGGCTTTAGTTCAAGTATTAAACCATCTTGCTATCCATATTCATAAAATATCAAATAGATTTGGTGATAAGATTAGTGCAGATGTTGCTAACTTTTTAGTAAAATCGATAAGATTTTTTATAATCATTATAGCGTTTATAGCAGTTCTTCAAGAGTGGGGATATAATGTAAGTGGATTTTTAGCTTCACTTGGGCTTGTTGGTATGGCATTTGCACTTGCGGCTAAAGATACAGCAGCTAACCTTTTTGGCTCACTAGTGATTTTTACAGATAAGCCTTTTAAAGTGGGTGATTGGATTATGACTCCACAAGTTGAGGGGACAATTGAAACAATTGGTATAAGAAGTACAAAGGTTAGAACCTTTGCACAAGCACTTGTAACAGTTCCAAATGCAACATTAGCAAATAGTGCAATTCTCAACTGGTCTGCTATGGGAAAAAGAAGAATCAAAATGATGGTTGGTCTTACATATGATACAAAAGGTGAAGTTGTAGAAAAGATTGTAGATGATATAAGAGATATGCTCAAAAATCATCCACAGATACATCAAGAGACTATACATATCTACTTTACAGAGTTTGCAAGTAGTAGTTTAAATATATTTTGTTACTACTTCACAAACACAACAAATTGGGGTGAGTTTATGAAAGTTCAAGAGGATACAAACCTAAAGATTATGAAAATAGTTCAACAAAACGGTTCAAGCTTTGCATTTCCTACACAAACTGTCCACTTGGAAAATGGCTCTATGAGGGTTGAGTAGTATGTATTTTAAAAAAGAGTTGTGTGATATACTAAAACTAAATAGCAATATAAAGTTTGGATATCTATTTGGTTCTTTTGCATCAAATATTCAACATAAAAATAGTGATATAGATATAGCACTTTATTTTAAAGATGGTATAGATATGTTTGATGAGATATTAAAAGTTCATCACCAATTAGAGATAAAGCTAAACAAACAAATAGATATAGTCAATCTAAACGAGATAAAAAATATATATTTATTAGAAGATATTTTAAAAAATAATATTTTACTAAAAGATAGTCTTGATGATAGTCGAATAATGTTTGAGATATACAAACACCATCAAGTTTTAGACTTCAAAGAGTATAGAAAGTTTTCAGATGTTGCATAGGATAGAAAAAAAGATAGAGGCTATTGAAGATACATATCTATTTTTAAAAGATATAGGGAAAGATTGTAAAGAGAAGTTTAATAAAGATAAAATATATCAAGGTGCTCTTTTGCACTATTTATATACAATATCTGATAACTGTATATCTCTTGCGGAGATGATCTTAAAGTATAAAAACAAGTCAGTAGGTGATAGTTACTATGAAAATATAGATATGCTAGGTGAGTATGGTATTATACCAGCAAATTTTGCTTATGAGTTTGCAAAAATAGCTTCATTTAGAAATTTTTTAGCTCACCATTATGAAAAGATAGATTATAAAACAATATGTGAAAATAGCTTAGAAAAACTTGATGATATCAAAATATATCTAAACTATATAAAAGAAAAATTGTAAAAAGAAAAAGGGAAAAATATGATAAAAATAGCACTAATAGGGCAACCAAATGTTGGTAAAAGTTCACTATTTAATAGACTTGCTAGAAAAAAAGTAGCAATAGTAAGTGATATATCTGGAACAACAAGAGATGTTAGAAGAAGAGAGATAGAGATAAGTGGAAGAGCCGCTCTTATGTTAGATACTGGAGGGATCAGTAAAGTAAGAGGTAAGGGTGAGGAGATGAGTGATGGTAGTGAATATAAGATATTTAAAAATGTAAAACAAAAAGCTATCGATACTGCAAAAGAGGCCGATATAGTTCTTTATATGGTAGATGGAAAGTGTATACCAGATGAGGAGGATAAAACATTTTTTTATGAGCTTCAAGGTTTAGGCAAACAACTAGCTTTAGTTGTAAATAAGATTGACAACGATAAAGAGCTAGAGAGACTTTGGGATTTTTATGAGTTTGGGATAAATGAGGAGGAGATGTTTGGTATCTCAGTATCTCACAACAGAGGGACAAAAAAACTTTTTGAGTGGCTATATGAGCAACTTCCACCAAGTGAAGAGGAGCTTGAACAGGAGCATAGAGAATCTTTAAGTGAAGAGGAACTATCCCTTTTAGTTGACCCAATAGAAGAGGGACAAGAAAAAGAGGAGCCATTTGATCCAAACCATATAAAAGTAGCTATCATAGGTAAACCAAATGTTGGAAAAAGTTCTATATTAAATGCACTTATAGGGGAGGAGAGAAGTGTAGTAAGCCCTGTAGCAGGAACTACAATAGATCCAGTTGATGAGACATATAATGTAGCAGATAAAACGATCACATTTGTTGATACTGCAGGACTTAGACGACGTGGAAAAATTGTAGGGATTGAGAAATATGCCCTTATGAGAACAGAAGATATGCTCTCACAAGCAAATATCGCTATGGTGGTACTTGATGGATCACAGCCGCTAAGTGATCAAGATGAGAAGATATCTGGACTTGTTGATAGATTTGGTTTGGGTACTATTATTATACTTAACAAGTGGGATGAAAACAGAGATGACTTTGAAAAAATATCTAAAGAGATAAGGGAAAGATTTAGATTTTTATACTATGCACCTATCATGGCAGTTTCAGCTAAAACAGGACGAGGGATCAAAAAACTTGAAGATAAGATATTGACAGTATTTGAAAACTACCACAAAAGGATAAAAACTTCTGTGTTAAATAACACAATTGAGGAGGCTATAAAAAGACACTCACTACCAAGTCCAAATGGAAATCGTCTTAGAATATATTTTGCAACACAATTTGATGCAAATCCACCTACAATTGCAGTTATTATGAACAAACCTAGACTTCTGCACTTCTCATACAAAAGATATCTAATAAACTTTTTAAGAGATCACTTAGGTTTTGAGGGTGTACCTATTAGGTTAGTGGCTCGTGGTAGAGGTGAAAGAACAGCAGAGCAAGAGCAGTTTGAAGCAACATATCAAAAATTTGATATACCAAGTGACTTTATCTTGCCAAAATTTGAGCTTCAAGATGATGATTTTTGTGAAGATGAGGTTTGTCACTAAAATTATGCAAAGTTTAAAATTAGTTTAAATAAATAAAAGGTAAAATAGATTATATAACTTGTAGGATAAGATTATGAAAAGAATAGATAGTATAAATGATATCACAACAGCAACAATTGTTGCAAAACAACAAAGTTTTCAAACAAGTATGTCAAACGGTAGTTTTAGTTCACTTTTAAATCAAGAGAAAGAGAAACAATCAAAAGAGGAGTCAAAAGATGACTCAAGTAATCTACTTCATCAAGACAATATTTTACAAAATCAAGCTTACTTAAATAAGCTTTACCTTTTTAGTAATATCGCTTAAATTTGTAGATATATAGACTATTTGCAGTCCAATCCAGTGTTAAGTTTTAGTTAAAATTAAAGGAGATAGCTTTATATATTAAGATCTTCTTATCTATCTTTATATTTTATTTGCCTCAAATTATAGCTATTTATCTTCAAGTCGCGCGTAATCTCTTAGTTAATTTTAACTAAAACTTAATACTGGATTGGATTTAGATTATTTGTATAAAAAAGCTCCAATTATTTGGAGCTTTTTTTATTTAAATGATGTTAATATTACCTTATGACACAATTAAATTTAAAAATAGAACAACTTATTGAAAACAATGTAGAAGATTTCGCTATAGCAAAAGTTATAAAACAGGAGATCAAAGAGTATCTTAGTAGCTTAGATGATATTTTTGAACAATCTAGCGGAAAAGATTTTTTTGTAAAACATACCAAAAAAATAGATGGTTTTATCAAAGTTATCTACAAGTACCTTTTAAGAAAACATTTTGGGATGTATCTTCCTATGTCAAACTCAATCCCTATTACTATAATAGCTCTTGGAAGTTATGGACGAGAGCAGCTATGTGTATATAGCGATATAGATATTATGATACTTTATGAAAATATAAAAGGGTTTAATCTAAAACCTATCATGGAAGAGTTTATGACACTAGCTTGGGATAGTGGACTAAAGCTTGGAAATAGAGCACATGAGATAAAAGAGATAGAAGATATTGTAAATACAGATATCACTATAAAAACATCTATACTTGAGTCTCGTCTTATCTATGGATCAAAACATCTTTGGTTTAAATTTCAAAACAACTTAAATAACATAAGACACTATAAGCAAAAAGAGTTTATCCAAGAAAAACTAGAGGAGCACAGAGTGCGACTTTTAAAGTACCCTTTGGTGATGCAACCAAACATAAAAGATGGATATGGTGGTATGAGGGAATCAAATATGTTATTTTGGGTAGCAAATATAACATATGGTGTAAATGGAAGTAAAGAGCTTATAGGAAAAGAGTTTAGTGATGATGAGTATAAAAAATATAGAACCTCATTAGAGTATATATTTAGAGTAAGAAATGCTCTACATCTACTAGCAAAAAAGAAACTAGATATTGTTACTTTTGATATATTACCAGATCTTAGTAGTAAGCTTGGATTTAGTGATACACAAAGAGTTACAAAAGAGAGACAGTGTATGTCCAAGATATTTGAATCTCTCCATAATATCCATTTTTTTACCTCAGTTATGGTTAAAAAGATAACTAGAAGATATATGGTAAATATAAAAAATTTATCATTTATCTATGAGCATAGAATAGCTAAAAACCTATATATATGTAATAAAAAATTATATTCAACATATTCAAATAAACCAAAACGTTTAAATCTACTATTAAAGGAGCTCATATATCTACCTGAGTATATAGAGGAGTTTGATAGATCATATTTGTACTATGTATCAAAAACTATTTTACCAGTAAAATCAAACCAAACAACAAAAACATTGATCACTACACTTCTACAAAGGGATAATATCTATCCTATATTAAAACTTTTGTATAACTCTGAACTTTTAACTCAAATAATACCATCATTTAAAAAGATAATAGATCAGCCACAATTTGATGGATACCATAAACATCCAGTAGATATACATAGCTTAAAGACACTTTATCATATCCAAAATATAAAAGATCCATTTTTAATAAATATGTACAATAAACTAAAACCACAACAAAAGTTTACACTAAAATTAGCTGCACTATTTCATGATTGTGGGAAAGGTAGAGGAAAAGATCACCATATAGTAGGGCAAAATCTATTTAAAAAGTTTGCAAAATCACTAAATATAAATGAAGCAGTAACAAACATAGCCTCGACACTTATAAGATATCACAATATGATGAGTATGTATGCAACTAAAGAGGATATATACTCACAAGATACTATTTTATCTTTTGCAGGGATTGTACAAACAAAAGAGGAGTTGGAGTTACTATTTCTCTTAACATATGCAGATATAAACTCAGTTGATAGTAATCTTTATAAAAGTTCAACTGCATCACTTCTAAAAGAGCTATATCTTCAAACACTTCCAGCGTATGAAAACCGTGAGCTTTTAAAAGTAAGCTCAAGAAGGGTAGCAAAAGAAAATACTATAAAAAAACACAAACTTTATTTAGAAGCTTCAAATTTAACAAAGAAAAAGATACTATCAGTAAAATCAAATCAGATGTTTTTAAAATATAAAGCTGAAGATATCATAAAGATAGCTATCAGGGCAAAAGATGTTAAGACTTGGGATTATAAGATATTTAATAAAGTAAATTTAGCTATCCGTATCACAAGGGTAGCTCCACTAAATCTTGGATATCTTTTAGGTAAAATGCAGTTTTTAAATATAACATCGATGGGGATATATGAACTTTTTGATGGGAAAAAGTTTTTTGAAATAGAGTTTGATCAAAAACTTGATAGTGAAGATATCCCATTTGTGGAAGAGATACTATCAAACTCTTTTGATATGACAAAACAGATAAAGCTAAAAAAGCCAGCTATNTATGAAGATGAGGTTTTTATAAATTGTGACCATACAGATAACTTAGCACAGATGAAGATAGAGACAAAAGATCAAAAAGGTCTATTTAGTTATATTGCAAAAGTTTTTGATGATTTTGGTATAGAGATAAACAGTGCCAAAATCCAATCACATAATAAAAAGGCAAATGATATGCTACTAATTTCAAAAAATGGAAATTTTTGTAAAAACAAAGATGAGATTGTAGATATTTTAGTTACTAAAAAGTAGGGTGTTGTTAGTAGTCTAATCCCGTGTTAAGTTTTAGTTAAGATTAAAGGAGATAGCTTTATCTATTAACCTCTTTTATCTTTAATTTCAGTTGATTACTGTTTAATTTTTAGCTATCTATCTTCAGATCGCGCGTAATCTCTTTGTTAATCTTATCTAAAACTTAACACGGGATTAGATTTTAGTTACTAGTATAACTCTACTTGATTATCATATGGGTATTTCTTAGTACACTTTTTGGGATCTTGACCCCTATTTGTTTTGCAGTTTTACTATTTATAACTAAATACGCCCCACCAAATTTTACAGGAAGATCTTGCGGGCTTACCCCTTTTAAGATTCTATCTACCATCTTTGCAGCATCTTTACCAATCTCTTTATGGATAAAACCATATGTATACAATGCACCTTTTTGCACTTGTTGATAACTTGGAGCTGAAAGTACAAGTTTGTTTTTATTTGCAAAGTTTACAAACTGATCTATTTTTGCTTCGATTCTGGAATCTCTAGGGATAAAAATGATCTCAAACTCTTCAGAACAATCATCTAAAAATTGTTTAACATCTATATTTTCATCAAATGGTTTCTCTATAATATTTACTTTCATAGTTTTTGCTACATCTTCTATCACTTTTAGTGTAGCTTTTGAGCTATCATCATTTGGGGTGTATGGTATAAGTATATTCTTTTTATCTGGGACTATAATATTTAGCCACTCAAATCTTTTAGCATCTGAGACAGGAAGTCTAATACCTGTTATACTACCCTCTGGATTTTTTGGATTTTTGACTATATTGGAGCTTACAGGATCATTTACAGGGCAAAACACTACTGGTATAGTGTTGTTTGTCATCTCTTTTACTTTTTGAGTTGCAGGTGTACTTGATACTAGTATTAGATCAGGTTTTTTAGATATAACTTTTGATATGATTGGTTCAAGATTGCTTACAATATTAGCTGCTCCATAGTTTATATATTTTATATTTTTATCCTCTTCCCAACCTAGTGATACCATCTTCTCTTTAAATCCTTTAAAAGTGTTATTGTCAACTTCAGATAGTGATACAAAAGCAACTTTTTTAATTGGTTCACTACTATTAAAGTTAATATTATTTATAAATATTAAAGATAAAACTAAAACAACTAACAATAAAACTAATATGTTTTTTTTCATATTATTACTCTTCCTTATTATATAACCTTATTTAAACACTAAACATTGTATCATATAGCTATAAATATAAAAATAAAATGGTGCAAATAAAATGAAACTCCCTATAAAAATAAGTTTAAGTGTTATGCTTGTCACATTGCTTGGTATGATATATGTATTTCATTTGATACATTCACAACTCACTACAGCAAAACTTGAGATTACAAAAATTGAATATAAAAATAAATTAACACAGTTAAAAGAAAATACAAATATCATAATAAATAAAACAAAAGATATCATATCCATAATTGCAATAGCAGATGAAAATATGGACAATCTTGAAAAAAGGATGAAAAATAGATTTGAATTTTATATGAAAAATATCCCAAATATTATACAACTTAGATATTTTAATTCAAATGCAGATCTACTCGTTAATGTCTCAAATAAAGAGCTAGTATCCCCTAGTGAATTTAAAAACTTTAAACAAAGCTCATTTTTTAAAAATAGTATGGAAAAAGATAGCTTTTTTTTAAGTGATATATATTTTACAAAAGAGTACCATGAGATGGTTGTAGATATCTCAAAAAGGGTCACAGATATAAACAATGAAAAAATTATAGGTATGATAACAGCAACACTATCTATGGGTGATATTCAAGAGATGATAAACGACAAGCTCACTACCTTTGACTCGATTGTTTTACTCAATAATAATACAAAAAGATTTATCTATAGAAGTACTGGTTCAAAGAAAATTGATGATAGATATTTTTTTGATATGAAAAATCACTCTACTAGTTTAACTACAAATAGCAATAACTACTTTATTTTAACAGATAGATATACTAATAGCAATCTAGATATGCAGTTTTTTGTTATCTCATCAGAATCAAATCTACTTAAATATGTAGATGATATCATAAAGAAAAATATTTTAACATTTATCATCACAACTTTGATCGCTTTAATTATAATAATACTTATAGTTAATTA
>JGI10211J34971_10004423_pt1 | contig 11149 bp, 17 predicted proteins | sample Etolagsediment_FD_34971 | JGI IMG/M metagenome (IMG submission 34971)
CTGCAGCCACTAATTCAATATCCCAAGTTGCCAAAAATGTCCCTCGGGTTGCATCAAGAGCCTCCAGAGTTATCTCAAGTGTGGCAAGAACCGGCGCTAATGTTGCTAGTCGAGTTGCATCTGGAGCCGGTAATGTTGCAAGAAGAGCCGGAAGCGCGGCATCAGCAGCGGGCAATATCGCCAGAGGAGCCGGTGGAGCTTTAAGAAGATTAGGTGGTCCGTTAATTACTACGCTATTGGGAGGATTTGCAATCGCAGACATCCTAGGAAGGAAAACAGATGCTGCAGAGATGGAAGGACTCACACCAGAAGAAAAGAGAGAACGCCGTCGTCAGGATGAAAGAGGGAAAACAAGAGGGGTCCTCGGGGTCCTAGGAGGCATAGGCGGAGGAGCATTAGCAGGAGCTGGTGTTGGCGCGGCGTTAGGTGCAGCAGGGGCTAATCCTTTTACAGTAGCGGTTGGTGGGGTACTCGGTTCGATCATTGGAGGGATCATCGGAGAAGAAGCAGTTAGGGCTCTTGGAGATGATATAATTGACGGAGTCACTGGGTTCGCGAAACAAGTAGGAGGTTTCTTCTCTGGGTTATGGCAATCAACCTCTCAGTTAGCAGGTGATGGATGGAAGGCCGTTACAGACTTCTTCGGTGAAAAAGGACCTATACAATCCACCTTTAGATTTATCGGCGATCTTCCTGGAAACATTGTTGATAAGATAAAAGAAGGTTTCTCAAACATATCAGAAACATTATCATCGCTACCAAGCAACATATGGGAAGGCATAAAGAGCGGGCTTAGTAAACTCAATCCCTTCGATGAGCCCGACGGAAGATTCTTAGGTGGTGCTGGCTCTGGTATGACTCTAGTGGGAGAGAACGGGCCCGAGTTGGTTAACTTAGGAACCGCTAGTGTCGTCACTCCTCAAAGCTCTTTTGCCGGTCTAGGGCTAAATAACAGAGCAGCTGGCCCGCAAGTTAACAACATTGTTATCAATGTCAATGCTCCTGGAGCAAATGAGTTTGCAGACCAACTCAGCAACGACGTCTTGAACAGATTAGAAGAGCAATTCAATTACGCCTTGTCTTTAGCACCATAAGAAAATGACCACAAGCTTTGAACTATTCCCTTCTGCAAGTAATAGCAACGATCTAGATGCTATTAAAAATAACTTGCAGGTTAACGATAATTTAAGATCTGAAAATAGCGAGGAGATAAAGTACTCTAGAGCAAACCCCACTCTGATCGTTTCTGGTAAGTTATCTACCGACGAGAAGTATGGTGCTGGTTCTATCAAAGGGCTTTCCTATCCTCTCCAGTTAAATGACTCTGGTGGGTTAAAAACCTCTACAAATTACGACCGGCTTACCGAGCAAATCATAGAGACACTTAACACAAGAGTGGGTGAAAGAGTATATAGGCAATTCTTCGGGCTCCCAGAATTAATCTTTGAGACTGTTTCCGAAGAAGTATTGTCGCAAATTGTTAAAAAACAACTAGAAGAAGCAATCCCGTTCGATGTAGAGTTAGATGTCTCTGTAGAAATAAATCAAGAGGGCGGAGCAGTGATCTATGTTGGTTATTCCCTAGAGGGAACAGGTAAATACATAATTAAATATGCCACGAATTCATAAAAACTTCGCAGAGTTTGGGGCCGATGCGCAACAGATGCTCATCGAGCAGATCCAAACGATTGATCTTGAAAAGATTGGGCCTAAGTCCATTGCACACGTAGGCAAGACTCTCATTGGCTTGATCAAACAATCCCATCGTTTCCAAGAGGAGACAGACGAGGAAGTAAGAGATAACTGGATCGCTATTCGCGAGTTATCTCACATCATCCTGGTAGAAATATTAAATAAGTATAAAGAACTTAGTGCTATGGGCGAAATCCCAGAGTGGGAGAGAGCTAACGTCATGGGAGTACTCACTGAGATCACTAAAGTATGCCACGACGAAGCAAAACGAGACGAACTATCGGAGATTAACTCTGGTAATAGGATCGATGAAAGTACATTAGATGAGATTTTAGGACTATGACTTCTCCAAGGATATACATTTATAAAATAACCTTTGAAGAAGTCCCCTATTTTTACTATGGTGTACATAGTGAAAAGAGGTATGGAGAATATTATATGGGTTCTCCAATTAGAAATAAATGGGCGTGGAAAACTTATACCCCTAAAAAACAAATACTTCAATTATTTGATTCTATAGAGGAGGCCGTCCTCATAGAACAACGTATAATTAAGTATTTTTTAGGGAAAGACTCTAATTGTTTAAATGCTTGCGCGGGTAGAGCTTTTTTAAATGGTAAAGGTGAAAAAAATCATCGTTACGGAACAAAGTGGTGGAATAACGGAATTGATAACCAAGTAACTATTAATTGTCCAGGTGAAGGATGGAAAAAAGGAAAAATACAAAGATCCCATAATTACAAGATGGGTAAAGAAAGTCCCAACGCAGGCAAAAAATGGTGGAATAATGGAGTAAACGAAATTTTTGCTAGTACAAAACCAGATGATTCTTGGTTTAAGGGTAGAATAAAGAAGGATTATCTTTATGAGAAAAGAAAGCCTTTGACGGAAGAGCATAAAGAAAAAATCTCAAAAGCTCTAAGAAAAAATAAGTATTTTACAGGGGATTAATAGTGCTAAACATCGACCAAGCAAGAGCCGGGGGAGAAGGTATGATCTCCAAAGCCGATCAGAAAAAGAAAATGAAAGATGGCCCTCCTATCTTTGAATCAGAAGATAGAGAAGTGGAGCTTAAGATCCCCGACGGTTGGAAGACAAAAGAATAGTTTAAAGAACAATATCGCGATATAGAGAAAATACCATGATGAACATGAAACCTCCAATGAATATGAAAGAGGGTAAAGATCACGATAAAGACGGCGATGTCGACTCTGATGATTATCTAATGGCGAAAGATAAGGCGATTAAAAAGGCCATGGGTAAAGAAGAAGAGAAGACAAGCGATAACGCAGAAGATGATCCTTGCTGGAAAGACTACGAGATGGTCGGGATGAAGACCAAGAATGGTAAGAAAGTTCCTAACTGCGTGCCTAAAGGCTCTAACTCTGAATCTGAGTATTCTGAAATCAACGTACCCGACGGTTGGAGCGTAAGCGAAAATGTCTACAAACCCGAGTGATTACATCCTACCGGAAGGTTGGCAGATAGATCCTTCTTTTGCTGAAACGGTAGGACCTAAAATTAAAAAGAAGTCCCATCTTGTAGGTGACCAGGACAAATCCAAAATGCTCGAGGAAGAAATCGGTGATGACATGGATGGCGCTGACATGTCAGAAGAGGAATATACGTACTGGTGCGAGTGTGAAGAGGAGGAAGAGGAAGAGGCAGATTACGCTGACGACGGTAAAAAATATACTCACACTTACACAGATAAAAAGGGTAAGAAAAAGAAAGTGAGATACGGTGCAAAAGGTTATTCTATTGCTCCTGGAACCAAGCGCGGGGATAGCTATTGCGCTAGGAGCTACGGTGACATGAAGTCACATAATAAAGATTGTTCGGGAAAAGATAGAAACACCCCGATGTGTCTATCTCGGCGTAAGTGGAAATGTAAAGGTAAATCGTCTTCTAAGGGGTGACATAACCGCCCCTTTCATTGTATAATAACTTAGTATAGGAGTAGTCCCATGTTATCAGCAATTTTGTATGTATTTGCGTTTAGTACTTGGGGGTTAGGGCTTGTTGCTTTCATCTCGGTAATTGGAATAAATATTGAAAAATGGCAAAAAAAGAAAGAGATAATTGAGTTTGAACTAAAAGAGAAAACAATCTTCTTAGAGCGTTTAACTTCCAATAGCTCTCCGTTAAACATGATGGCGGCGATGTCTCAGATGTCCAATAAGAAAGAGATCCCCATCCCAGACAAGGTCAAAGAACTCATGGCAAAAAGTCAGGGTCATCCCGAAGTAGAAGAAATTGATGGCACTGACGAGATCATCGGCGTTAGATTTGAAGCAGAAAACTATCCACCTGGGTTCGACGACGACGAAGAGTGATGGAAATACCAGAGATTGGAGCTGGGATAAGAGAGATAAAGATCAGATCTGCAGAAATTAAAATAGCAGAAATACGGCCGTGGGAAGTTCGTTCCCCGGTCGTTAATCGTATAGGTCTAGATCCAATCACTCAGAAGATAGGTAGGCCTATTGTGGACATACCTGGATGCGTTGAAGCGAGACAGAGCGACAACATGGAGTTACTTGAGGACGACCCAAAGGGTAACCTAACTCTATGCGATGGCGGAGTACCTTATTTTAGACCTATACAATTTGAACCAGAGGTAATACTTCAGACTCCTAAACCTAAGGCGNATACGAAACAGAAAGAAACGCCTAAACCTGAATTACCAAAAGCAGAGGTGCCAGAGATTCCTAAGACTCCGCCTTCTACGGCAAATGTAAAGATAGANTGCCCNACTCAGAAGTTATTAGACGAACAACCTGTAGGTCTTATATTCGATGGAGGGCGTAAAGAAGTCACAGGATATAGACTAGAAGGCAAGCAATGTATTGTAGAGACTAAAGACGTGACAATAATAGAACAAGCAGTCAATGCTCTACCTCCCACAGGAACCGTGGTTACAACGGCTTCTATTGCCATAGTTGCTACTACATCGGCTCTTATGGCAAAACCATTTGCGGATATATTACTCAGGGTTATAAAACCTACAACTAAGAAAATTATTAAAAAGATCGCCTCTATTCGGGGGAAGACTTCAAAGGTTGAGAGCGTAAGGGAGCGCCGAGATGCTCAGCGCGACCGGGTAAATGCGATTCAGGCTTTGAGGAAGGCGCTGAAGAAATAGCGTGAGTGTGAGGGTGAGTATGCCCCGGTGGGTTGTTAATTAGGACGTCCGCGCAGATCTTGTAATATGGCGAACGAGGATGGAATTGTATACCATCTTTGGCTAGATTGCCACAATTTCTTAACCTTGCTAGCTCAAACTCTAACCTTTTACTAGAGGTAATCTGATTCTGTAACTCTATTTGTGCTTGAGCGGCGTCTTTACATAACTGCTGAAGCTTGGAGTCCATGGGCCTCGACCAAGTTATCGAGAAACCCACACCTAAGTTATAATTATCTTTCTGAGCAGTTCTAACTTTCTTCCTAAATAATACTTCACCAGGGTTATCTAAAACCCCGTCTCCCATCGGTCTTCCTTCCTCATCAAATGCTCCGAAGTTATCTGTAACATCATACACCGGGTCTAGATAACTACCTTCAAATGGTTTCTGTGCTGCGATGGCCCCAGTTACGTAGGGCGTGAAGTTCATAGTCGGTCCTTGACATTGAACTCCTCCGCCGTAACCATTTGTGATATAGGGACCTTGTAAAACCTGGATCGCTTGATTAGTAACAGACCCTGAAGAATTAGCAACAGGAGCAGCTGTGGCGCTAACACCACCCACAGTTTCAGAAAGAGCCGGAGCCGGGGATAATAGTCCACAACTGATTATTGCGTAAAGATACTTGTAGTATCTGTGATGCTTTGTATTTCTGTTGTTCTTTGAATTATTGTTTGGTTCTGTAGCCCTGGCCCAAGGTAAGATTCCGTGAATTGAAAAGCGGCCCCTGGATCTTTCTGTACCCAATTCGGTTTTCTTGATAGATCTAATCCTGTCCATGTCGCTGAGATCCCGTTAGCATTACCCGTTATCTGAGTCGTGGGTGGTGTCATACTTTCACCGGAATTTTTTATATTTGACCCAGTAACCGAATAAGTGTATCCTGTATTGTAATCAATAGAGTTGATTGTCTCTACGATCTTAGAGGTGGTTTCTGTATGACTTGTCATACTGCCTTGAGAGAAGTTAGGAACCACAGGCACAGCACCTACCGAGGCCATGAGACTATGACCGATCCCTAAAATCAATCCCAGTCCTATGGCCTCGTGTAATCTATACATTTAACTCAGTCGATAGAGAGCTCGGAGATAAATTGACCGATTGCGGTTGTACCCGCACCACCTGCAGTAATTGTGAATATACCATCAGAGCCAATCGTACCCGCAAGAGTTCCTGCTACGCCTCCAGAAGTTGTTGTCGTAGATCCTAACATCGGGAGCGTAGGAGCAACACCCGAGGTGATTGTTGTGGCTGCAGGAGTTGCGTCGCCTTCAATGAACGACTCGGAGAAAGAGTAGGCATCCCCGGCGGTGGTGATACTGTAGTCCGCCGCAGTGAAACCTACAGCAGCGCCAGCTGTAAGAGTGCCTAGACCACCGGCAGTATCTAGAGTGATATTGTTTCCTGAGACTGTGTATGTGGAGCCGATTCTATTCGCAACGCTACCCGCTCCATCAACGGTAAGCTGAATAGAAGACTGCATTTTATGTGTGATATCGGCCATTGCAGGAGTAGCGATTCCTAACATAGCCAGACCTAGAATTATCTGTTTCTTCATGATATTTGGATATATAGTGCACTATCCAGTTATCTTTAATCGAAAAATGTTTAAATATTACTTGTAGAGATTTTTAATAATTCTACATCAAAACATCTATCCCACGCTTTTTAAGGTGGCAAAACATATGGTACCCTTACACGCACATTTCGCTGAATTTTTTACTCCTTACAGACCGCACACAGTTGGGTTTGATCAGCACTTCACCACACTAGATAAGATCACAAACGCCTCGGCGCCAAGTTTCCCCAAGTACAACGTTTATAAAAAATCCGAAGACTCAGAAGAGTACTACGTTGACTTTGCAGTAGCGGGATATACACAAGAAGATCTGCTAATAAGATCTGAAGGTCAAGAATTAACCGTCGAAGGCAAGATAGAAGATAAAGATGATTATATCTACCAACACCAGGGGATCGCTAAAAGATCCTTTAGAAAGGTGTTATACTTAGAAGATAATGTATACGTAGAAGATGCCAAATTACAGAGTGGTATCTTATCCATCCGACTCAAACGAGTAGTTCCAGAAGAGCAAAAACCAAAAGAGATTAAAATTAATTAATTGGCTATTTACAGCTAGATCTCCTTGTGATAGAATATCCCTATCCCAAGGAGTATTTTAATGAGTACGATCAGCAGCCTTACGAACTCTCTCAACGTACTTATCGAGAATCACGTAAAGCACTCCGTGTTTATCTGGGGTGCCCCAGGTATCGGTAAGTCTTCCGCAGTAAAACAGGTTGCTAAAGAACAAGATCTAAAGCTGATCGATCTTAGGATCTCTCAACTCGCTCCTACAGACATTCGAGGATTGCCATACACTAAAGATGGCAAAGCTCATTTTGCCCCGCCATCTTTCTTACCCACAGAAGGCGAGGGCATTTTGTTTCTCGACGAATTGAACATGGCCTCCCCAAGTGTCATGGGTATTGCTCAACAGCTCATCCTAGATCGTCAGGTAGGAGATTACAAAGTACCCGATGGATGGTTTATTATTGCCGCAGGTAATCGCACAGAAGATCGTGCGGCTATCTCTCAAATGCCGGCGCCTGTAGCTAATCGTTTCATCCACTTTCACATTGATTGCACTCTTGACTCTTGGAAGGAATATGCTATTGCCCAGGGGATCGACGAGAAGATCCTATCTTTTTTGAACTTTAGACCCCAGCTTTTATATAATTTTGAAAAGAATCAATCCGCTTGGCCTTCTCCTCGGAGTTGGGAATTCGCTGATACTCTCCTTAGCGTTAACCTTAATATTGAATCTGCCGTCGGTGCAGGTGCGGCTTCTGAGTTTTACGCCTATCAGACAATCTATAGAGAACTTCCAGACATTGAGTCTATATTTAGAGGAGAAAATATCACCGTACCTAGTGAACCTTCATTGATATACGCCGTATGCGGAGCGATGATCAACCGAGCTAGCACAGCAAACGATATCTACAAGGGTCTTAAATGGCTAATGGGAGGAACTACTGAGGACTATATTGGTCTGTATATGAGCGACGCTCTGATTGCTCTTAAAGCAAAAAACCTCCAAGGTGCATTTGTTAAACTCATCGCGAAAGATAAAGAGACAAAGAGTTTCATGGCAAAATATCAGGAGCTCCTTAAATGAGCAGCTTTGAAGATAGATTCGTAAAATCAAGAGTAAAACTCCTTAAAAAGTCTCCGTTTTTTGGTACAATCCTCCTACACACAGAGTATGAACTTACAGACTCTATTGAAACAGCTGCCACTGATGGTTCTACTCTACTCATTAACGAAGAGTGGATGTGCAAACAGACAGAAGATCACTTCAACGGAGTACTTCTACATGAAACTCTTCACATGGCTCTTTGTCACATCGAGAGAACAAACGACTTAGAAGATATGATGCTGGCGAACATCGCCGCAGATATCGTAGTCAACGGGATCATAAAAGACAATCAGATCTCTTTGCCTAAAGAAGCTATATACGACGACGATTTGAAACATCTGGGTGTGAGAGAAATCTACTCGATATTAAGAAATAAACAGAAAGAAAACGAGAACTATATCTCAGACAAGTACGGATCAGAAGATGTTAACGAATGTTTAAGACCAAGTAAACAACAGGGAAAGAGCGAGGGAGAAAAGGTAAATAAAAAATCTAAATGGGAAAATATAATTAACAAAGCAAAGACGATCGCTAAGATGAAGCAAGCCGGGGTGAAAGGCTCTGGAATGGCACGAGTATTCAAGGAATTACTCGACCCCACAATCAACTGGAAAGACGCGCTATATAAATACGTCACTCAATCCCGAGCAGACTTCGAGGGATACGACCGTAGGTTTATCCACGACGGTATGTATATTGACGATGTTGGTGGTAATAAAGTTCATGTAGCGGCGTTTGTAGATACTTCGGGATCCGTAGATGAGGAGCTCCTGCAAAACTTCTTATCCGAATTGTTCTTTGCAATTAACTCCACACGAGGAACTACAGGGTACCTGTATTACTTTGACACTGAACTCTATCCTCAAGGTAATATCGAAGACTTAGATGGCGTACCCAAGCCTGTTGGTTTAGGTGGAACTAGTTTTGTACCCATCATGTCAGAGTTAAATAAGATCGCTTCNGAAANCGCCCATGTGAACACTGTAGGTATTATCTACACTGATGGATTTGCTCCGATGACTTGGAAAGAGCCGGAGACTCCGTTGCTCTGGTGCATATCTCCTGGCGGTATAAAAGAAGAAAGCATTAAATACGGAGATGTAGTTAGAATAGAGAAGTAAAGTTTAAAGTTAGGTATATTATTTACTAGCAATGGCGCATCCTACAGATAACTTTCTAATTCCAGAACACGACTACCAACAGCATATCGGCGCGACTGCAGATCATGGCCCGACATCAATTGTGTATAAGAGGGGAGGATCCGGTGGTGCTATTGCGGCTACAGAGACAATTACTTACGACGCTAATGATAAGATTGCTACAAGATCTATTGTCTGGAACGTCTGATCTATGATATAATTAGAGGGTAATCAACCGCCCTCTTTCTATGTCTGTAAAACTTGTATGGATTACACCAGATGCAGAGCACCTCATCTCGGACATGGCGCGTGTGTCCAACCCATCAAACCAAGGTAACTACGATACTGCAGATAGGCTAATCCGCTACCTGATCAAACATCGCCACTGGAGTCCGTTTGAGATGGCATCCATGTGCTTGGAGATCAACACTAATCGTGGTATTGCAGCACAGATCCTTCGTCATCGAAGCTTTAGCTTCCAGGAGTTCTCGCAACGCTACGCCGATGTTGGCGCACTAACAGACATCGAGATCCCAGAACTCCGTCGCCAAGACACCAAAAACCGCCAAAACTCCACAGACGATCTGTCCTTCGAAGTTAAGGCGGAATTGTACGAAGAGGCTTCAGTCCTGATCGAACAATCTAAGAAACTTTACAACAAAATGTTGGATAAAGGAGTCGCTAAGGAATGTGCTAGATTCTTCCTTCCTATTGCCACGCCTTCTAGACTTTACATGACTGGTACGATTCGTTCGTGGCTGCATTATATTGACCTCCGTTCGGCTAATGGGACACAAAAAGAACATATGAATATTGCCCTAGGATGTAAAGAAATCCTAGAGCAAGAACTTCCGAATGTTTGTACGGCTATGTGGGGGCAGCCTCCTATTCAGCTGCAGCAGAACCTTTAGGGAATAAAGCAGCTTCTAGTTGAGCTACAACAAGATCATCTAGGTCGTTATCTGTTTTGGATACAATACGCTTGAGGATTTCAACCACAAGGTATTTTACCTGATCAGACTCAACGGCCTTCATTACTATGCTTTTAGCAATGGGAAAGAATACGGCCAACATAATTTATAGTAGATAGTTCTATCAAGTGTCTATAAACGATAAATGTATTTGCTGAAATGTATCCCCCAAATGTGACAATCCGATCCACCCCAAGCCTTACCCCACCGAGGCTTGGTTAATATTGCCCACCCAACCTGCGGGTTATGCTTCCATGCGCTGCGCGACGGGGCGCCCGATAAATCTTAACTCCGAGTTAACTTTATGCTAGGAATCACCTCGGCCAAATGCCCCGGTGAACGGACTCGTGGGATTACCCCAGGTCCTCAGCTCTCCTCTAAAAGGCACCGACCTATTGAAGAAGTCCCCAGTAGTCGATGTGATCCCATCAAACAAAACGCCCTCAGGAAGTTTCATCATATACGTAGTCCCTGGCGGTGCGAAATACGTAGTGACTTCAGTCACATCCGACCCAGTTGTTATCGAGGTGAGATCAGGGAGGTGGATCTTAGTCCCATCAAGTAGGTCGAGGATGTAACCATTGCATGGCACATAACCTGGAGGTGTGTCTTCAGGGAAATCCAAACGCTTCAGTCCGTTGTTAGTCACCTCGTACCAAGGATAAGCGATGATGCCATAAGTCGGTACGCCAGGGATCGCCTTACTCAACCCTTTGATGAAGAGGTTGTTAGGATTGAAGACCGGTTCGTCGTAAGCATCGAGCGGATCTTCCTTCTTATACATCCATAATTTGGCGGACAAATTGGCATCACCAAGCGCATCGATGTAGAGCACCACATTGTCGTCTTTGACCATGATCCCATCGTCGTTCATGACAACATTGCGATAAGGCGCCAATCCCCATCCAAAACTCTCCCCTCCAAGGAAACCAGTGTCAGAGAACAATTCACTCAGCTCATCAAGA
>JGI10211J34971_10004424_pt1 | contig 11148 bp, 8 predicted proteins | sample Etolagsediment_FD_34971 | JGI IMG/M metagenome (IMG submission 34971)
TTTCTTAACCCACTTTTCAAACGCTGGCTTACTGTAGATATGTTTTGGAATTCGCTCATCATAAAACTGATATAACACCTCTTCATCGACTAGAAATTCAGGACGACGCAATTTGTGTTCAAGCTTTTCAATTTTTTGAATTAATGTTTGATTATGTACAAAAAACTTGGCGCGAGTAAACAGCTGACCTTCAACTAATCCGTGACGTAAAAAGATTTTGTGTGACTCAGTAGGGTTAATTGGCCCATAGTTACAGTGACGTTTGGTAACAATCGGCAAGCCGTAAAGCGTAATCGATTCATAAGCGCCAACTTGGCCATTCTTTTTTTGCCAGTGCGGATCACTGTAACTATGCTTGATGAGATGTTTAGCTAAACTTTCTACCCAGCGAACGTCAATAGCCGCGTTAGTACGAGCATACAATTTAGTGGTCTCAACTAATTCAGCAGACAGTATCCATTTAGGTTTGCGTTTAAATAGGCTAGAACTTGGATGGATAAACAGCTTGGTATTACGCGCACCTAAATAGGATTTCTCATCATCTTTTGTTGCCACATTTCCTAGCAGGCCTGCTAACAATGAGCGATGTACTGCAATACTATGTAAATCACTCAGGCGCTCTTTTACTTCACCCTCAAAGCCGTTTGGTAATTTAGTACGAACCTCTTCAAACAGATGCAAAGCCCCAACCTTCATGCCAATACGTTTTAAACTCTGCTCAAGTTGCATAGTCAGTTCGTGCCACTCTTTCATACGCATATAAGATAAAAAATTGGTCTTACACAGTTTTCTGAGTTTGTTTTGGGTTAAATGACGGCGTTGATGTTCATAAAAGTGCCAAAGGTTTAAGAAAAACAAAAAGTCTGAACGCTCATCTTCAAAAGGCTTATGAGCAGTGCGAGCTGCTTGCATAGTGGTTTCATTAATGTCGCGTGGGTCTTGAATACTTAAAACGGCGGCGATAATTAATACTTCCGCTAAAACACCATTTTTCTCAGCTTCGACCACCATTTTAGCGACACTTGGGTCAACCGGTAATCGGGCAATTTGACGGCCTTCTTCGGTTAGGCGACGTTTATCATCTAATGCGCCCAGTTCATGTAGCTGTCTAAAGCCATCATTAATGGCTTTATCATTTGGCGCTTCAATAAAAGGAAAACGGTTCACTGCACCCAGCTTTAACTGGGTCATAGTCAAAATGACCGACGATAGAGAAGTACGGTGGATTTCAGGATCAGTAAATTCTGGACGTGCAGTAAAACTCTCTTCATCATAAAGGCGGATACAGATACCGTCACTTACTCGACCACAACGCCCTTTTCTTTGGTTCGCAGAAGCTTGAGAGATTTTTTCGATTGGAAGCCGTTGAACTTTATTGCGTACACTATAACGACTGATTCTTACCAGGCCTGGGTCAATCACATACTTAATACCTGGTACAGTCAAAGAGGTCTCGGCCACGTTGGTACTTAAGATAATGCGACGTTTGGGAGAGGTTTGAAAGACTTTTTGTTGCTCAGTCATCGATAAACGAGCGTACAGAGGGACAATTTTAGTGTTTTTTAATTGGTGTTTACGCAGCGCTTCGGCGGTCTCTTTAATATCTCGCTCACCAACCTGAAAAACCAATACATCACCAAACGGGTCTTCCAGAGCTAACTCATCGATTGCATCAACTATCCCCGTTACCATATCCTGTTCAATTTCATTACCCGCATCATCTTCATAGCTAGACAAAGGTCGGTAGCGCAGTTCAACAGGATAAGTACGACCAGAAACCTCTACCACCGGTGGACGTTTTCCATTCACCGTAAAATGATCTGCAAAACGTTGAGTGTCAATTGTTGCGGATGTGATAATGACTTTTAAGTCAGGACGTTTGGATATGAGTTGTTTGAGTATGCCAAGCAAAAAATCGATATTAATACTACGTTCATGCGCTTCATCAATAATAATGGCTTCATACTGACTTAGGTAACGATCATTTTGCACTTCAGCCAACAAGATACCATCGGTCATGACTTTAATAAGACTATGTTCATGAACCTGATCTAAAAAGCGTACTTGATAACCTACTATTTGACCTAGTGAAGAATGTAACTCTTCAGAGATTCTTTCCGCTACACTTCGAGCGGCTAATCGTCTTGGCTGGGTACAACCAATTTTCCCGTGGACACCTAAACCTGCTTCTAGGCATATCTTAGGAATCTGGGTTGTCTTACCTGAACCTGTCTCTCCAGCAATCACTACGACTTGGTTATTTTTAATTAGCTCAACCAGTTCATCTTTCTTGCTGGCTACAGGTAGTGCATCATCGTATTCAATTTTAGGTAAGGTTTTTTGTCTAGCCTCAGCCTGTAACAGTGACTTTTGTAATTTCTCTGTTAGTTTCAACCAGGCCTGGTTAGTCGTTAATTCGTCCGTCGATAATGCTTCAAAACCACCTTTGTCAAAATCTCTTTGTATGAAAAATCTATCTTTAAGCATACAGCGATTGATTGCATTTTTAAAATTTGGAACAGAAAAGCTTAAGGTTGACGAGGTTGCCATAGATATAGATAATAACCAGATTAGTATTTTATATAATATTAGTACTTCAGCGTATACTAATGTCGCATTTAAAGGCTTATTATAGCAAATACGACCTACAATCACCCATTAACAAAGGGATTGAATCATGAAAATTCGCCAGCTATTTGATTACGACACATGGACTTACACTTATCTACTTTGGGATGAGGCAACCAAAGAGGCCGCCGTAATCGATTCTGTCCTGGAACAAGTTGAGCGTGATACACAACACATTAAAGAGCTTGGCTTAAATGTTAAGTACCTGCTAGAAACGCATATTCATGCTGACCACATTACGGGTGCAGGCCCTATTCGCAAAAGAACAAAGGGAAAAATTGTTGTGCACCGTAATTCAGGCTCAGAATGTGCAGATATTTTAGCAGATGAAGGTGATAGCTTTAAATTAGGCGAACAGGAAATAAAAGTATTGCATACGCCTGGTCATACCAATACCGACATTACCTACCTGATTGAGGGAGCTGCATTTACTGGTGATACCTTATTCGTAAGAGATTGCGGAAGAACCGACTTCCAACTGGGTAGCAATGAAGATATGTATCACTCTTTAACAGAGAAATTATTCACCCTACCTGAAGATACGTTGGTATTCCCTGCTCACGACTATAAAGGTTTTAGTCAATCAACCATTGGTGAAGAAAAGCAGTTTAATTCGCGTGTTGGTAACGGCAAGTCATTCAAAGACTTCTCAACCATTATGGACGGCTTAAACCTACCTAACCCTAAGCGTTTAGATATCTCAGTTCCTGGTAATCTAAAATGCGGCGACTTAGAAAACTAAGTTTAAAACCTAATACACAAAAAAGCCCGATTGAATCTATATTCATCGGGCTTTTTTAATCTTAAAATTTATTATATAAACTTAAGAATGATTCAGATTGCGCGTACTAACCATTGTTAAAGCGAATTAGATTGCTCTCTAACGCCGCCAGTTCAAGGAAAAAGAAGGGAATGTACAAATAGTACTCGACCGCTTTTGACGAAGAAATGGTTGTGTTAGAGAGCAATCTAACCGTTTTAATGGACTTCTAGTACTTCTACTTTGTAGTCTAACGTTTGATCTGCTAGAGGGTGGTTTCCATCTAGGTAAACTTTATCTTCAGTCACTTCAATGATACGGAAAGTAATGGTATTTCCATCAGGATCTTCAGTCTCTACCGCTGAACCCACTTCCACTTCTACGTTATCTTCAAAGTTTTCTGGCCCTGCAAACACCACTAAATCGTCATTGGTTACGCCATAAGCTTTTTCTGGTGGAATGGATACTTTAGCCGCAAAACCTGGCTCTTCACCTTCCATAAACTCTTCAAGACCTTCAATAATTTCACCTTCACCCTGAATATAAACAACAGGTTCACCACCGAATGTTGAATCTAATACATTGCCCTTTTCATCACGCAACTCATAATGAAATGTCACGCGACTGCCTTTTTTAATTCTCATAACTCAACCTTTTGAATTTGTTTTGCTTTAAAATGATGAGCAATATTTTACAGCAAAGAGAATATGAATGCGTCAGATAATATTAGATACTGAAACCACAGGTTTTGAACCTCACAATGGAGACAGAATCATTGAAATCGGTGCGGTAGAAATGTTTAAGCGCCGCTTAACCGATAACAACTATCACCAGTACATTTATCCTGAGCGAAAAGTTCCGCAAGAGGCGATTGACGTTCACGGTATCACTGATGAATTTTTGAAAGATAAACCGGTTTTCTCAAAAATATCTGATGCCTTTATGGAATATGTCTCTGGTGCAGAACTCATTATTCACAATGCCCCGTTCGATGTGGGTTTCATTAACCATGAACTCTCTTTATTGCCGGATAACAAGTGGGGCAAGATTGAAGACCATTGCGTGATTACCGACTCACTGAAAATGGCGCGTAAAACGTATCCTGGCCAAAGAAACTCTTTAGATGCGTTATGCAAACGTTTAGGCATTGATAACTCAAATCGTACATTACACGGAGCCTTACTCGATTCAGAGATTCTTGCTGATGTTTACCTGACCATGACAGGTGGGCAAACAGCGTTATTGTTAAATGCTGATGGCCAAAACCCTGGAGACAGTAGCGACAATAACATTGCAATAAGAAGTGATCGCCCGACTTTAAAAGTGTTAAAAGCCAGCGATGCTGAAATTTTATTACATCAGAAAAAACTGGAAGAAATTTCTAAAAAATCTGGAGAACACCTGGCCTGGTAAGTTTTGAAAAGTTTCACTTTGCAATGAATAAAAAACGCCGTCATAAACGGCGTTTTTTATTCATTGCATTATCACTCACTAGCTTTTTAACGTTTCGCTAACAGTTCATCAATCGCTAAATTCGCTAGCTCATCCACTCGTTCATTTCCTGGATGACCGCTATGTCCTTTTACCCAAAACCACTCTACCTTATGAGGTTTAAGGGCTGCATCTAAACGCATCCACAGTTCTTTATTTTTTACTGGTTGATTAGCTGCTGTTTTCCAACCTTTCTGCTTCCAACCCGACATCCACTTAGTTACGCCGTTTTTAACATATTGTGAATCCGTTGTAATATGAACATGACTGCTTCTGTTTAAAACTTCAAACCCTTGAATTGCTGCCATCAGTTCCATTTGGTTATTTGTCGTATCAGCCTGATGCCCTTTTAACTCTTTACGGAACTCACCATATTGAAGTAACGCACCCCAACCACCGGGGCCTGGGTTACCCCGACAACCGCCATCGGTATACATTTTTACCACTTGCATCTTGACTCTATTTCTCTGTTTTTAACTGTTTTATATTTTGCGTGGAGACGGCTGTGCCATTAGCTCCAGAACCATTTCTAACACCTTGCCATCTTGGTAAATGCCACTTTAAACCGACCAAGGTCGGAGAATCGACTCGTTTTTTAGCCACCAAACAATAAACATTACCAAAGTCCAACCCTATCGACTTTAACGCTGTTTCAATTTTTTCAATAAACTTAGCCCATGATTTATATTTTTCGTTAGCTGTGAAACACATAACAGAGCTGTATTGAACCGTTTTTACTTCATAACCTAATACTTCTAACCACTCTTTAATTTTGTGCGCTCTTCTGTATTTCGCTTGCGTGAAACCAGGTAAATTAGAAAAGTATTTGAGCCTAAAAGGCATACAAGCGATTTTATTAAACCCTGTCAGCACAATATGGCCTTCAGGCAACAACATCGTATCGACTTGTCGTAACAGATAATAGGGGTCATCTACCGTTTCTAGCGTATGCGGTAAAAAGACAAGGTCAGCTTTATCTTTACCTATGGGCAAAAAATCTAACTCGGCTTGCACCCAGTTAATCCCTTGTTGAACAGTCGATTCTTTAGAAAGGGTTTCATCAACCAATAACTTACAAGCAATTCGGCTTTTTTCAGCTAGATTTTCTTTAGAAACACACCCTAGCTGAACCAAAAAATAGCCAAAAAGATTCTCAAGGGCTTTATCAACCAGTAACTTTTCTTGGTTATACACCACCCTTCCTGGTGAACTTTGAAACCATTCTCTTAAAAATTGTTGTAAACCTTGATTCATAGCGCTTTTCCCACTATTTACACTGTATTTTTGGTAAAATATTTTTCAATTATAACAATTGGATTCGACATCTTATATGAATATCGTTGGCCTACCTGCACTTGTTGACACCTACGAAAATTATATCTGGATTATGCATGATGAAAAACAAGCATGGGTCGTTGATCCTGGCGAATCAATTCAAGTGCTAGAGTATCTAGATAAACATGGCTTAGAACTTCAAGCAGTTTTGATTACTCACCAACATCCAGACCATACAAATGGTGTTAATGCATTAATTAAAGCCTTTCCAAAGGCTGTTGTGTATGGTCCTGCAAAAAGCACCCTTTCGACTATCCAGGTTAAATGTAAAGAGAACGATAAAGTTACTTTAACCGACAACATGCAATTTAAAGTACTCGATATTCCAGGTCACACTAAAGACCATATCGCATTTTACAATGATGATATTTTATTTTGTGGTGACACACTATTTACAGCGGGATGTGGAAGAATTTTAGGTGGCACAGCTAAACAGTTTAGCGACTCCATTTTAAAGCTTCGCGAGCTAGCTGATGATACCGGTTTTTATTGTGCTCATGAATACACAAACACCAATTTAAAATTTGCTCAACTAGTCGAACCTGACAATAAAGACCTTGAACAACGCATTACTAACACGACCATTGAATACCCTGCTATTCACATTGGTGCGCAATCCACTTTAGGTGAAGAAAAGTTAACGAATCCATTTTTAAGATTTGATACACCTGCTGTTAAGCAAAAACTAATTGAGCGCGGAGCAAACGACTCTGCTGAAAGTTTGTTTAACACACTGCGTACATGGAAAGATGAGTTTGATAAAGCTAACTAATCAAAACCCTACAATACAATAAGCCCTGACACAACCGAGCACAAAGAATTAAAAAGACTATGTTAAAAAGATTAAGCCTGCTACTAAATAGACCAAAAAAAGCCTCTCAAAAATTCATAAAACTCACTTTTTTTAGCTTAGGAGCTTCCTCTTTAATGCTAGGAGGTTGTGTCTCGAATCAAACAATCAACACGCCACTAACTCAAACCGCAAAAGCACCTTTACCAGCAGATTTAAAGCCAAACAAAACCGCAGATGTTACTCCAGATAAATTTAGCGTTGAACTAAAAACTGATGTTTTTCATCCCATTATTTGGGATGAAATGCGTAACCAGTTTGATTTAGCCGATGAACATTACGGTAAATATGAAGATTATTTAAGTTTTTATAATGACAGAAAAATTCACTTAAAACGTGTTTCTGAAAGAGCTGAACCCTATTTACATTACATTTTGACTGAAGTTGAAAAAAGAAATATGCCTTATGAGATGGCGTTGCTACCGATTGTGGAAAGTGGTTTCCGCCCTGTTGCGCGCTCTAGTCAAAAAGCAGTTGGCTTATGGCAGTTTATTCCTGGTACTGCAGACATCTACGATCTAGATAGAAACTGGTGGTATGACGGACGCAAAGATGTAATCAAAAGCACACATGCTGCACTAGATTATTTACAAAAACTCTACAAATTGAACAACAACGATTGGTTATTAGCGCTGGCTTCTTATAATGCTGGCTTAGGTAATGTATACAAAGCACAGCGAAAATATCGTAAAAAACATAAAACCCAACCAGGCATTAAAGAATACCAACCAAACTTTTGGGAAATTCAAGAATTCTTACCAAGAGAAACCCAGGCTTATGTACCTAAATTGCTCGCAGTATCACATATTGTTGAATATGCAGATCGTTTTGATGTCGACCTAAAACCAATTGCTAACCAACCCTACTTCACAAAAATTAGTTTGGACAAACAGGTTTCCTTAGGTCAAGTAGCCAAGTTATCTAAAACATCTAGAGATGTTTTAGCCTCATTAAATCCAGGCTATCACCAGCCAGCTACTCCTCCAAATGGTCCTTACCATTTATTACTGCCTGCCGATAAAGCCGCTGATTTCTCAGTTCACTTAGAAAACAATCAGGAAATTTTCAACATTCAGTGGCAAAAACACAAAATTCGTTCGGGCGATAGCCTTGGCGTTATTGCGCAGAAATACCAAACTTCTTCTAAAGCAATTAAAAAGCTAAATGGTATGAAGAATTCAAAAATTCGTGCTGGTAAAACTTTATTAATCCCAATTCCTGCAGATAAAGCAGGCCTGGTGAATCAAAAAATCGCTAAAGCTGAAAGGTCCCTAAATACCCTGTCCAAGAGTGTTAAAAAGCAAAATTCGAATGCATTAACGCAATCGGAAAAACATATTCACGTTGTTAAATCTGGAGACTCTTTTTGGAAACTTGCTAAATACTACAATGTCTCTTCCAAACAATTAGCTAAATGGAACAATATCTCAGTAAAGAAACCTTTAAAACAAGGCCAAAAACTAGCTATTTATAGCAATCAGTACGGCGAAAAAATCCAACATACTTTAAAAGCGGGTGAAAGCCTATGGGTATTAGCTAAACGATACCAAGTAAGTACTAAAGACATAGCTGGCTGGAATCAAATTTCAGCTAAAAAGGTCTTACAACCTGGGATGAAGTTAACGATTTGGACAAAGCCAAAGTCTAAAAAAGCCGTTAAATATGTTGTGAAAGATGGTGATAACTTATGGAATATCGCCAAAGCTAATCGTCTTTCTGCTGAACAGCTAGCCTTGTATAACAGACTATCGCTTAAAGGCTTGCTAAAAGCGGGGCAAATCATCAAAATCCCCGTAAAAAAATCGTAAAAATACTTAATAGGCCCCCTATTTAATATGCAAAGATTTACAATAAGACAGACTTAAAATTTACACATTGTAATAACGGACACTTATTTTGATTGAGAGCAAAGCAGTTTTTTTTCAATACAATACAGCTAATAAAACGTTAGCTAAATATCTAACAGCGCGAGCTACATCAACCTTACTTGCTGTAATCTTCACCGCTTTATTATTCAGTAACTCTGCCCAAGCCCAGACAGATAAATCTTTACTAAGTAGCCAACAAAAAGACTTTTTAGCGGCCTACAAAGCTATTAAACGTAATGATCGTAAAGCGATTGCTCAATATAAAAAAAAGCTTAAAGATTATCCATTAATTGTCTATTTAAACTACCACGATTACCGTATGCACCTTGGTGCAACTCCTTCTAAACAGATCAAAGCCTTTATTAAAAACAATCAAGATAATTATCTTGGTGATAAGCTCTATACCAAATGGTTAGTACACTTAGCAGGTCAAAAAAAGTGGACGACTTTTCTTAACAACTACAAACCTCAAAAAAGTCAAAAGCTGCAGTGTTATCACATTCAAGCGCTTGCCAACCGAAAGCAAACTACGAAAGCGATTAAATTAGCAAAACCCATTTGGCAAAATAGCACTGAGCTAAGTAATGCCTGCAAACCAATAGACAAACTGCTACGCAATAAGAAAAAATTAACAGGTGGTATGGTTTGGGCCAGAATCGATTTAGCGATGAATAAGCGTAAAATCAAACTTGCGAAGAAACTTAGTAAAGATCTTTCTAATAAAGAAAAAGCCATGTTTGACTATTGGATGAAAGTTTACAAGAAGCCTTCTCTAGTCTCTAAACCTCTTCCTAAAACAATCTCTCCAGCAATTAAAAAGAAGATTTTTACTCAAGGAATTCGTTTTTTAGCATCTAAAGATCCAAAACTTGCTCACAAAAGCTTAAATAAATTTTACAAACAGTATGGTTTGAATAAAGATCAATATGCCATTCTAAAACGTAAAGTAGCGTTAAGAACAGCCTATAAATACGCACCACAAGCGGGTGATTTTTTAGATGAAGTTAACGGTAGCTCTGCTAAAACCAAAGATACATTGCGCTGGCAAGCACAGGTTGCACTAAAAAACTCTGACTGGGCCGACTTACTTGAAACCATAGAGTTAATGCCTGCAGAAACTCAAAAAGACAAGCAATGGCTTTATTGGAAAGCTCGTGCTTTAGAAGCTACTAAACAACAAAAGGAAGCTAATGACCTATATAATCGTCTTGCAAAGCAACGTAATTACTATGCCTTTTTATCTGCGGATAGGTTAAACAAACCGTATCAGTTTAATCCCAACCCTGTAAAAAAACGTGACACTAAATACCTAGTCAAAAAATACCCTGAGCTTAAACGTATCCAAGAGCTGATGGCGGTTGATTGGCCATTAAGTGCTAAACGTGAATGGTATCAACTATTAAACCGTGTTAACAGAGACGAACTGCAGGCGATTGCTGTGTTAGCAAGTCAATGGGAACAACATTCTCAAGCAATAAGAAGCTTAGCGAAAGCTAGAAATTGGCATGATTTAGATTTGCGCTTCCCTACTCCACACAAACAACCAGTTATGCAAAATGCAGATAAAAACAAAATTGATCCCGCTTGGATTTACGGCATCATGCGCCGAGAAAGTGCTTTCTCAGAAGACGTTAAATCACCCGTTGGAGCCGTGGGTTTAATGCAGTTAATGCCTAAAACCGCAAAGTATATTGGTAATAAAATTGGCGTAAAAAAAGTCTCTTACAAGGATTTAACCAAGGCAAACAACAATATTGAGCTGGGTAGTGCTTACCTCAGCTATCTAAGTGATAAATATGAAGGCAATAAAGTATTAGCTACGGCATCTTACAATGCAGGCCCTAATCGTGTAGATAGTTGGATTCCTAAAAAAGGTAGTCTCCCTGCTGATCAGTGGATAGATTCAATTCCTTTCACTGAAACACGCGCTTATGTAAAAGCGGTTTTAGAATACACCACTATTTTTAAGTCACTACTTAATAAAAAGTACGATCGACTTGAAGACGTTATGCCTCCTATTGGAGGGAAGACTTTCAAAAAAACCGACCCAAAACACCCTTAAAATCGATAACTTCTCAAAAAAATTCTTCAATTTGCTTTTTTCTAGACAAAAAAAACCCGAGTTGGACAACTCGGGTTTAAATACATTATCTCATTAGAAATAATCAGAGGAGGATACTCATGAAGAAACATGAATGTGCAAATTGTATTAGCAT
>JGI10211J34971_10004425_pt1 | contig 11146 bp, 13 predicted proteins | sample Etolagsediment_FD_34971 | JGI IMG/M metagenome (IMG submission 34971)
TGTTTGCACTTGCCCACGGACACGGAGCGCCCGACGACGAGCACGAAGCCTGCTTATATTGGCTCCCAAGTGGGCCTTTGTGCAACGTGGTGGGTGACCGCTACTCACGTTGGCGCCGCCTTACCTACACTGCTGGTTACCCTGGCCTTGTCACACACGTCTTCAACCAGACGTACACGGGCCTTCCTTGGGAGGAAGATCTTACCCTCAGTGGAATCTTCATGAAGCTCGGCCTTAGCTCTGAGTTGATTGAGAAGAACTTTGGACGGTTCCTGCCAAAGTAAGCCCATCCCCACACCCCCCTTTATGTATTACACCACGCTCCTTCGGGGGCAACCAACACTACATATAACCTTCTTGATATTTATTACTTATAACCTCCACAGACGCCTTCGCACCTCCAAAATACCATCCTAATTGTGAGAATGTGCTCATATTTGTGCATATCAATCTCCGACATTTACCCAATAAAAGGATGCATACGAATGCGGTTATATAGTCCGAATGATTTTTATCATATCCATGTTTAAAATAATGAATAATATCTTCACCGAATAATGAAACAAGTCTCTTGATCATCTCCGGATCATCACAACTAATATAAAAATTATGACCGACATCTTCCCGAATAAGTTTAATCATTCTCGCAATAAATCTATCAATTTCCACTTTACGTTCAACATATTTATTGAAATCACCTAATCTAATATGAACACCAATTGTTTTATCATTGAAATTCCGGGAAACAGACTCTACTTTTTTCAATACTTCTTCAGAAATCTCCAATTTCCCAATATATTTCAAATAAATATCAATCATCTTTTTCGGTGTTTTATCATAACAATAATAAAGTGTTCCATTAACATTATTATAATATAGAAATTAAAGTTCAAATATTTGATTGGAAAAACTTAATTTTGAAATCATAATTTCAACATACACCTTGTATAATTAACTTTACGTTTTTCAATATCACTATAATCAATTTTTTGATTAACAGTTAATGGTATTATTAAATACCATTTATCTACTTTTTGTAAAAGCTTCCAATATTGATCATTCATATAATATCTTTTTAATCTTGGTTTTTCACGTAATTTTTCAATACCTTCTTCTAAATTATCAATTAATTTATCATAATAATGTTTTTTAACAATATATCCAATCGCACTTTGACAGTTAGTTACTTTAATACAATAATCAGTGATCTTTGTATGTCCATTAACATTATTTCCTCCAAGTAATAATACATCCCATTCACCACCAAATTCACTTAAAAATGTATTTAATTGTTTAATAAATAGATCAGGATTTGTAAAGGTAATATCATCTTCACAAATAGCAACATAGTCCCAGTTCCTCTCTTTTGCAAGTTTTAAACAAGATAGATGACTAAGAGAACAACCTATACATGGATTATTATCTTTAATAGCATTAAATCGCTCACCACTTAATCCGATTGAGTTGAGTTGTTTTTCAACATGTTCTTTACGATCTTCACGATGATCTAAGTTTATGTAAAGAATATTTTTAATATCAAGAATATTTTTAAGCATTTAATAATATATTGTTAAATTATTATTAAATAATGGATAAATTAAATAATTTTCCAAAAATTTATTGGATTAATCTCAATCATGCAAAAGAACGTTATAATAAAATAATCCAACAATTTGAAGAATTTCCTGAAATAATACACCAAAGAGTTGAAGCAATACATGGTGATACAATTCAAAATAATGATGAAGTACTTTATTGTAAAAGTTATGCAAGTATATTAATACAAAAAAGAGCACAAGGTTGTACAGCATCACATATTAAAGCAATAAAAACATATTTGGATGATAAAGAAAATAAAGAAGATTATGCTTTAATAGCAGAGGATGATCTTTCACTTGAAACAATACCTTATTGGAAAAAAACATGGAAAGAATATTTTAAAATGATACCAGAAGATTATGATGTTGTTAAATTATGTAATTGTAGTATTATAAAAAAAGTAATAAAAAGTATTAATGAATTTAAAGAAGAAATAAAACCATTAAAAGATAAAATTTATTATAATGGAGCATGTATATATTTAATAAAAAGAGAATGTGCAAAGAAAATTATTGATCAATTTTATAATTATGTAGAAAATAAAATTGATATTAGTAAATTTGCAACTACTTCAGAAGGTATATTATTTTATTCAAAATATATAAATTATTATTTTCCACTTTTTGTATATCAGAGAGTTGGAAAATCTTTTATACGATCAACATGGAGTTCAATTGAAAAATTTAATAAAGCATCAACTTATTATCTTGAATATATGAAGAATAATTAGTTTATTATTTATATTAATAATAGATTTAATAAATTATAAAATGATATATATAAGTAATTTAGATCATAGTGCTCTTGGAAATAGATTAACAATCTTAATAAGTGATTTATATCTTTGTGAAGAGTTTTATAAAGCAGATGAATTTCAAATATATTGGGAAAACATAAAAACATCATTTAATAAACTTTTTACAAATAATTTTAAAATACATAATTCATATGAATCATTTAAGAATTTATCTGAAAAATATATTTTTCATCATAGAAAAGATAAAATAAATGAATATACAAAAGGATTAAATGGATTTGTATATTTAAATAAAGAAAAAGAATTACTTAAAAATGTATATAGTTATTATTATAAATTTGATCATACTTTATCATACACATATGAAAGAACACCTAAAATATTTATTGATCGATTTATAAAACAAATTAAAAAATTAAAAATAAATAAAAATTTATTAAAGAAAGTTGATCAAATTTCAGATGAATGGAAAAATAAAAATACAGTTGGTGTTCATATAAGACTTGGTGATTTTAACAAATATGAAGATCGTAAAATAGATATTAAAGAATTCTATAATAAAATGGATGAACTACTTAAAAAAGATAAATCACTTTCATTTTATATAAGTACTGATGAAAATAGAATAATACCTGAATTACAAAAAAAATATGGTAAAGATAAAATATATTTTCATGATCACCAATATGATAAAAATAGATCAGATTATGAAACATCATTTATTGGTATATTATTGCTTGCGAAATGTAAAACACTTATTCTCACAAATTATAGCACATATTCACAATTAGCTTGGTATTTTGGTATGTGTAAAGCAAAAGTACATATTATACAGAATCCTAAACAAATAAGATCATATAATTTATATTCATTAAATAATAATTTTTATGATGAAATTGTAAGCTTAGGATCTCATTGTAAAACAAGCCAGGTATTAAAACAATATGAAATTAAAGGATATACATATATATTTGATTGGTTATGGAGTTCAATATCATTTATTACTAAGTTTTTTAAAGATAAAGAGTTTGAATATTGTGATGTTTCTAAATTAAATTTTGTATGGAATGATAAAACAACATTTACATATATATTTAATAATGGATGTAAAGGTGAAGAAAATAATAGAATTTGTACTGCAGTATCAGTTCATGATGCAACAAATTTTACAAAAGATAATATTGAGAAAGAGATTCCAAATATTAATGAAAGATATAATAGAAGATATAATAGATTGATTGAGTTACTTAATTCTGAAAAAAGTGTATTATTTGTTAGATTCGTTAAACCACTTACTCAGGGTGCGATTGAGAATTCACAAGAAACAGTTGAAGATTATATTGAATTACATAATATTATTAAAAATAATTATAATATAAATTTCAAGATCATAATAATAGATCAAGAAAAAATTATAGATCAAAATAAAATAAAAGGATTTGATAATATTATTTACACTAGAGGATTTAGTTTTCTTAAAAATATAATTAAATATTAATCATGAATTCTTCTTTTTTTTAATCTTATACATTTATCATTTAATAATTTAGAAGCAAGTGGTGCATATGATACAATAGCACCTACAAAATCTGGTTCTTTATGATCTCTTTCATTTTTAAATAATTCACTAATTATTATTTTGCAATTATCTTTGAGTTCATTTTTAAATCGGTATCCTTCTTTATCAATAATACCTTTAGAAATATGTATTACAGAATCATTTATTATAAATGGATAAATAATTCTTTCAAGAAAAAACATATCATATCCTGAATAACTATTATTTTTAAATTTTTGTAATTCATTCTTATTTATCATAAATAGTTCATTTTCATTTATTTCATCAATATTATCTGCAAGTTTAATATTATTAATAAAAAATTTATTGAAATCATTTTTTAAAGGATGTAAAATATTATCTCTACAGCTCCACATACCACCTAATATTTTTGATCTGCCATGTGTATAATAATCACGTATAATATGAAATTGTTTATCTGTTTTTAACCATTGATCTAAAAATAATAATTCACGTTCAGTTCCAATTCTTGAATCCGCATCTCTTACTAATAATACATCATAATCATCTTCAAATGCAGGTATAAATCTCCAATACATATGTAATAATGTTCTTTTAGGTGGATTCATTTTAATTAAGATAACATTATCAAATTGAGCAATTTTATCAATAATTTTTTCAATACAATCTTCTTTTTTACTGTAATAAATTTTGATCATCCAATCAGGATATTTATCTTTAGCAATGATAACATTTTCAAGTAATCCATAATTATATATTGGGCTTTTACCCCAAAGTGAGAATGTTATTATTTTTTTCATATATATAAATATATTATGAATATTTTAAATAAATATTTTGAACATATTTATGTAATTAATTTAGAAAAAGATTTAGAAAGAAAAAATTATATAGAAAAATTATTTAATAAATATAATATTAATTTTGAATTTATAAATGCGATTGATGGAAATAACTTAGATACGAATACATTAAAATTATTAGAATTATGGGCTTATCCTGGTAATAAGTTTTGTAATAAAGAATGTTCATGTAGTGGAAAAGGACATGAGTTATCAGATGCACAAATTGGTTGTGCATTATCTCATTATTTATGTTATAAAGATATAGTGAAAAATAAATATAAAACCGCATTAATATTTGAAGATGATATTAAATTTGAATCAAATTTTGAAAATATAATTAAAAATATATTTGAAAAAGAATTACCAAATAATTGGGAATTAATTCATTTAAGTTATACAACGAATCATATTAAAAACTGCATATCATATTCAGATAATCTTTATAAAAGAATAAGTGGTGGTATTAGTGGAGTACATTTTTATGGTATTAGTTTAGATACAGCAAAAATACTTGAGAATAATTTTTATCCAATTCGTGCAGCATCAGATGGATATATTTCTCATTTCATTATAAATAATAAATTAATAAATAATGTCTTCACATGTAAAACACGATTAGGAAAAAATTTAAGTACAACAAAATTTAAATCAAATATTTTACAATAATTAATCTCAATTTCAACTAACACCAATATATTTCTGTTTCCATTACACCGAATTGGATTGGTAGTTCAATTCCATATTCTCCGAAACTTTTAACAGCATTCCTTGTTATTTTACCTCTACTACTATTCTCTCCAAATCCACATATGTTATGATCTATTGTTAGATACCGTCCTTTTGAGCAATGTTCATATATTGTTTTACGGTTACTATATAACTGTTTATCAAGATCTTTAGCTACTCTTGGTTCATTAAATGCGCCGAATATTTCTTTAATCACTTTAGATCTAAGATATTGATGATGCCATAATACAATATGTTTGCTACAATTCCATGGATATTTATCTTTCAAAGTAATACCTTCATCTGTCTTAAATGATTTTGGTGGATGAAGTAATAGTTTTCGTCCATTTTTCTTAAGATAACCAAATGTAATACCAAATATTTCAGGATCATGACATTCACTAACATATTTTTCAACAGCTAATGCTTTTTCTTGATCATCTAATCTATCTAAATATTGATCACTACTACACCAATAGATCCAATCATTATCTCCGATTCCTTCAAGTAATCCCTTAATAGTGTCTTTGAAACCTTTTCCTGTTTTAATAAATCGTACTTTAGCTTCTTTAACGAATGGTTTTAGAGGATCAAAGATTTCTTCATTATATGGAATATAGAATATGAAATTATTTTTTGGATATAGTTTCATATAGGTTTTAATTGTATGGTAAGCAAATATATGATATTTATCACAACATAACATAATTGCAGGGATCATTAATCTAATCTTAATCTTCAATATATTTTTGATATTTTAACAAAAGCTCACCCATATATTCTACAGCATAATCATATGTAAAATATTTATCAGCTTTTTCAGTTGATGATCTAATAATATCTTTCTGTTTTTCAACATTATTTTCAATTGATTTTCTTTTAATGTTATACTGTATTAATGTTTCAAATGAAAGATAATCTTCTCCATCTTCAAGAAATAGATCATACCATAAATAATTATTAAATCCTTTATATAAGAATGGAATAAAGTCTCCTTTAAAGATCATATAAATGGTATCCCATCTCATATAATGAATAATTGAATACTTGTGTTTAAAAATTTCTTCATAAGTAAGAAAACTATCTTTACTCCATTGAACATCTGTTTGATCAACATCTTTAAACATATTAATTAGTACTTTGTTTTTGCTTGTTCCTGCTCTCATGAATGCGATTTCATTTTTATTTTCAAAAGGAACTTTATTATATTTTTCAATGAGTTTATCATATGAAGTTATATCATCAACTTTGTATCTTATTGATGTATTATAATTATAACAAAATAAATAATCAGGAATAACAATATTTCTATTATCAGAATACCACTTAGTAAAAACAAAAATTGGATAGTCTTTTATTGGTTCTTGTGTTCCCCAATCATTTAAATGAAATAAACATGATGTATTTATTTGTGGATATTTTTTAGCAACATCATTGAACAAACGAAGCATTCCATTAATTTTTCTTTTCTTTTGATCTCCATATATTGTATGATTTACTTTGCCATTTTTAATATCAATTTTCATTGAAATATATGTAGAAGGTAAAAGAGTGGCTAACATATCAGAGATACTATATTTTTGATAAAGATCAAGATTTTTATCAATAAATTTTTGATTGATCATAATTATATTAATATTTGTTTTAATATTAAATAAATAAACATATATATTAGATATTATATAATGATAAAACAATCAGATGTAATTAATATTATTAAATATGTTAAAACAAGTGGAAAATCATATAGTGGTATTAAACAAGATATTGGTTATCATTCAATTGAATTAGATAATATATATTATAAAGGACAAAGAGATTGTATTAAAAGAATTGAATATATGTTAAAAGAAATAGATTTTAAAGATAAAAATATTTTAGATATTGGTTGTTGTATAGGTGGAATGTTATTTCCATTAAATAAGGAAATAAATTATGGTGTTGGTATTGATTTTAATCCTAAAAATATAAATGCAGGAAATATTATTAAAGATTATAAAAAAATAAATAATTTATCATTTTATAATTTTGATTTAGATTTAGAAGATCATAATATAATAGATAATTTTATTAATAAAATAGATATTGTATTTTTATTTTCAATATGTATGTGGATAAAAAAATGGAAAGAATTAATAGATTTTATAAGTAAAAGAAGTAAAATATTATTTATTGAAACAAATGGATCTACTAAACAACAATATGAACAAATTCAATATTGTAAAAATAAATATAAAATAATAAAAAATTTATATGAAAGATCAACAGATGATCCAAAACAACATAATAGAAAATTATACTTATGTATGAATTAAAATTTTTAATAAATCATCAAATCTTTTATTACAATGTTTTATATTACAATTTCCATTATCATATAATAAAGGATATGTGTAAAATCCTTCGATATCAATATTATATATAGAATTTCTATCATAACAATATATTAAATTATGTAAAGCCCAATCACCACTTAATTTATTAAATTTAGAATATTTATTTAAATCATTTTTAAGATCTTTAATTTTTTCAATAATATTATTAATATTCATAATATTATTAATATTCATATTTTTAATATCATATAATCTAATTCCATTTGAAATATATGTAGAATAATAACTACCATCTTCTTCAATTTTAATGTTATCAATATCTAAAATATATTTTTGTAATATTTTATTATTTTCATTAGTTTTAATATTATTAATAATATTTTTAAATATTTTGTGATTAATAACAAATCTTGTTTTTTTCTTTTTTTTGTATATTATATTTTCTTTTTTATTTATATATATTGTAAAAATACCATTTCCAATTGGACTTTTTAAATTTGATTTAATAAATAAATTATTATCCATTAATATAATTATATGATTTATTATAAATTTGAAGAAAGAAAAGATGGTATTGGTGGAAATATGAAATGGTTTATTTTACAATATTATTATTGTTATATAAATAATTATAAATTATTTAATATTACTTTTGATAAACATGTCAATAGAGATATTAAAAACTTTCTTAATTTTGATAAATTAAATGAAAAAATTAATAAAGATCATGAAAATAAGATTATTTATTTTAATAACAAGATAATTAGTAATTCATTTTATATAAATGAATATATTAAATCAAATTTAAAAGATAAAATTAATCAATATATTAACTATAAACCATATGACAAAACATTAAATTATAAAAATAAAATAAATGTTGGTATTCATATACGGCGAGGAGATATATATTATAGAACAATTGATGATTCAAAATATCGTGATAAATATTATAAAAATTCTTATAAAAATTATAAAAGACCAGAATTAAAACGTAGATTTTTGAATAATAATTTTTTTATAAATGCAATGAAAACAATAAATTATTTATTTGGAAGTGAAAATATAATATTTCATATATTTTCAACAGGTGAAGATCATGAATTTGATGATCTAAAAGTAATTGATAATAAAATATTATATATATCTGATCCAGATCATCAAGAAAAATATATTAAACAGAGAGATGGATCAAAACCTATTCGTGAGTTAATATCAACAATGGTTAATTCAGATATACTTATATGTAGTAAAAGTAATCTTAGTTTTTCATGTGCATTATTAACAAGTAATTTAGTAGTTATTCCAAAATGGTTAATTCATAGTAATAAATGGATATATTTAAGAGATATTAATAAAGAATTACCAAAAAAGAAAGAAGAAATATTAAATAAATTAAAAGATAGATTATAAATAATGAAAATAATATCATTTTGTTTATATGGAAAAAATCCAATTTATAATAAAGGTGCAATTATAAATTGTAAATATGCAAAAGAGTATTATCCTGAATTTACAGTATGGATGTATATTAGTCATCCAGATGATATTGATAAAAATACTTATAATAAATTAAATGAAATGGATAATGTTAAAATTATCAATATGAATGATATTGATAAATCAATCGGTGCATCATTATGGAGATATATTCCAGCATTTAATGAAAAAGATGTTGAGATATTTATAACAAGAGATCTTGATTCATTATTAAATAATAAACGTAATTTATGGTGTATTAATGATTGGATTAATTCAGATTGTGATTTTCAAATTGTTAGAGATATTCCAGTATGTTCAAAAACACATATTATGGGTGGTATTTGGGGTGTAAAAGGAAATTTATTATATAAATATAAAGATTTATTTAATAAATTATTAAATTATTGTAAGATAGATGGTTCATATAAGAATAATATTATGAGTGAAAAAGCATTTAAATCAATATTTTCTTCAAATAAAAGAGGAAATATATTAGATCAATATTTTTTAAAATTATTTATTTATCCAAGAGTAATATCAAAATCAATTATATATTTTAGTGAGGATGCTTTTAAAAGATATCCAAATACAAGAAATTTAAGGGAAATTGACACTGATAAATGTAAAGAATATAAAATAATTCCAAAAGATATTGTAGATAAATATATAGGTGATAGGCAATATAAAGAAATAAGAACTATGATTTCCATATAGAACCATTTCCATGTCCGAGATCATAATATGCATAAACATCTTTAATAAACATGCAATCTGATCTTAAAATTGCTTTTTTCCAGTATTCATAATCTTCACCAAATTTTCTATGACTCATCAATCCTATTTTATCCACAATATCTTTACGGATTACTGTTGAAGAAGTGATCATAATATTATGTTTATGTAATATTTCCTTTCCAAATATAGTTGGATAATCAGATAATCCAAGTTTTCGTAAAATAGTTTTACGAAAATATTCTTGATTCATTTTCTTATATTTTTTTTCAAAATCATATACTCCTCTACCAATATATGTTTCTGTAAATGATAATCCCACGTTTTCTTTTTCCATTCTTTCAATTTGTATTTTAAGTTTATCTGGTAACCATTGATCATCATCATCTAGAAAAGCAATATACTGTCCTTTTGCTTCTTTAATTGCAAAATTGCGAGTATATCCAGCGGATGGATTACCAACAACTTTTTTACTATTTTCAGGGGTTTTAATGTATTTAATGATCAGATTTTCTTTTTCAAATTGTTTAAAATTAAATTGATCATATTGTGGATCAGTGGAACAATCATTTACAATAAAAAGTTCAATTTGATTATCTTCTTCACCATTTTGTAGAAATGTTTGATCAACAACAGATTGGATTGCGTTTAGTAAGAATTTGAATCTGTTAAATGTTGGAATAATTATGGATACTAACATATATTTATTTTATATATAATATATAATTAAATGATAATAATTTTATATAAATCAAAAATATTTAAATTATATGCAGTATGTTTAGTTAATATATTAAATACAAAATATAAAAATGTTAAAATTAATTTATGGAATAAAGATTATGTATATAATAAAAATAATTTTTATATAATTATTCACATAGAAATAGATAATATAGATAAATGTGATAATTATTGTATTATTAATACTGAAGATATTAATAATGATAATATTATTAAAAGATTTCAAATAATTAATAAACTTGAAAATTGTAAATTTTTTATTGATTATTCAAATGATAATATCAATTATATTAATGAAAATTATAATAATGAATATAAAGATAAAATGATATATGTTCCATTTGGATATACAAAATGGTATGAAAATAAAATAAGAATAGATACA
>JGI10211J34971_10004426_pt1 | contig 11146 bp, 7 predicted proteins | sample Etolagsediment_FD_34971 | JGI IMG/M metagenome (IMG submission 34971)
CTTTAAAGTCACCATTTTACTGTATTTGAGGGCGGCTAAATTAAAAAAATTTTTATGAATCATCCATCTTGGGGTTGGATTTTATCAAATTACTGAATATCAAAATGGGGTCAGCCTTGGTTCATGGTCGCATTTAGCATAGCTTGTGTAATTTTATTATAAAGATCACGTGGTTTGAAGGGTTTGGTAACGTAATCGTTCATGCCTGAGGAAAGCACTTTTTCTTTTTCCTGAACCATGGCAGCTGCTGTTAGTGCAACAATCGGGATGTTTTTGTCTTTTTCTCTAATGGCACTGGTTGCCTGATATCCATCAACATTAGGCAGGTGGAGATCCATGAGTATCAGATGGTATTTGTCTTTCTCAAACATATCGATGGCAATCTGACCATCTTTTGCCACATCGTATTCAAGATCCCATTTTTCAAGAAACTGTGTCGCGATTTTTATATTGATGTCATTATCCTCAACCAACAATATCCGATATCCCTTAAGGCTTTCAAAATCCGGGCGTGGCCCTTTTGGCTCCTCTGACTCAAAATCGCCCAGAGCTAATTTAGAAATCAGCTTGTGAAGATCATTGGGTTTAAAAGGCTTCGATACGAATTCGTTCATCCCGGCTTCGAGCACTTTGTCTTTATCCTGAATTTTTACAGCAGCTGTAAGGGCAACGATTGGAATTTTTTTGTCCTTGCTTCTTATGGTCCGTGAGGCCTCAAAACCATCAACATTGGGCATGTGCAGGTCCATCAAAATCAGGTCATATTTTCCGGGTCTGAATTTATCGATGGCAATTTGTCCATCCTGAGCAACATCAACTTCAATTTCCCATTTTTCAAGAATTTGTTTTGCAATACGTGTGTTGATTAAATTATCCTCCACAAGGAGAATCTTCAGCCCCTTAAGTGATTTTGGTTTTTCCCGCACTACGGGTTCTTCTTTTATTTCAACTTTTTTTCCTTCAACTACTTTAAACACAAGTTTGAACGAAAACTCCGAGCCTGCACCCAGTTTGCTTTTTACCCGGATATTGCTCCCCATAACATCGAGCAGCTTTTTGGTAATGGCCAGGCCCAAGCCACTGCCGCCATATTTTCGGGTGGTGTCAGAATTTGCCTGGCTAAAGGAGTCGAAAATGTGTTCGAGTTGTTGATGAGATATCCCAATACCTGAATCGATGACTTCAAAAGAAACTTCGGCATCTTTATTCTTTAAATCAACCGAATTTACAATAAGTTTTACTTCACCTTTTTCGGTAAATTTTATGGCATTCCCCATTAGGTTGGTAATTACCTGACTTAATCTGGTTGGGTCACCATAAACGTATGTGGGGGTGGATTCGCTCAGCTCAACCACTATCTGTATATCCTTTGAAATGGCGGCATGATCAAAACTTGATTTAACGTTTCGAATTAATTCAGGCAGATTAAATTCTATATTTTCAAGCTGCAATTTTCCTTCATCAATTTTTGTATAATCAAGAATGTCGCTAATAAGGGTTAACAAATTCTCAGCCGAAAATTTCATGGTATTGATTTTATCAAGCTGATCTTCTCGTGGTTTTTCGAGTTGTAAAATGTTGATCATACCCAACACACCATTTAAAGGCGTGCGAATTTCGTGGGACATGGTCGATAAAAAATCAGCCTTTGCTCTTGCTGACTGCTCTGCCAGATTTTTGGCTATCGTTAGTTCCTTATTGGTGGCTTCAATTTCTTTTGCAGTTTTTTCCAGCTCAACAGTTCTTTGACTTACCAGTTTATTGAGTTTCGTTCGCTCTTTTTCCAACCGCCGGTTTCTCCATTTTGTCATTTGAAAAACAGCGAGGAAAAACACGATCCCAAATACTACCCATGTAATCCAGCTTTGGTACCAAACAGTATAGATTTTGAAATTGTAAACCAAGGGTTCACTCCATAAATTATTGCCTTCCTGTCGTGCTTTAACCATCAGTTGATATTCTCCAACCTGGAGATCGGAATAATAAATTTCGTTGCGTCCCACAAGCAGTTTCCAATCATCTTGTTTGCCTGACATTTTCACAAGGTAGGTAATTCCATCAGTTGGGTATTGAGGGCTTACAAAGCTAAAACCGAGATAGGTAAGATTGTCGAAGCGGTTTTTGGAATAATCAGTAATGGGAACACCCTTTTCGGTGATTGAAATAAAAGTGGGTTTTGCTGTAATTATTGGGTCCTTATCATTTTGGTTATAAGCAATGCCCGCTATAGTGCCTGCCCAAATTCTGTTTTTGGAATCAATAATCAAATTACGGTAGCTAATGGTTTTTGAGGGTAATCCGTCAAGGTGTGTAAATGGCATGAAATTTTTTCGATCATATTTAACCACTCCATTTGATGAAGCAAACCAAATGTTATTGCTTTTATCTACGGCAATCGCCTTGATATCAATCTCGGTTTGAAATTCAAGGCTAACGCGATCCATGACAACTCCCTTCCGCTTAAACATACCCTGGTTTGTAGCCAGCCATAAAACCTTGCTCTCGTCAAAAAACACATCATTGACGGAAAATGGCATATCTGGGTCTATTTCAACAGTTCCGCTCATATTAAGAATGGTATCGTTGAGGGAATCGTAATACAAGAGGAATGCGTTCTTATTATTGGTTCCCATAACCAAATGCGGATAGGGCGTTTTTTTTATAAAGTTTACCTGATTAAAAATACCATATCGTTCCCCAAATACTTTTATATTGCCCTGTGGCGATACCCTTAATACACCATTCAAATTGTCCTGGCACACCCAAATGTTTTTAGCATTGTCAAATATCATATCGTAAATTGACGAACCATAAGCACTCAGGTCGATCGTTTTTGTAATAACGCCATTGCTGATTTGCCTTATTACTCCCTGGTTATCCGAAAACCAAAACGACTTTCCATCAGGCAAAACCTGAAGGATGATGTTGGCTGTTGAAGAATAAATCACCTCATAGTCGATGGTGTTTTCGTTGATGCGATATATACTTTGCCCATCACTTACCAGGATAATTTGGTTTTGGGCGTCATACTCAATATCCTGGACAAATTTATTGCTAATCCCTTTTAGGAGAGGGATAAATATTTGATCCTGAAGTATAGCAATGCCGTAATCGGTGGCAAGCAAATATTCATTCTGATAGCCAATAATTTGATTGATTGCCCCACTTTCGTTGATTTCATTAACTCTTTGAAGGATGACTTCTCCATTTATCAAGGTAGCCTCCCATAATCCGTGAGTCCATGTGCCAATAAAAACGGATCCCTTTCCTTTGAGGAAAAAAGAAGATGCATCAAGTTTGGTATCCAAGGTGCGAAAGCTTACAAATTTTGAATCAGCGTCAAAAAACATCTCGCCAAGCATGTTATTAAAACCAATTAAAATGTGCCCGTCGGTGATTTTTTGAACCCCGGTTACATTGTTAATTTCAAAGTTACCGACAACTGGCGAAATCTCATCTTTGATGTAGTCGTATTTATAAAAATTTCCTGTGTTGGAAATCAGGATCAGGTTGTTAAAACCATTTTCGAAAAAAGAGAAAGAGTGAACATAACTTCCGGTAGTATTCTCATTGCCGAGGTAGTACCGTTTTAGGATGCCATTGTGGTATTTATAAACTGCAGAATTATCGGAAAACCACAGGTTACTTTTTGTATCTTCAAAAAACTGTTTTGGATACCATAAAAGGCTGTCAGATTGTTGGGTTCCGCCTTTCTTAATGATTTTGGCAGACTCATTATTATTTTTAAAACTTATTTCTTCAAAGCTCAAATCGGTATTTGCAAAAATTTTCCCTTTGTGAGTGCTGATGACCGATTTCACGTAATTGGAAGATAAGCTGCCTTCAAAATCCACAAATTCGTTGCCATTGAAATGCACAAGTCCATAATCAGTGGCGGCCCAGATAAACCCCAAAGAATCAATAGTGATGGATTTTACAAGTTCGTTTTGCAAACCATGCTCATGAGCATAAATATCAACCTTATAATTTTGGGCATGTACAGGCGAACCTATCATCCATAAAAACAGGAAAGCTAACTTAACTTTCAAAAATGATATGTTGTTCTTGTTGTTTTTCAATTGATCTAAAAATCTCTGTTCGGCATGTTAATTCGTCCAAAAGTAATCGAATATTTTTATCCAACGAACAAAACTACAGCATTATTTGAGTGAAAAAAAAATACCGTGACCTAATAAGCACGGTATTCTTCTGCTTTGTAAAAGTAATTTTATCCACAATGGAAATGCTTCAAAACTAAATCCATTACGCCATCCTTATCTCCTGATAATTCTTCTCTAATGTGCTGGTCGTTGAATTTTTTCAGTTTTTTCTCTATACTTTTTATCATCCCTTCAGGGAATATATTGTGGGCAGTATAGTATTCAGCTTGTGCTTTGAGTTGCTCTGCCGATTCCCAGCAAGAAGTTGGTAGTTGTTTCAGATCCTTTACCCTCTCCTTATTTTCATCATCAAAAATATTAACATCAACATAGGTTTTTTCAGCAAAATCCAAACCATTTTCCATCTCAAAACCATGTCGGGCAGCAACTGTTAGTCCTGCCAACAACAGAAAAACATCTGCTGAACCATCCGGACAACGGAACTCTACTGTTTGCCGGGTGCCAAAGTCGCGGTCAATTTTGGTTTGTTGCGGATTGGCATGCAAATACATATCCGTCTTGCCGGTCCAGCCCAGGGGCACTCTTACCAATACAGAACGATTGCGATCGCCCCAGCAAACATTTGTGGGAGCCTCCTGATGGGGTACAAGCCTGAAATATGAGGTTGGATTTGTATTTCCGAAAGCAGTAAGCGACGGGGCAAGATCAAGGTAACCTGCAATTGCTTTTTTTGCGGCATCGCTGAGCTTGCCATCTTCAATCATTTGATTCACGCCGTCCTTAACAAGCCTCGTGTGGATGTGCATGCCACTACCGGCTTTGCCCACAGTAATTTTTGGCGCGAAAGTTACCGTAACCCCGTATTTATAGGCTAGTGTTCTTATAATCCATTTTGCAATCAATAGCTGATGAGCTGCCTCCTCAACCGGGCATGGCATAAATTCAAGCTCATTTTGTTCGTACTCCGTGTCGCCCACACTAAAGTTTCCTACCTCGCAATGCCCATATTTAAGTTTTCCACCTGCCTGCGCAATGGCGAGCATGGCTTCCTGCTTAAAGTCATCGGTTTTTGTAAATGGCGATGATTCGTGATACCCTCGCTGATCGACGGCTTCAAAAAGAGGCTCCTTGTCGCTTATGATGTAAAACTCGAGCTCTCCCATGGCATGAAACTCCATGCCGGTTTTTTCTTTTAGAGCCTTATGTGCTTTTTGTAAAATGTACTCAGGGGAACTTTCGAGCGGGTTGCCATCCTTGTCATAATAAGCACATAGAATATCCAGTGTTGGTATTTCGCTAAAGGGATTGATAAAGGCTGTTTTATATTGAGGAATTACATAAAGATCGCTTGAACCCGCTTCGATAAACGAAAACAGACTCGACCCATCAACACGCTCGCCCATTGTGAGAAGGTCCTCAAGATGCTCACGGCTATTGATTACAAAGGCAAGGGTTTTTAGTCTGCCGTCTTCACCTGCGTACCTGAAGTTCAGCATCTCAATATTATGATCTTCAATGTAAAGGATCAAATCGTCTCTGGTGAAATCGTGTGGGGGTTTGTTTAGATATTGAACCAGCGGGTTAGGGTTCATTAAAATTTTATTTTTCATAGATATATTTTATGTTTTTGGTATCCGACAAAATGGCGTCAAACTTACAATTTCTTTTCTGAATTTCAGGGGGTAGATACAAAGAACTTAAAGGCGCTATAAGAATTTGTAATATGTTATCTAAAAGGAATTTAAATAGCTGACAGCAAAGCCTAAAATCAAAGTTATACCCACAAAAATAAGTAGCTTTGCGGCAAACATTTCATTACTCTTTATTCATCATTTTAAAAGATTAGAAAATGCAAAAAATGTTATTGTTGGGGGATGAGGCTATTGCACAAGCTGCGATAGACGCCGGAATGTCGGGAATTTTTGCTTACCCCGGAACACCATCCACCGAAATCAATGAATATGTGCAGGCTTCAAAACAAGCCAAAGAACAGCATATAGTTTCAGCCTGGTCGGCCAACGAAAAAACGGCTATGGAAGCCGCCCTGGGTGTATCATATGTTGGTAAACGAAGCATGACCTGTATGAAGCATGTTGGATTAAACGTTGCTGCCGATGCTTTTGTGAATTCGGCCATGACCGGTGCCAATGGAGGCCTTTTGGTTGTATCAGCCGACGACCCGTCTATGCATTCATCACAAAATGAGCAGGACTCCAGGTTTTACGGAAAGTTTGCAATGATACCTACCCTGGAGCCTTCAAATCAGCAGGAAGCTTACGACATGGTTTTTTACGGCTTCGAACTTTCAGAGAAACTGCAAACCCCTGTTATGATTAGAATTACAACTCGTTTGGCCCATTCACGTGCAGGTGTGGTAAGAAAGGAAGTGCTTAAGCAAAACGAAATACGCCTGCCCTCCGATCCAAAACAATTTATTCTTTTACCTGCCATAGCCCGCGGAAGATATAAAGGCCTGCTAAAAAACCAGGACAGGTTTCTGGAAGAATCTGAGAATTCAGGGTTTAATACCTACATTGATGCTGATGATAAATCACTTGGAATTATTGCCAGTGGCATAGCATACAATTATCTGTTGGAGAACTATCCGGATCAAAAAGTTCCGCATCCGGTACTGAAGATTAACCAATATCCGGTTCCACGTAGTTTCCTTGCCAGGCTTGAACGTGAATGTGAAAAGATTTTGGTTTTGGAAGAAGGAGCCCCAGTTATCGAAGAACTTTTAAATGGTTATCTCTCCAAAAACCTAAATATTACAGGAAGACTTGACGGAACCGTTCCAAGGGATGGTGAGTTAAATCCAAATATAGTTGCCCGCGCACTGGGATTGGAAGATACCCAGGGAGCGTCGGTTCCCGAAATTGTTAAGGGCAGGCCGCCATCACTTTGTGTGGGATGTGCCCATGTTGATGCCTACAATGCCCTCAACGAAGCACTTTTGTCTTTCTCGAAAGGACGTGTTTTTTCTGATATTGGCTGCTATACTTTGGGTGCACTTGCACCGTTCAATGCCATCAACACTTGCGTGGATATGGGGGCGTCTATCACCATGGCAAAAGGAGCCTCTGATGTTGGCTTTACTCCTGCAGTTGCCGTTATCGGGGATTCCACTTTTACGCACTCGGGAATGACAGGGCTTTTGGATGCCGTAAACGACAATTCAAACATCCTGGTAATCATTGCTGATAATTCCACTACCGGTATGACCGGAGGACAGAAATCGGCTGCCTTGGGCAAAGTTGAAGCCATTTGTCGCGGAGTTGGTGTGGAAGAAGACCATATCAGGGTTATCAAACCACTTAAAAAGAACCATGAGGAAAATGTAAAAATACTGCTTGAAGAGCTGAACTACGAAGGTGTTTCAGTGGTTATTCCACGCCGCGAATGTATTCAAACGCTGAACAAACGCATGCGGCAAAAGGCTAAAATTAAGGAACTGGAGAAACAACAGAATTAATTATTACCAAGATTAAAACAGATGAAAAAAGATATCATATTAGCAGGCGTTGGTGGCCAGGGAATTTTGTCGATAGCCGCTATAATTGGCCTGGCAGCAGTAGAAACCGGCATGTTTTTGAAACAAGCCGAGGTTCATGGGATGAGTCAGCGTGGAGGCGATGTTCAATCAAATTTGAGACTTTCAGATAAGGAAATTGCGTCTGACCTTATTCCCTTCGGAAAGGCGGATATGATCCTTTCGGTTGAACCGATGGAATCGCTCAGATACCTTCCATGGCTGTCGAAAGAGGGTTGGTTGATTACCAATGCCACAGCTTTTCAGAACATTCCAAATTATCCGAATAAGGATGAATTGATGGCGGAGATTAAAAAGCAGCCAAAACACATTATTATCGATGCAGATTTTATTGCTAAGGAATTGGGTTCGGCAAGATCAGCCAACATGGTTGTGCTGGGAGCTGCCACACCTTTCCTGGAAATTGAACACAAGTACTTCGAAAATGCAATACGGAATTTGTTTGGCTCAAAAGGCGAAAAAGTGGTTCAGTTGAATCTTGATGCTTTGATTGCTGGCCAGGAATTTGCAAGAAATTACATGAAATAGACTGTTTAAACCGAAATGAACTAATAAAAGCAGGACAAGTCCTGCTTTTTTTTTTAACATATTAACACATCTGGAATATTGCATGTTTTATATTTTTGCCAAAATTTTTCAAGATGAAAATTCTGATTAGAAATATCTTACCACTTATTGTATTTGCAGGCTTTCTGTTTACGGCATTTAATTATCCGGCTTCCGGCGGCTTTAATCCCGGCGATTGCAATGTTGATACTTCGCGTATTGCCATTGTTGAATTTACTGTTTTGGGCATGGATTCCATTACCATTAATGATGTGCAGAACAAACTGGATGCTGAATGTGGTGTAAGCTTTAATTTTGCCTGTTGGAGTGATACGGTTGTATTTATTGAATACGATAGTGTATTAACCGACAAATACAAGCTAATGGCTGTTATCAGAGAGCTGGGCTATAAGCCGATTGTCAAGATGGAGCATTGATACGGTTTTGTTTTCATGGGATATGTAGTCGTTAATTATAATTATCATCGAATTCCATAGATTCAAATAACATTTTTCCCCAATTAAAGCCTTTCATCCAATTGTATTTTCACAATTCAAACTACCTTTGCGCCCTTTAATATTTTGAATCCTTGATGTTGAAAGGTTTCTTGAACAATGACAATTTACTTATGCTCAAAAAAACAACCATAATTATACTTGCAGTTTTACTTATCATAGCTGCACTGTTTTTTATTTTTTCAAAAAAAAATGACCTTTCTCCCGAATCTTTGCTCAGTTTAAAGGAAGAAATAGCAAGCCCCATCCCAACAGTGCTTTATGGAATTACCGTGGACTCATTAACCGTGGTTAAGGATAAAATAAAGCGCAATGAGTTTTTGGCTGATATTCTTCTCAAATACAATGTTGATTATCCGACCATTGATAAACTGGCAAGGGACACAAAAGCTGTGTTTGATGTACGTAAATTCCGTTACAACAATTATTATTCGGTTATCTTAACTCAAGACTCTCTGCCTGAAGCCAAATATTTTGTTTATGAAATTTCACCGGTCGATTATGTGGTTTATAATCTTCAGGATTCCGTTGTAGCTACCCGTGGGTCAAAGCAGGTGGTCGTTGAGGTTGATACTGCCACAGGAATAATCAACAGCTCGCTTTGGAATGCAATGATCGATAATAATACCAATCCCAACCTGGCCAACGAGCTCTCGGAAATCTATGCCTGGACCATCGACTTTTTCGGCATTCAAAAAGGGGATAATTATAAGGTGATTTATGAAAATCAATTTGTGGATGGCGAGCCCATTGGCATTGGAAAAGTATTGGGGGCCAATTTTAATCATTATGGTAGTGATAATTTTGCTATTTATTTTGTTCAGGATAGCACCGGAGATTACTTTGATGAAAATGCCAACAGTTTGCGCAGGACCTTTCTCAAAGCCCCGCTTCGTTACAAAAGAATCAGCTCTGGATTTTCATACAGCCGTATGCATCCGGTCTTAAAATATCGCCGCCCTCATCTTGGTGTTGATTATGCTGCTGATAGGGGAACACCTGTTGTAGCCATTGGTGATGGCATAGTGGAGTATGTAAAATGGGACAATGGTGGCGGTGGCCGGGCAGTGAAGATTAAACACAATGGCACATACACCACCATTTATATGCATCTCTCAAAATATGGCGAAGGAATAAAACCCGGTGTGCATGTTAAACAAGGGCAGGTGATAGGTTATGTGGGTTCATCAGGTTTGGCCACAGGCCCGCATCTCGATTTCAGATTTTACAGAAATGGGAAAGCGGTTGACCCGACAAAAGTGGAATCACCTGCTGCCGAGCCGGTAGATTCGACAAATTTGGAAAGGTTTGAAATTGAAAAACAACGATGGATGACTATTCTTGACGGGATTCGGTTGGTTGATACCTTATTGGTGGAGGGTGCGAAATAATCCATAATAACCATTGGCATTTCCTATATCTCAGAATTCCCGACTTATCGTAATTCAAGGGTCATTATAAAAACATCTTAGTGAACCTTAGTGCTCTATGTACCTTAGTGGTAACCTTTAAATTCACCACAAGGCACGAAGTACACAATGTGCCACAGAGTAAAAATGGATTAAAAAATATTTGAATTGGCGACGCATTTACTACAAAAACCAAATGTTTGAAGAAAGTCGCTGATCATAGCTTTCCATTCCACTACTAAAAAACTTCACCACTCCAATACACCATTACTCCACAACAATTGAAGCAGAACCTGAGAGTATCTCACCATTTTTCGAAACAGCCTTAAAAAAAATATCATATTTACCCTTCGCATCCGAAGTGTAAAATGAAAGCGTGGTATCCCGGCTGCTTAGTCCGGTAAAAGGACACCAGAACATGGTCGTTCTGAAATCAGGAAATGTGTTTTGCTTTAAATCTTTCGAACTAAAATCCGGGGCAGTAAAGTGCTTGCTGTTTGATAGTGCCTGGTATTCAAGAAAGATAGATTGTGAGGGAAACTTGTATCCCCCAAAGTCACCTGTCTTAGTCTTTATCGACACAATGCTTTTTAATAAATTATCACCCAGGTAGTATGGCCTGTTTATCACTTCAATGCTTGCAATGTTGGTAGGTGAAATTTTTAACAATTCATCTACATTAAAAACAGGGACATCGTCAAGGATGATTAAATCAGCGCGCGAAACTTGCTGTGTTTGGTAATTGGCAACGGCCAGGTATTTTCCATACTTATCTGTTTTAACTGAAACCGGTGGCACAATTTCATAGATTACTTCCTGCAATGAAGCCAAATCGATAAAATCATCAAGGTTAACAATGAAATCATAATTAGTCGGCAGGTTGGTGATGGCCCTGAAAGGCTGACCGGGCTGCTGATCGCTTTCGGTAAATATTTTTTTTGTTTCAAAATTCACCAGCATTTCAACAAGTAAATCTTTGTAGGATGAATCGATAATAAATTG
>JGI10211J34971_10004427_pt1 | contig 11146 bp, 6 predicted proteins | sample Etolagsediment_FD_34971 | JGI IMG/M metagenome (IMG submission 34971)
CGGCCGAGCGGACTCTTGTGTTCGATGAGACCAACCTGCCTGCCGAGCTTCCTCCAGAAGTGCTCCCGGGCCCCCATCTCGCCGAACAGAAACTCGGCCCCTACAACGTGACGAACTTCATCGGCGCGGGGGGAACGGCGCTTGTCTACTCAGGAACGGACCCGGACGGCGCTCCCGTGGCACTGAAGGTGATGAACGAGACGCCCATGCTCCCGGCAGACGTGCTTCAACGCTTCTGCCGAGAAGCCGACGCGGCAAAGAAGCTCCGGCGTCACCCCAACATTGTCACGGTCTACGACACTGGTGCGCAGGGCACGAACCACTACATCGTCATGGAACTGGTGCCGGGCAACGGTAGCATCGAGAAACTGCTGGAACAGGGTGCCCTCCCGCTGGGCGAAGCTCTCAGGCTGGGAATCGCGGTTGCCGGGGCGATGGAGTACGCGCACTCGCAAGGAGTGGTGCATCGTGACCTGAAGCCGGCCAACATTCTGCTGTCGGAGTTCGGAGAGCCGTTGGTGGCGGACTTCGGTCTGGCTCACATGACCGGTGAGAACGCCCTTACCCTGACCACCTCCGGGCTGGGCACGCCGAAGTATATGTCGCCCGAGCAGACGTTCACGGGCAAGGTGGGGGCCCAGAGCGACATCTACAGCTTCGGACTCATCCTCTATGAGATGATCACGGGGCATTGCCCGTACGACTTCCCGGAAGACACTGCGTTGGGACAGGTTTTCGAGATCATCAGGAACGCCCATCCCGTACCGCCCCGGAAATTCCGCAAAGGGATCACGCGCAACCTCGAAGCTGTCTTGCTGAACCTGCTGGCCAAAGACCCGCGCGACCGGTATAAGACAATGGCGGCTGTGAGGAAGGACTTGCAGGCCTGCCTGTCCGGCGAGGGCGTCAGCGTGCATTGTCCGACGCTTTTCGAACGTCTTGAGCGCGCTGTGCGGCGCCATCGCGTCGTGGCCGCGGTCAGTACAAGCAGCCTCCTGTGCGTGGGAGGGCTGTGGTTGCATTTCCACACCAAACTGACCCAGGAACGGATGGAGACGATCTTGCCGTCTCTGGAGGCGCAGAGGAACGCCAGAGAGATCGAGAAGCTGAGGAAGGAAGCCGGTGAAATGGGGGTGGAGGATACGGAGATCACACGCTTTGAGACGGGACTGGCGGAAGGGCGTGGACTCCTTGTTGCGGGAGATGCGGACGGCGCCGTTTCCCTCTTCACAGGGCTGGTCGCAAGGACGCGCGAACTCCGTGCTCCCGGCCTTGCGAACGCCGCCCGGGGCGAACTTGCCCGGAGCATGCTCGCGGCGGGTGATGCGGCGGGGGCCGAAGGGATCTTCGCGGTCCTCGCAGAGACCTTTGGCGCAACGCCAAGCGGGCACATGGCGCAGTTCGAGATAGGGCTGTGTCGCCACTTGGCCGGCGACGAGCCGGGGGCACACGGGATCTGGTCCAAGCTGCTCAAGGAGGGCGCCGATCAGCCGCATCTGGTCTTTCTGTGCCGGGCAGCCCTCGGCAAGACGAGTTTCGACAACATCGCCGATACAGCCGCGGGCAGCCCGGCCGTGGTCAAGCCGCTGGCCTACTGGTTTGCGTCGGAGTGGGCTCCCGAGGGGGAAACAGCGAAGTTGCGTCAACAGGCCCTCGATACGTCGAAAGACGCCGTCCCCTGGTTGTTTTGCTACCTGACCCGTGCTACTAGTAGTTCCAAGCCGCCGTCGGCCGTCGGCGGCGACTGAGACATGGGCCACCGATAGGAGTTGGCAGAGATGAGATCGCACACGAGCAGACGGAAGATCTTCGGATTTACGCTTCAGGAAGTGATGGCAGTCACGGCCATCATCAGCACCATCCAGACGGGCGCCTACGTTCGAGCCAAGCAGAAGGCATTCGAGGTACAGTGTGTGAACAACTTGCAGCAGATCGGGAAGACGATCCAGATGCACCACATCAGTGAAGGCACTTACCCCAAGGCCAAGTTCTATCCCGACGATGCCTTCAAAGATGCGGACAGCATCATCACAATCCTCGAGAACTCCGGCTCGGCGATACCGAAGGAAATGTGGATTTGTCCCGGGGCGCCCGATCCGTTGCGTGCCAAGGGCCTGACATTCGTCTACAACGACATCCTCGGCGGGCGCAGCGCGTTGAGCAATCCGAGCAAAGCGTGGGTGCTGATTGAAGTGAACTGCGTGTCCAAAAAGGCCCCCGCGCCACATCCGGGGGGGTACAACGTACTCTTCGCTGACGGTCGCGTGGTGACGACGAAGGTGTTGCCGCCGTCCATCACCAAGAAGCAGAGCGCCGCCATCGAGGGCATCCGCGAGAAGCTGATGGAGGGATGCACGCTGGCGGGTTGCGAGCACGAAGAGCACGTCGAGGGGCATCTGCCGCGAGGGTAGGGCTCACTCTCGGGGGAGACACGCGGCGAAGGGCGGCGCCCACAAGCGGCTGTAACCTGCTTGGTCGAGCGTGTCAGAAGCCTTGTCATAGTGTCGCCCAACGCCCTCTTCCGCGTGTGCATCGTCGTTGATCAACACGGGGATGTTCCGTTTACGGCATTCGCGCAGGAGCGTCAGGGACGGATACTGCTCGGCGCATGGCTTGTCCCAGCCGGCCGTGTTGAGCTCGATCGGTACACCGGCAGTTGCGATGGCGTCCAACGCCCCCAGCACCGTGGCTGTCAGGTCGATCGTAGGCAGGAAACAGAACTTCTTCGGCAGATCGATGTGCCCCAGAAAGTCAAACTGCCCCGATCTCGCCGCCAGAGCGACGCGTTCCCAGTACCGGCGATGCATCTCGTTCACGTCGTCTGCTGACAGTCGTTCCCAGTCCGACGCGTAGCTGTCCACGGAGAAGAAATCGATGAAGTGGATGCTCCCGATCGCGTAGTCGAAGCCGCAGTCCGCGACAATCCGGTCGATCTCGGCCTGCCGCGGGTTGCTCGGGAAGAAGTCGATCTCGACACCCAGCTTGACCTGAATGGGCGCAGACGCGGCGATGTGCCGTACTTCCGCCGCATACTCGCGCACACGGTGGACAGGCATGGACCATACGACACTGCCGCCGTCCGGCATCAGCACGAGGTGATCGCTCACGCCGATCTCGGTCATGCCCGCGTGTGCGGCGGCGGCGACCATTCTCTCGATGGACGCTCCACCGTCGCTCCACAATGAGTGGCAATGGTATGTCGTGGTTGGCTTGTCCATAGACCTGTGTAACACTTTAGGGGCGTCTGTGTATAATACTACGAACACTGCCCGTAAAGACCGTGAGGCGCAACATGGAAAGCATGTCCGACGAAGAACTGATGGACCGCTTCTGCGCCGGCAACACGGCCGCCTTCCAAGTGCTCTTCGACAAGTACAAGAACCGGGTGTTCCGGTTCGTCATCGGTGTCCACGGACCGGACACGGCACGAGCCGAAGACATCGCCCAGGAGACGTTCCTGCGCGTCATCCGGAACCGTGATCGTTTCAATCCGGGCATGCGGTTCACTACATGGCTCTACACCATCGCCCGGAACGTGAGTCTGAACGAAATCCGCAAACGCCCTCGCGATCCGGTCCAAGCAGCATGTCCGCCTGACGTCACCGTCCCCGACGACCGACATCCGGATGCGGCACGCGCACTGGCAGCGACGGAACTGGGGGACGCGATCCGCGCTGCGGTCGCTGCGCTGCCCGAGCCGTTGCGAACGGTCTTTGTGATGAGGGAAGTGGAAGGGCTTTCCTACGGCCAGATTGCCGACGTGACAGGACGTCGGGAAGGAGCCGTCCGGACGCAGTTGCACCGGGCCAAGCAACAGCTCAAACAAACGCTCACACTCTACTTGGACGACAGCCATGACAACTGACGAGAAAATCTCCGCAGCCTGCCGCACGGCGATGCAGGCCGAGCTGAGCGCGCCGGCGGAGCTGCGCATCAGGGAGGCGATCCAGGACGAGCTGAGCCGCGTCAACGATGCCCCCCCGAAACCGATCATGACCATACGGGAGGTGGCGGCGTACCTTCGGGTGAACGCCGACGTTGTGGCGGAATCCCTCCACGAAGTGCCGTGTTTCGAGTTCGGCGGCCAGATTCTGTTCCGCAACGAAGCGGTGGATGCCTGGATTGCCCGCCGAGAGAAGAAGTTCGCCTACGACGTGATGGAGTTCGACGCACATCACGAACTCCTGCCCCGTCCCCGGGCTGTCACGCCTGCAACGACAAACGCATAACGGAGGAGCCCAAGCCATGGCCACAGAACCAACCAGATCCCCCGAGGAAGCTGTCCGGGAAGTCATCGACCAGGCCTTCCGGAGCCGGGCGAGCGACATCCACTGGGAGTGTTTCCTCGACGGCGCCCGCGTCCGGACACGCGTGGACGGCGTGATGTCGGTCTTCCGCGAACACGACTGCGAGACGCACCGTGACTATTGCCGCGCGATAAAGTCCATGGCGGGTCTGGATCCGGATCAATGCCGCCTGCCTCAGGACGGTCGTATTCTGTTCTCCGACAGATTGGACGTGCGCTGCTCGACTTATCCCTGCGTCGACGGAGAGAGCATCACCATGCGTCTGCTGGGACGCGCCGATGTGTGTATCGACATCCGGGAAGTCGGTCTCAGCGACGACCATTCTGCCCGACTGAAAGACTGGTATTCCCGTCCGAACGGCGTCCTCCTTGTCACCGGCCCGACCGGCAGCGGCAAGACCACCGTCCTCTATTCGGTACTGCACGAAGTCAACAAAGTCAGCCACAAAGTCTGCAGCGTCGAGGACCCGGTCGAATACACCATCACAGGCGTGAACCAAGTGCAGATCAACCCCAAGATAGGCGTTACCTTCGGATCTGCTTTGCGCAACACCTTGCGGCAGGACCCGGACATCATCCTGGTCGGCGAAGTCCGTGATCTGGAGACGGCCCAGATCATTATCCAGGCGGCCATGACCGGACACCTTGTCCTCTCGACCCTTCACACCAACAACGCTTCGGATGCGCTGATCCGCCTGCGCGATATCGGGTTGGCTCCCTTCATGATCAAAGACACCCTGATCGGTGTTATGAGCCAACGCCTGATCCGCAAGCTCTGCCTCAAATGCAGAGAGCCGTACGAGCCCGACCCCATGCTCCGCAAGCACCTGGCTCTGCCGGATGGCACGTTCTTCAGGCCAAAAGGCTGTCCCGAGTGCAACGGTACGGGGTACCGCGGGCGGATGGGGATCTTCGAACAGTTCGAGATGACGGCGGGCTGCAAAGCGCTGTTTCTCGAGAACTGCACGCCCGAGGAGTTCCGGACCCGCGCCATTGCGGAGGGCATGAAGACGCTCTGGGACGACGCTGTCGCGAAGGCCGCACAGGGCGTGACCTCAGTCGAAGAGGTGGTCCGCGTGACCGGCGGCCCGGAGTAGGGGGAGAGGTCTCCGATTTGGGCCCTGGCGGAGGCGACGACGTGCTTCCTCTCGTCTCCGTCATCCGCGGCATTGCCGCGGCATCCGCGGCCCTCTTCCCGCGCCGCGTCTGTGGGACTACATTGTCTCCGTTCCACCAAACCACAGTCTGAGCGTGCCCCTATGCCTTGTCTTCATCGCATGTGTCTTCTCGCCCTCCTTTGGCTGGTTCCTACGGCCATGCGGGGCCAGCAATTCCTCGACCTCTCATCTGTCGCCAACATGGGGTTCCGCGACGAGATCGAGGGCGACGGCAAAGGCGGCTGGACCGACCAGGGCGGCAACGATTTCCGGAACATGCCGGTCGGTGACGTCACGCTCTGTGGTGTGCCGTTCCGCATCATCGATCCAGCCGCCAACGACAACAGGGCCTGCCTCGTCCTCCGCGGGGCCGGACGCGACGGTTTTGCGGAGTCCGCGACCATCCAGGTCAACGGCAAGGCGGGTGCCGTCGTCTTCCTGCACGCACTCGCGTGGGGCGACGCGGAGCCGGTGGCCACGTACGCGGTTACCTACGGCGACGGCCAGACTGTTGCCATCCGCGTCCGCCAAGGCAACGAAATCCTGGGCTGGTGGGGCGTGAACGAGACCGAGGACGTCAAGATTGCGGTCATCGCAAAAAACCTGCAGACGCGGCAAGTCTGTGTGCACGCGTGGCAATGGACCAATCCGCGCCCGGATGTATCGATCCGGAGCATCGAATTCCGATCGACCAAGAGCAAAGGCGTGCCCGTCATCGTCGCCGCTACCGCGCTTGCGGAGCCCGCAGTGCTCACGTCTGAATACGCTATCGAGAAGCCTGACCTGGCTGGATTCTGCCTGCTCGAGGCCGAGGACTTCGACACGTTCAATGTTCCTCCGCCTCCGATCGGCGACGATGAGAAGGGCGAACGACAGGGGGGCAAATCGCGGCACTACGACACGTGGCCGGATCCCTTGTTCAGCGGCGGCCATCTGTTCGAGATCAAGCCGCCAAAGAGCCTGCCGACCGTCGGCACGGGAGGAGTGCCACCGCATATCCGGGACAAGACACTCAGACTCACTTACAGCTTCGTCGCCGACAAGTCGGACACCTACACATTCTGGGCGCGCGTCGGTCCGGCAAGCGTGCATTCGCCCTTTCGCTGGCGTGTGGACGACAGCGAGTGGACCGACATCACGCACGACGACCCGTTCCTCGACATGTGGGACATCTCCTTTTGGGTGACCATGGGCTGGAGGCCGCTTGGCGAGCGCAAGCTTGCAGCCGGCGACCACGTGCTGCACATCGACGTTCCCCAACCCGCGAACGCGGGCGTTGCCGTAGAGACAGGCGACGACGACCTCGACGTCGGCGCTTTGGAGGACGCTCTCGGGTTGGGCGACGACCCGGCTCCGAAGCCAAAGAGAGGCAAGAAGAAGGCCGATGACGAGGAGAAAGCCCCCCGCTGGGGCGTGATGGCAGACTGCTTTGTGGCGACGCGCATTCCATTCCATCCCAACGGGGTCCTGACCCCGGGAGAGACCATTGACCGCATCCGGTGGTACGACGAACCGGCCCGTAATCACCTCCTCGATTTCACCAGCGAACCGATCGCCGATGGTGCCGAACGAGAGACGTTCTGGCTCGACGGTCTCTGGGAGATGGCGCGTGACCAGGAGCCCATTCCATCGCCGCACCAGAATGACGGCGCGAAACTGCGGGGGCCGCTCACCGAGCTGCCGCCACCCCAGTCGCTGGCCTGGATGGGCGTGCGGGTCCCGCACACCGAGAAGCGCCCCGAAACCAGCATGCTGCATCGGCGCTGGTATCGCAAGTTCGTGGCGTTGCCCGGCGACCTGAAAGGTAAGCGCGTCTCCATACACTTCGGCGAAGCGAACTACGTCACCAGCGTGTTCGTGAACGGCACGCTTTGCGGGACGCACACCGGCGGCTACGTGCCGTTCTCGATCGACATCACCGATGCGCTCAAGCCGGGGACGGAGAACGAGATCATGGTCGGTGTGAAGGGGTTGGCCTATTTCCGGAGGGATTACCGGCCCGAGGTGCCGTGGTACATGCGGCAGCTGTTCTCTCGGCAGATGCTCGCCCCCGGCAAAACCGGCTGGCACAAGAACAACGCGGACGGCATCGCCGGATCCGTCTGGCTGCAGACGCACGGTCAACTGGCGTGTCACGACCTGTTCGCCCAAGCCAGGTTCGCCGGCCGTAAGCTCATCGCGTCGGTCGAAGTGGACAACCGATCAGGTACGGCATTTTCGGGCAAAGCGCGTTTCTCCGTGCTCGAACCGGACAGTCGCGAGCCGGTGGTGAACTTGGGCGAAACCGCCATCTCCGCAGTGCCCGGTCAGACGTTCGTTGCCGAGGTCATCGGCTCTGCCGACGCGCTCACGCCGTGGTTCCCCGGCGAACCACGCCTGTACCTGCTGCGCGCCGAAGTCGTTGGTGCGGACGGCAGCGTGATCGACGTGTGCGAAGACAGCTTTGGCTACCGGGAGATCACATTGGAGGACAAGTGGTTCCGCATCAACGACAAGCGCTGCAACTTCCGCAGCGTCATCACCGGCGAAGGCGAGACGCTGGACGAGGCGATGGCCACGTTCCGCGAGTTCAACTGCAACACGCTGCGGCTTCCGCACAGCGGCTACAACCGGTTTTTCGACCGCGACCCCCAGCGCGCCACGCTCCGGTACATGGACGAGCAAGGCATCGCCGTCCGGCTCAACTCGCAGATCAACGGCATGTTCATCGACCTCGCCAACTTCGACGACCTGTTCTGGGAGATCACCGCCGACTACTACAAGCAGTTTGTGAAGGCCTACCGCAATCACCCGTCGATCATCGTGTGGACAGCCGAGAACGAACTCGATCTCATCTCCAACATGGGCAACAACAAGCAGCACAAGCTGAACCAGTGGGAGATGATGAAAGCCGCGCACGCGATCGATCCCAGTCGCCCCGTGATGGCTGACGGTGCGGGCGACCTGCTGGGCCAGTGCGAGATCTGCAACTGGCACTACTGCGAAGTCGGTCCTATCGCCGATCCCAACGACACCAAGTCGATGGCCGAGCTCGCCGAACGCGGCATGGCGGCTGTGTACCCGGACAACGCCTACACGTTTGCTCGTCTCCCCGGCAAGTGCAGCAGTCGCCCGTGGGATCGCAAACGTCCGTTGTGGGCCGGCGAGACGTATTTCTACAGCGGCAAAGTCAGCTGGCAGGGCTGGATTGGTGGCGACGAAGCCCTCGGCGGCCGGTTCGCGGCCAACGAGGCCAGTGTCGAGTTCGTGAACATGCTCTGTCGCGGCTACCGCTGGCAGGATGTGGCGGGGTTCAACATCTTCACGGCCGCCGGTCGCCTGCCCGGTACGCGTATCCGCAATTCACTTGCACCAGTTGCCGTGTTCTCGCGCGACTACCACAAGAACCAGTATGCCGACGCCACGTTCACGCGCCGCGTCCGGATTTTCAACGACACCCTCGATGAATCCCCCATCCGCTTCGAGTGGCAGCTCGTTGTGGACGGTGCCGTTGCGGACTCCGCAACCTCAACCCACGTCATCGAGCCCGGTTTCTGGCAAGAAGACGTCATTACGATCAAAACGCCAAGGGTAGATGACCGCACAGACGGCGTCCTGCGCTTCATCCTCAAACGCGCGGGGAACACACTCTTCGACGAAGACACTCCCGTCTCCGTGTTTGCGAAACCCGCACACATTGCCGTGCCTGGCGACCTCGCAGTCTACCTGATCGATCCCGGCGGCAAGCTTGCTCCCGTCTTGGCGGCTCGGGGCGTGAAGGCTGCCAGGCTGCGATCAGCGGCGGAGCTGAAGGGCAAACACGGATTGCTCGTCGTGGGGCCGGATGGCGTGACGGGGAATCCAAAGGGGTTCTTCGGCAGCATCAACGACTTCGTCAAGAACGGTGGACGTGCGCTTGTGCTGGAGCAGACGGACATCCCCGCAAAGGCGTTGCCCTTTCCCCTGTCGACCAAGGCCGCCGAGAGCGCCATGGCCTACCCGCGCGGGGGACACCCGGCACTCGAAGGGATCGGCAAACAGGACCTGTGTGTCTGGGGCCCGAAGCAGACCGTGTTCCGACGTCCGTTCGCGCGCGACCCCAAGTGGCCTCTGCTTGTTGACGCGTCCAGCAAGGACGGCATGGACCTGGCACCCGTGGTCGAGACGAGTTGGGGAGCCGGTCACATCATCCTGAGCCAGCTGCTGATCGGCGAGAATCTGGGGCTCGACCCCATGGCCGACCGCCTGCTGGACAACCTGCTCCGGTATCTTGCCGAGAAGTCGGCGGGGTCCGCCAAACTGGCGTGCTTCCTTCCTGAAGGCAGTCTCGCTCACGGCAGTGTTCAGGATGCCGGATTCGCAATCCGGCAGCTATCGCTGAAGGGCGGCATCGACTTGGAGGTGGCGTTCATGTCCGACTTTCGTGCGGCGATTGTCCCGGGCACGCACCAAGGCCTGAGCGCCCTCATCAGTGCCCGCAAGAACTTGGCGGACTTTGCCAGCAACGGCGGATGGGTGTTGGTCCACGACTTGGAGAAAGGCGCTGTCGAGCCGTTATCCAGGCTGGTGGGCGAGACGCTCATTCGACGGGACGTCGGTCAGGAGCGCATCGTTGTCCGCGACCGGGCCGATTCCCTCATGGCCGGCCTGGGCAACGAGGACTTCTACTGGGAAGTGAACATGGACAAAGTGACGGCCGAAGAGAACAACTTCCTCTTCGGGGACCTCCCGTTGCGCGATGACGTGTTCACCGGCGCAATCATTTGCGATGACGTGTGCGGGCTCACCCACCACAACGCGCTCTACAACCACCTCACGTCCGAGGACCACTGGAAGTACATCTCATACCGCGGCGACGAACCCGTGGAGTTCGATTGGCGTCAACCGTTTGAGATCCACAAAGTGATCGTCCGTGAGAACCGTCACTACAAGCGCATGCAGGAAATGACGCTGACGCTGGGAGATGACACGGACCATCCGCTGGTCCAGGCTGTGCCGAAGCAGAAACGGCCGCTCGTGTTCGAGTTCAAGCCGCGCGCGCTGACCTCGCTCACGCTGGCGGCAAGCAAGTTCGCGGTCATCAAGCCCGGCCCAATGGGCTGGGACACCGTCGAGATCTACCGAACGTTGTCCGACTCTTACCGCGCCAAGGTCGTACCTCTGACCGTCCCGGCCGGGATCGTCAAGTTCCCCATGGGCAACGGCGGCATCCTGCTGAACATGACGTCCCTCGAAGACCTGAAAGGTGACCGCGTGCTGATGCAGCTCCTCCACAATCTCGGCTGTTCACGCGGCAAGCCGACCGGTGCTGATGCCGTGACGCCCGGGGCCCCCGGGGCCGGCGGACCGGGGCTGGAGCTGCTCGACTTGGATATGTGAGCTTGCCACTTGCTGGCCATATCTATCTGCGGAAATCAACATATGGCCATGCTTGTGGGTATATTTGGCCACATCTACTGTTGAAAATGCAGTTATGGCCAGATACAGTCGTTCTGTGGTCACTGCCAGAGGTCAGGTATGGAAGCCAACATCATCGGCAGGAAGCCGGAACGCGAGATGCTCAGACGGCTCTTCGAGTCCGGGGAGCCGGAGTTCCTTGCGCTCTATGGCCGCCGGCGTGTTGGGAAGACATTCCTCGTAAAGGAGTTCTTCGAGAACGTATGCCCTTCGTTCGAGCTGACGGGCGAGAAAGACGCATCCCTGG
>JGI10211J34971_10004428_pt1 | contig 11146 bp, 11 predicted proteins | sample Etolagsediment_FD_34971 | JGI IMG/M metagenome (IMG submission 34971)
ACAGCACCTGAAGTTGATGGTGTGACAAGAAGAGCACCTTTAATTATGAGAGTAGGTGATGAAACATATCCTGCTATTGCATTAGAAGTATTAAGGGTTGCCAATGGCCAAAAATCATATAGAGTTAAAACTGATTACAATGGTATTATTGCATTATCAGTAAGAGGATTTAAACCAATCTATACAGACCAACACGGCAGAATATGGCTGCGTTGGAATAAAGAATATGAAACTATATCAGCTGCTGATATAGATAACTTTGATAGACTACAAGGTAAAACTGTAATTATAGGAATGTCTGCTGAAGGATTAGGTGGTATTATGGCAACACCTGTAGGCGAAAGATATTCATATGAATTAGGTGCAACAACTATTGAAACATTATTAAATCCTGATAGATTAGTTAGACACGATTTAAGTTTAATTGCAGAATTAGCTATTGCCTTTTTAGTGGCTTCTGTTATAATTATACTTGTAAGATTTGGACCTTACTGGTTGATAGGTCTTTCAATTATAGGTTCAGGTGTAATTTTAATTTATGCACAAAAATATATTTTCACCAATTACAATTTATTAACAGATGTTAGTTGGCCTTTATTTGTATTAACAATAGTAGGCTTTCATTCTGTTTTTAACAGGTTTATCTTAGAGTTTTTTGAAAAACAAAAGATAAAAAAACAATTCGCAGGTTACACATCACCTACGGTTGTGAAAATGTTACAGGAGAATCCTAGTTTGATAAAAGATGGTATGAAAAAAGATATTTCAATCTGTTTCTCAGATTTACGAGGTTTTACACCTTTAGGAGAAAGTTTTGGTGATGATGTTAAAGGATTAACAAAGTTAATGAATGGTTATATGGATGCAATTACAGAACCAGTCTTAGATGCTAAGGGTATGATTATAAAATACATTGGTGACGCTTCCATGCACATCCACAACGCACCAATAGACGACCCTCAACACCCTAAGAGTGCAGTACAAACTGGTTTAAATATGTTAAGAGCTGTAGAACAATTTAATAAAAAGATTACTTCAGAAGGCCGACCACCTATCGGTATGGGTGCAGGCATTAACACAGGTTTAGGTTACCTTGGAGAAATGGGGTCAACCAAAAGACATTCTTATGATGTATTAGGTGATGCAGTATCAACAGCTGCTCGTATTGAAAGTAAATGTAAAGAATATGGATGTTTATTACTTGTTGGTGAAAATACATACGAAGCAACCAAAGATGACTTTTTCTATTTAAAGATTGATGACCTTGCAGTTAAAGGTAAAACTATAGGCATAACAATCTACACAGTTTTATGTGATATGGAATATATGATGAACAACACTAATTGGGGTGTTGCTGAATCTCAACACATAAAAATGCACAATTATTATCAAAAACAAGACTTTGATAATGCTATAAGATTGTGTAATGATTTAAAAAATGAATTTGATGGTAGAATGAAAAATTATTACGATATGTGGATTGAAAGATGTGAGTATATGAAAACACAACAATTGCCAAAAGACTGGAATGGTGTGTTCATTGCAACAACAAAATAAAAAAGGAGGTTTCTTAATCTATAGACACGACTGTTACTATTTTCAATAACATAGGAGATTAATTTGCTTACACAACTTCAACTAAGGAAACTTAGAAAATTTGTAGTTAAATCATGGAGGCGTGAAAAAAGAAATAAATTTGAATTGTATTGTACAGAATGGTTAAAGATTAAAAAACAAAAGGATAGACGAAGAAGAAGATGTTTAGCTAAAGTCTATCGACTGGAAATGGAAAGGAAGTTAAGAAACGGCGAACTTAAATTGACGGCCTAGGATTAAAATAATCTAAATAATAATATACGGTCAATTTAATAAAGTACACCTTTTGATGTGTAGTCAAGTAATATATTGAGACCGTTCTTATTTCGTCCTCGAGGATAGATTTCATCATAACAATTTATAAATAGACATATGGAAAATCACATGACACCAACAGAAGACCTAAAGGTAGAAATTGCCGGTCTAAAGAAAGATATTGAGAATGTTAACAAACTCAATGAGCGACTTGATGTGGCTATTGAAAAGTTAACAGATGTATCTACTTCTATCAAACAAATGTTGGCCGTCCACGAAGAAAAAATCCAAAGACAAGAACAGATAGACGAAATAATCTTTGATAAACTCAAAGAAAGAGCTGCCGAAATAGACACGGTTTACCGTGACCTTCAAAAAGAAATCACAGGAGTTGAAAAAAGATTATTAATCGAAATCAAGTCCCTCAAGCTTGACTTTGGAGCCAGAGTTGGTATACTAGAGAAATATCGTTGGATAATTATGGGTGGTGCGATTGTCATAGGTTTCATACTTTCCAAGAACTTTGCACGAATTATTGAAATGATGTCCTAAGCTTGACTTTTTGTCATGTTTAGTATATTATGGGTTTTGCTATGTCGAATTATATTGATTTAAAATTTATTAATGATGTGTCTGGTCGTCTTCAACTTTTTAAGAAGAAGTCCGACTACCTCTACAACTTTAGATGTCCGCATTGTGGAGATTCTAAGAAAAATAAGACCAAAGCTAGAGCATATTTTTATCGTGTAAAAAATGATATGTTCTTCAAATGTCACAACTGTGGCACAGGTCAAAATCTAGCAAACTTTTTAAAATTCATAGACCCTAGGTTGTATGATGAGTATTTGCTAGAACGCTACAAAGGTTCAGCTCCCTCGACCCCGAAGCCTACCTTTAAACATGACTTCAAGCCAGCGTTTGAAGACAGAACTATATTAGATGATTATAAAAAGATTTCTGATTTGAAAGAAACACATCCTGCCAGAAAATATGTGGTAGATAGAAAAGTACCTGAAAAATATTTTGACAAGTTTTATCTTGTTGATAAGTTTTTTACATTAGTTGAAAAAGTGAAACCAGGTCAATTCAAAGTCAGGAATGACCACCCTCGTTTGGTCATTCCTTTTTTTGACGCTACAGGAAAGTTATTTGCTTTTCAAGGCCGTGCCTTTGGTGATGAACAACCAAAATATGTAACGGTAAAATTAGACGAGAACAAAAGAAAAATTTATGGTTTAGAGAGAGTTAACTTTCAACTTCCAATACACATAGTTGAAGGTCCTATTGACTCACTCTTTGTTGATAACTGTTTAGCAATGGGTGGTGCTGATATGTTTTTTGATAGAGTNCCAGCAGAACAAGTAACATATATATTTGATAACGAACCTCGTAATAAAGAGATTGTTAAAAGAATGTATGATGTGATTGANAAGGATTATAATATAGTAATTTGGCCTACTGAGATGCGACATAAAGACATTAATGATATGATTGTTGCAGGACTTGACAAAACGGAAATTTCTGATATTATAAGTACCAACACTTGCAACAAATTAACTGCCTTGACAAAATTAAATCATTGGAAAAAGATATAAGGGGATAGAATGACAGAAAATATAAATGTAGTAAAAAGAAAAGGCCGAGGCAAAGAACCTCTTAATATTGAAAAGATACACGAAATGGTTGAATATGCAACCGAAGATATTTCAGGTGTTTCTTCTTCACAAGTTGAAATGAATTCAGGCCTACAATTTTATGATGGTATTAGCACAGACGAAATTCAACAGATTCTAATTAAGTCGGCATCCGACCTTATCTCACTAGAAAATCCAAATTATCAATTTGTTGCAGCTAGACTTTTATTGTTTAGTTTAAGAAAACAAGTTATTGGAAAACTTTGGGACCACCCTCATATCTACGACCATGTTAAATCAGGTGTGGACAAAGGTGTCTATGACCCGGAGATTTTAAATTGGTACACGAAGGCCGAATTTGATAGAATGGAAAACTGGATTAACCACGAAAGAGATTATGATTTCACTTACGCTGGCTTAAGACAGGTGATTGACAAATATCTTGTACAAGATAGAAGTAATGGACAAGTTTTTGAAACGCCTCAGTTTATGTATATGTTAATTGCGGCTACTGTTTTCAAAAACTATAAAAACGGAAAGAGAATGACATATGTTAAAAAATATTATGATGCGATTTCAAGGTTTAAAATCAATATTCCTACCCCGGTTATGGCTGGTGTTAGAACACCTATTCGCCAGTATGCTAGTTGTGTGCTTGTTGATGTTGATGATACTCTTCCATCTATTTTCAGTAGTGATATGGCTATTGGTAACTATGTTGCACAAAGGGCTGGAATTGGTATTAACGCAGGTAGGATTAGGGGCATCAATTCCAGAATTAGAGGCGGCGAGGTTCAACACACAGGAGTTATCCCGTTTCTCAAAAAGTTTGAGGCAACAGTTAAGTGCTGTACTCAAAATGGTGTTCGTGGAGGCTCCGCTACGGTTCATTTCCCAATTTGGCATAAAGAAATTGAAGACATTTTGGTCCTCAAAAACAACAAAGGAACGGAAGACAACCGAGTACGGAAATTAGATTATTCAATTCAGTTATCTAAACTGTTTTATGAAAGGTTTATTAATGATGAAGACATTACCTTGTTCAGCCCACATGAAGTGCCAGAATTGTACGAAGCTTGGGGTACTGAAAAGTTTGANGAACTATATGAAATCGCCGAAAGAAAAACAAAAATTGACAAGAAAAAAATTAATGCACAAGAACTAATCTTTGATATGCTCAAAGAACGAGCTGAAACTGGTCGTATCTATATTATGAATATTGACCATTGTAATACTCATTCTAGTTTTAAAGATAGAGTTTATATGTCAAACTTATGCCAGGAGATTACACTTCCTACTGACCCTATTCAACACATTGATGGTGAAGGTGAAATTGCATTGTGTATTCTATCAGCAATCAATGTTGGTAAAATTAATCATGTAGAAGAACTAGAACCTTTATGTGAACTTGCAGTAAGAAGTTTAGATGAAATTATTGACCATCAAAAATATCCTGTTAGAGCTGCAGAAATATCTACCAAAGCTCGTAGAAGTTTAGGTATTGGGTATATTGGTCTTGCACACTATCTAGCAAAAAACAAAGTTGCATATGGTGACAAACAAGCATTAAAATTAGTTGATGAACTAACTGAAGCATTCCAATATTATCTATTGGCAGCTTCAAATGACCTTGCCGAAGAAAAAGGTCCTTGTGAATATTTTAATAGAACAAAGTATTCTGACGGTATTCTTCCTATAGATACTTACAAAAAAGAAGTAGATGAATTGGTGAAACCAAATTTCAAATACGATTGGGAAGGTCTAAGGAAAGATATTGCAAAACATGGGTTACGACATAGCACACTCACAGCCCAAATGCCGTCTGAAAGCTCTAGTGTGGTTTCCAATGCTACAAACGGCATTGAACCACCTAGGGATTATCTAAGTATTAAGAAGTCTAAAAAAGGTACATTAAAACAAGTTGTACCACAATATCAACAATTAAAGAATTTTTATACTTTATTGTGGGATATGAAGAGCAATGATGGATATATAAATATCGTTGCGGTAATGCAGAAATACTTTGACCAAGCTATTTCTGGCAACTGGTCATATAATCCTGAAAACTATGAAGACAATCAGGTGCCTGTGTCTGTTATGGCACAAGACCTATTGAATACTTACAAGTATGGTTGGAAGACTTCATACTATCAGAACACATATGATGCTAAGAAAGATATTGACGAACCATCACATCCAGTTGGTTGGAAAGATAATGTTGAGGAACAACAAGAAACAATAACTACTGAACCACAAGACGAAGAAGCTTGTGACAGTTGTACAATCTAAGGGAGCGTTATGGCATTTTTATGTGTAAACACGCCTCATATAGATGTGTTTGTCAAAAAAGAATATCTTTATGACCACCAAAAAGGACATGGTGAATTAGTTGAGGGTGTTTGGGTAACGGCAAAGTCTATACAAGGCAGAGCATTGTATTTTGAAACATACTTACCAGAGTATGGTGCTTTATTTGATAAGTTACCAATTTCTGCTTTTGTGTGGAAAAAAGATTTTGAAGGTAATCTACCTTTAACAGAATTACAATTGTGGGATTGTTTTAGTTACGATATTACAATTTGTGAAAAAGTGATGATGACAGGTAATCAAGTTAAGTATTTGTCGCCATCAAAAAAATGGTANAAAGGTTGGTATATGTTTACAATAGATAACGCCAACTCNACCAANTTAGAAAGAAATGTGTCTTATAGTGAAACGCCTAGTCAACATAAGTCATTTAATATATTAAAGTTAGAGAATGGCCATTTTGCGGCTCAACCTAACAATCGAGTTATCTTTTATGATAAGTCTTATACTCCTAGTGAATTGAAGTTTCCAGATTTCAAAGTGTCCACGGTAGAGTATAGTGTAGAAGGCGAACAAAAGTGGACAGCAGGTGATGACGATAAATTCTTTTATGATATAGAGGAGAGAAAAGAGTAATGGCTAGAAGTGTACTAAACAAAGATAATACGGTTGACTTTACAAAACAACCTATGTTTTTTGGACCTGAAATGCAGGTACAAAGATATGATGATATGAAGTATCCTATTTTTGACAAACTTAACCAACAACAACTTGGTTATTTTTGGAGACCTGAAGAAGTGTCTTTACAAAAAGATAGAAACGATTATCTACAACTAAACGAACAACAGAAGTTTATATTTACATCTAATTTAAAATATCAAACTATGTTAGATAGTGTACAAGGTAGAGGACCATGTTTAGCATTTTTACCATTTGTATCTATACCAGAACTTGAAGGCTGTATTGTAACTTGGGATTTTATTGAAACAATCCATAGTAGAAGTTATACATACATTATTAAAAACTTGTATTCAGACCCTAGCGAAGTATTTGATACCATTATGGGAGATGAAAAAATACAAGAGAGGTCAAAATCAATTACTAAAACTTATGATGATTTAATTGCATCTGGTTATCAATGGTCATTAACACCAGATAAAGTTGATTTACAAGAACTAAAAAAGAAAATGTATTTGGCAATGTGTACAGTAAACATTTTAGAAGGCCTAAGATTCTATGTATCGTTTGCTTGTTCATTTGCATTTGGTGAACTTAAACTTTTAGAAGGTTCAGCAAAGATTATATCTTTTATTGCAAGAGATGAAAGTCAACACCTTGCAATGTCACAAACAGTTATTAATAACTGGAGAAACGGTGACGATAAAGATATGATGCCAATTATGAAAGAGTGTGAGAAAGAAGTATATACAATGTATGATGAAGCTGTACAGGAGGAAAAGCGTTGGGCAACATATCTATTTTCCAAAGGAAGTATGATTGGATTATCAGAAAAACTGTTACACCAATTTGTAGAGTACATGGCGAACAGGCGTATGAAAGCAATCGGCCTAGAACCGAAGTACGAACAAAAACAAAATCCTCTACCATGGGTAGACCATTGGTTAAACAGCAGAAGCCTACAGAACGCACCACAAGAAACAGAAATCGAAAGTTATGTGATTGGTGGTGTTAAACAAGATGTTAAGAAGGACCAATTTAAGAAATTTAAACTATAATGAGTAAAGAGAAACGAACAAAAAACTGTAATTCCTGTGAAACTAAATATACCGTACAATGGGACATTGAAGAACAAGACTTAGAACCTTTAACTTGCCCATTTTGTGGTTATGAGGTTGAACAGGAGGAAGATGAAGAAATCTGGACAAACGAAGACAGTATCGAAGACGATAATTGGAATTGATTATAGTTTAACAAGTCCGGCCATTTGTATTAATATAGATGGTGATGCTGGTTTAATGTTTTATTACTTAACCAGTAAGAAAAAGTGGACTGGTACAATAAGTGAGGATATAGTAGGATATGAACATAAAGAATGGACTGACCCAATTCAAAGATTTAGTTACATTTCAGATTTTGCAATTGACCTTATCGAAGGACTTATTAATCCAATCGTTTTCATTGAAGGTTACTCATACGGTTCAAAAGGCCAAGGCATTTTTCAAATCGCCGAAAATTGTGGCATACTTAAATACAGATTACAAGAATCAAAAATACCTTACGAAACTGTTGTACCTAGTGTTGTTAAAAAGGGTGCGACAGGTAANGGCAATGCTGACAAAGATATGATGTATGAAGCCTTTGTAAAAGAAACAAACATTGACTTGAAGAAATTATTTGAAACAGAAAAAGTAGGTAATCCTATTTCAGATATTGCGGATAGTTATTTTATACAAAAAGTTGGTTATGAAAATTTTACGAGCAAAAAAATATCCTGAAGTTAAACTAGATTTAAGAGAGTTTGACTTATCAGAACTAAAAATTATACCGCCTACTGATTGGCTTGAAAGAAGAATTGACGATTTTGGTTATAGTCAAAGTTTTTCAAATCATGGTATGATTTATCCTATCACAGTTTCCACTCATTATCCTGAGTGGGTCAAAGAAAGAATAATCCCTAAATGTCCTCATCATGTAGATGAAAAAGGAGAACTCAAACCTGGTTTNTATGTACANNCAGGTAATAAACGAGTAATTTGGGCACAGAAAAATGGTTACGATAAGATTGAAGGATATCTTATAGATAANAAAGAAGACAAGGGAGATATAAGAAGTAAAACACATATAGCACATGGAGATATACCTAAATGAAATTAAAAATAGTTAAAGGCTGGTATTTACCTGATTACGATACACATTATGAACCAATGTTAAAAGAAGTTAATGGTAAATGGGAGTATCAACCAGATACAAGAGAATACTCATTAAAGTTTGTAAAGAATTGGAACTTAGCATTGGATATTGGTGGTAATATTGGTTTCTGGTCTAAAGAACTTTGTGAAAAATTTAAAAAAGTGTGGGCATTTGAACCACATCCAGTCAATATAGAATGTTATAGAAGAAATATGGCATTACAACATAATTGGCAATTAGAAGAAGTGGCCTTATCAAATCATCAGGAACAAGATGCAAAACTATTTGCTAGTCCAGATGAAAGTGGTAATGTTAGTTTAATTAGTTATGGTGTTGAGAATGGTAATTCTAAAAGAAAATTAAAAGCTGAACAATTAGATGTATTATCTACAGATGTAAAAATGTTAAATGATTATATTAGTGAGTTTGATGGTCAAAACATAGACTTTATTAAAGTAGATGTACAAGCACACGAAAAAGAAATTGTTGAAGGTGGCTTAAACTTATTAAAAAACCATGATGCAGTTTTATGTTTAGAGTTGCCTTTGAGAGATGAAGCTGAAAGAAAATACCATGACGAAGTAGTAGATATTCTAAAAGGTATTGGTTACAAAAGACAAGGTAATATGAGAAAAGAAACAGTATTTACAAAATGAATATCGCAGTAGTCACAACATTAAATAAAAAACTATACAAACAATATGGTCATAGGTTTTTTGAAACTTATAATTGGCCATTTGATTTAAATGTGTATAGTGAAGATATGTTAGAAATACCAATGCACAATCATATTGTAAGAAGTATATTTGATGAAGTACCTAGTTGTGAAGAATTTGTAAATAGAAATAAAGATAAACCTGTTGTAGATAATCCTGATGGTTTCTTACAAGATGCAGTTAGATTTTGTTATAAAGTTTATGCTTATACAGACCAGATTATAAACAATGAAGATTATGATGGTATTATTTGTATTGATGCAGATAGTGTATTTTATAAACCTATAGATGTAGAATGGTTAACACAAAATATACATAAAAGTGATTGTATGATGACTTATTTGGGTAGAGGTAATCACTATAGTGAATGTGGATTCTTGTACTTCAATATGCAACATAAATCCACTAAGGCTTATGCTAGAGAAATGAAAAGAATGTATGATAGTGATGAAATCTATCAACTAAAAGAAAAACATGACAGTTATATTTGGGACCATGTACGAAAAGCATTTGAAAGTAATGGTGTAAAAAATCATAATATTGGTGACGGAAAACCAGGTCATGTTCAGGCCAGGTCTGTACTAGGGACTGTGTACGACCATATAAAAGGACCTAAGAGAAAAAAACTATTAAGAAGTCCAGAAGCGAGAGTATAATGATTAATGTCTTTATAGGATACGACAGCAACGAAAAGTTGCTTTTAATACTTTATCATATAGTATTTTAAAACGAAGCACTAAACCTGTTGCTATTACACCTATCTATTTACCTAATATTAAAGATGACTTTGTAAGAGAAAGAAATAACTTATCATCTACTGAATTTAGTTTTAGTAGATTTATTATTCCACACCTTATGAATTATAGAGGTTGGGCTTTGTTTATGGATTGTGATATGTTAATGATGACCGATATTGCAGAACTATGGCGATTAAGAGATGACAAGTATGCAGTACAAGTTTGTAAACATGACTATCAACCAAAAAATGATACTAAGTTTTTAAATCAAGTACAGACAAAGTATGAAAAAAAGAATTGGTCTAGTTTTATGTTAATGAATTGTGCTAAGTGTAGTGCATTAACACCAGACTATGTTAATTCAGCCACAGGTTTAGAACTACATCAATTTAAGTGGTTAGAAAGTGATGACTTGATTGGTGATTTGCCTTTAGAATGGAACTGGTTAGTTGGTGAATACGAATATAAAGATGATGTAAAGAATGTACATTTTACCGAAGGTGGTCCTTACTTTGAACAATATAAAGGTTGTGATTATACGATAGATTGGTTTAAAGATTACCACGAATCAAATGAAATAAATCTAAAATGATTGGTGTAGGCACAAGACCTGTATATGATTATATTGTACGGCCTTTTGTCGAAAATAGAGGCCAAGGNATATTCTATNCAGCAAAAGAACAAGTNGATAGATATGAACAATCAGTATGGCCTGGTTTCAAAGAAGATAAGTGGATTGAAACAAAAGAACCTATGGCTGTTATGGGCAATCTTAGAGGTACAGATAAGATTGTTTATAAAGCAAGAGAACATGGTATAGATTATTATTATTTTGACCATGCTTATATGTACAAATCAATTGAACATAGAAGACACCCATTATTCAATGACCGATATTATAGAATTACAAAGAATGGTGAATCATTAACTAAACTTATTGAATGGGATAAACATAAAGATTTAGTCAGTCGAATACAAAAGTTTGAACGAGTACAAAGAGTAAAAGTCAATATAAAGACTTACAGAAATA
>JGI10211J34971_10004430_pt1 | contig 11142 bp, 10 predicted proteins | sample Etolagsediment_FD_34971 | JGI IMG/M metagenome (IMG submission 34971)
TGTCGTTAAAACCCAAAGGAACGGATTTCAGGACCAATATTCATATCACCGGACAGGGACAAAAGCTGGCCCTGAATCCACGACTTTCGGATCTGGCCGTACAGTCGTCCCTTGCCTTGGGTCTTGAAATTTCGGGCTGTGATATCATCCTTCAAAAAGATGGTTCGCCCAAAGTACTTGAGGTGAATTACTCGCCGGGATTCAGGGGGCTTGAGCACGCAACCGGCATGGACATCGCGAAAGAAATCATCCATTATGTCACGGTCAAAGGATAAGGAGTCTTCATGCAAATCGCTTTTCTGATGGATCCTCTTATTTCAATAGAGCCCGAAAATGAGACCACCAGTCACCTCATGTATGAATGCAACCAAAGGGGACACACTGTCTATTTCCTGGAACCCCATGACATTTACATTCGGGAAAACCAGGTGGTTGCCAGGATGCGAAACATTTCGGTAGCACCGAATCTGTCCATGAAAAAATACTGGCGTTCGTTGATACAGTGCCTTAAGAAGGATGAACTCATTTTTGAGACCATCGCGGATCTGGACGCACTCTTTTTAAGGAAAAATCCGCCCTTGGTCTATCAAACCATGGAGTTTTTATCATCGGTCAGCGACAAAGTGTTTATGATCAATAACACGACGGGACAGATCATCGCCAACAGCAAACTCTATATCCTTAATTTTCCGGAAATCATTCCTGAAACACACGTATCCCGTGATCCGGCACGTCTGAGGAAAATTATCAACAACTTCGGCGGCGCCATGGTGGTGAAGCCTCTTCAGCGCTATGGTGGTGAAGGGGTGATTAAAGTGAGCTTGAAAGACCAGGAAAATTTGAATTCCCTGATCAATTATTATGTAAGGGCTTACCGGGCATACCCGGAACGAGAACCGATTATGGTCCAGGAATATCTGGAAGAAGTTCAGACAAAAGGTGATGTACGGATCTTGTTATTAAACGGGGAAATTGTGGGCGCCATGCGGCGAAAACCGAGCAAGGGAGATTTCAGGACCAACATCCATGCGGGCGCCCGGGCCTACAAACATGTCATTACGGATGATGATCGCGCCATCTGCCGAGTGATTCGGGACAGTTTGAGAAAAGAAGGGCTCTTCTTTGTAGGGGTTGACGTTATCGGCAATAAGATGGTAGAAATTAATTGTCTGAGTCCCGGTGGCATCCCACGGATCAACCGTTTGGATGGGGTAAAAATCGAAGCCATGGTGGTCGATTTCATCGAGCAGAAGGTTTCGGAAATGAAGGGGCAGGGAAANGACCAGCCCAAATAAATCCGAACGAGCATTGCGGGCGAATCGTGANTCGCCTCTAACCCAAAGATTCAACAGAAGAAAGGATTACAAATGCGCCGTATAAATGGAAGAACAAACAGGCTGTCTGGTTCGTGGGTCACATCGATTTTATGTGTTCTGGTGCTGATGGCGAGCGTTTTTTTTGTGAGTTCGCGCGCTTCCGCCGCTGATATGCTCAAAATGGGTGTGTTGGAAGAGCCCAAAACCTTGAACATCTGGGCTGCCGGGGATCGGTGGTCGCTTAAAATTCTGGGGCTGATTTATCAACCCCTTTATGTGAGGGATCCCAAGACTCTGGATCTGGTGCCCTGGCTGGCAGCGGCTCCTCCCGAGTATGATGAAAAAAATCTTTGCTATACGGTTAAGCTCAGGCCCGCCAGGTGGTCTGACGGCACGGAATTGACTTCCGAAGATGTGGCCTTTACGGGACGCACGATTCAGGAATTTAAAATACCCAGACACCTATCCAGATGGAAATTTATCAAAAAAATCGAAACCCCGGACAAACAAACCGTAAAGTTCTATCTGAGTGAACCTCAGGCCATTTTTGTCTCCCGAACACTTACCACGCCCATTGTTCAGAAAAAAGAATGGGAGGACGTGATCGCAAAAGCCAAGCAGGATGAAAAACCTCTCCGTTCACTGTTGCGGCATAAAGTGACCATGCCCGTCGGCAGCGGCCCTTTTACCTTAAAGGACTGGCGGTCGGGGGCTTATATTTATGTGGTAAAGAACGACATCTTTTTTGGCTCGGGCAAGACCATCAGCGGCCACCTTTTAGGGCCTCACATCGACGGCATCATTTTCAAGGTCTACGGGACCTCGGATGCCGCTATCCTGGCAATTAAGAAGGGAAGCATCGATATGTTCTGGTGGGGAATTCAACCGGGATATATGGAAGACTTGAAAGCGAACCCGGAGATGGAGATCTTCACCAACGAAAAAAGCGCTCTTTATTATCTCGGGTTTAACTTGAGAAAACCGCCCTTTAATGATGCCAACCTGCGGCGGGCCGCGGCAACCCTGGTGGGGGAAGACTTTATCATCAAACGGATTCTTCAGGGGTACGGCGTTAAAATGTATTCCATTATTCCTCCCGGTAACACATTCTGGTACTGCCCGGATGTTCCGAAATACGGTGTGGGGCTTAGCCGTGAGCAACGCATTAAAAAGGCGTATCAAATACTTTCGGATAACGGTTACACCTGGCAGATTCCCCCCATCGACGATTCGGGGAATGTGGTCAATGGTGAAGGCATTATGACGCCCGATGGAAAGCTCATGGAAAAATTCACCATTCTGACGCCACCGGCAGATTATGACCCCCATCGCGCCATGTGCGGGATGATGATGCAGGAATGGCTCAGGATGATGGGCATCCCCGCCTATTCCAAACCCATGGCATTTGGGGCCCTGATCGAACAAGTGAAAGTGCGCAGGGATTTCGATGCATTCATTCTGGGATACGGCAGCCTTTCCCTGGATCCCGATTATCTGAGAAACTTTTTTATTTCAACCAATGACAAAACTAGAGGCTGGAACATGAGCGGTTACAACAACCCGGCCTTTGATAAAATCGCCAACCAGTCCGCGGAAACCATGAACCGGGATGAACGGCGAAAACTCATCTGGGAAATGCAGAAAATCATCATGGGTGACGTACCCTACATGCCGCTTTATAACCCGAAACTGATTGAGGCTGCCAGAAAAGGCAAGTTCACCGGCTGGGTTCAAATGCTCGGCGGTGTCGGTAACCTCTGGTCCTTCTGCCAGTTGAAACCCCTTTAGAAATGCGGATTTTGGATTGCGGATTGCGGAATGAAAAAATCCTTAATCTGCAATCTAGGTAAAATGCCATGGAACTAAGAAAATACATTTCCCGCAGGCTGGTTCAGATCACCATTATTTTCTTTGTGATCCTGACCGTGCTGTTCCTGCTGTTCCGCCTGGCCCCGGGGGACCCGGTTTCCCGAATGGTGGACCCGGATATGACGCCCGAGGATTCACAACGCCTCATCGTTCAGCTGGGTCTGGACAAACCTTTGGGCATCCAATATTTGATATATCTAAAGAATTTTTTTACGGGTCATTTCGGTTACTCGTTTCACTACGGTGAACCCGTGGTGGACATCATTTGGGACCGGTTGCCCAATACGGTTTTGCTCTTTACCACCGGCATCATCTTATCCGCCCTGGTGGGTATTTTCCTGGGCAAAATCGCCTCCTGGTATAAGGGCAAAAAAACCGACAGCATTATGACCGTGGGGGCACTGGTGACCCACACGCTCTTTTTGCCCTGGCTCGCGTTGATCCTGATTTGGATTTTTGCATATAAATTCAGCTGGTTCCCCATAAACGGAATGATTTCGGAAGAGATCTGGCTGGACCCTGACAGCGGTTTTATCGCCAAAAGCCTCGATGTCCTCTACCACATGGTACTGCCGCTCTCCACCTTGTTTTTAATCCATTTCGGCGCCTATCTTCTGATCATGCGCAGCAGCATGCTGGAGACCCTCAAAGAAGATTACATTCTGACGGCAAGGGCCAAGGGCCTTGATGAAAAATCGATCCGGAACAAACACGCCGCTCCCAATGCGGCACTTCCGGTGGTCACCAGCGTCGGTTTGAGCCTGGCCTTTTCCATCAATGGCGGTGCCCTGACGGAGACGGTATTCACATGGCCGGGCATTGGCCGGGAACTGGTGTTTTCGGTCAGCCAAAACGATTATCCCCTGGCGCAGGCATCTTTTCTGTTGATCGCCATTGTGGTTTTGCTTTCCAATCTGGTGGTCGATGTTCTATACGCATACCTGGATCCAAGGATTCGATACTAAACGGGAATTTTCATGACACCAGAGCCTTCACAGAGCGTTGCAACGGCCCGGGAGCGGTACCCATGGCTGAATTCATTTCTGGATGGGTGGGCCATCTTCAAACAGAGTCTTCTGGGCCGGATCGGCCTGACCCTGCTGGTTATATTTGCCCTGATGGCCATTTGCAGTTACATCCCGCCCATGATCAATCCCATGTATAACCCCATGACCGGCGTGGACCCAAAAATCTCCACCTGTACGCCGCCCAGCTGGCATCACTGGCTGGGAACCGATTTCATGGGACGGGATATTTTCAGCCAGCTACTGGCAGGGGCCCGGGTAGCCTTTATGGTGGGTGTTTCCGCCGCCGTCATGAGTGTGGTCCTGGGGACGGCCATCGGCATGACTGCGGGCTACATGGGGAAATTCATGGATACCGTGCTCATGAGAACCGCTGACATGATCATGGTCATGCCCACGTTATTGTTTGTGTTGATTATCTCTTCCGTATTCGGACAACTCAACATCTGGACGATTGTGCTCATTATTGCGCTCTTTCGTTGGCCGGGCGTGTCGCGGATGATCCGCGGCCAGACCCTTTCCCTCAAACACCGCCCCTTTATCGAAGCGGCTAAAATGGCGGGCGCCGGCCACTTTCGCATCATTTTCAGGCATATTATGCCCAATGTGCTGCCCCTTGCGTTCTTGTTCATGACCTTTCGTGTCACGTCCGCCATCATTATTGAGGCGTCCCTTGCTTTTCTAGGTTTTGGTGATCCGGGAACGGTCAGCTGGGGCATGATGCTGCAGTGGGTCTGGAAAACCGGGTATATGTTTAAAGCGCCCTACTGGCTTCTTCCGCCGGGGCTCTGTATTTCCCTCATTACCCTGTCATTTTATATGCTGGGCCGGGCCATGGACGAAGTGTTGGATCCGAGACTGCGAAAGGAGGACCAAACAGATTAAATGGCCCTACTTGAAGTTGAAAATTTGAGCATTGGGTATCGGACCAAACAGGGATACCTCAAAGCGGTAGATGGGGTTTCCTTTTCTCTGGAGGAGGGAAAATCCCTCGGTTTCGTCGGCGAATCGGGATGCGGCAAAACCACCATCGGCATGTCACTGATGGGGTTGATGCCACCCAATGGGTCCGTCGGGCAGGGGCGTATCCTCTTCGACGGGCAGGATCTTCTGCAAATGTCGGAAGCGGAAAGAAGAGAAACCCGCTGGAGCCAGATCGCCATGATTTTTCAGGCTGCCATGAATGCCATGAACCCGGTGCAGCGTGTGGGAGATCAGATTGCTGAAGCCATTTTGGTGCACAATCCGGATGTGGAAAAGGATGCTGCCATGGGCCAGGTGGAAGCGCTTTTCGATCTGGTGGGCATCCCCCGGGACCGTCTGAGAGGGTATCCCCATCAATACAGCGGCGGCATGAAACAACGGGCCATTATCGCCATGGCCCTTGCCTGCAAGCCCAGACTGATCATTGCTGACGAGCCCACCACTGCCCTGGACGTCATTGTTCAGGATCAGATTCTGGAGGAGGTCAAAAAACTTCAGAAGGAGTTCAACATCGGTGTTATCTTTATTTCACACGACATCTCCATCGTGGCTGACATGTGTCAGGATATCGCCGTGATGTATGCCGGGCAGATGGTGGAATGCGGGCCCCGGGAGGCGGTTTTCGAATCGCCCGTACACCCTTACACCAAAGCACTGCTCTCTTCATTTCCCACGATTACCGGCGAAAAAGGTGATCTGACACCCATTCCGGGAGAAACGCCCAACCTGATTCAGCCCCCTACCGGGTGTCGATTCGGCAAGCGCTGTCCCGGGGCCTCCCCAACCTGTTCACAGGCGCCCAAATGGGTCCAGGTCGGGCCCGGGCACAAAGCCCTCTGTTGCCATTGCTAACAGGAAAGAAACAGTGAAATTCAACCGAGGTCAGCATGGAACCAAACGGTAAACCGATCCTCCAAATCAAGGACGTCAGTAAAATATACAAAACCAAAGGCGGACTTTTTTCCGGGCGCGGGAAAGATGTGGTGGCGCTTGATCGGATATCCCTTGAGATCAAAAAGGGTGAAATATTTGGACTGGTGGGGGAGAGCGGGAGTGGTAAAACGACGGCCGGCCGTTTGATTGTGTGCCTGGAAGAGACCAGTTCAGGTGAAATTCTCCTCGATGGACAACCGGTTACCGGGTTGAAAGGAAAACGTCTGAAAAGATTTCGAAGCAAAGCCCAGATGATCTTTCAAGATCCTTATCAGTCCCTCAACCCGCAACGCTCTATCCTGGACACGGTCTCTGAACCGTTGACCATTCACCGCTTGGGACATGCCGGCGACCGAAAGGATCGTGTCAGAGAGGCATTGAGGTCTGTGGGGCTTTCACCGCCCGATGATTTTATCTACCGTTATCCCCATCGTCTCAGCGGCGGGCAGCGCCAGCGGGTGGCCATTGCCCGGGCCATGGTGCTGAACCCGGATTTTGTCATTGCGGATGAACCCACATCCATGCTGGATGCCTCCATTTCAGCACAGATTTTCAATATCCTCCTCAAGATGCGCAAAGACTTGGACGTCACACAGCTTTTCATTACGCACTCTCTTGCCGCGGCCCGCTATCTCTGCGATCGCATTGCCGTCATGTATCGTGGGCGCCTGATGGAAGTGGGGGCCTCCGACCAGGTGATTCAAAATCCCCAGCACCCGTATACCAAAGCGCTCCTGGACGCACTTCCCAAATTTGGGCACAGCGGTAACCGAAAACGCTATGGCACGCTTTTGACCCGGAAACGTGAGGTGACGGATGAACTGGGGTGCAATTTTTTTCCGAGATGCGCTCTGGCACAGGAAAACAGGTGCAATCTGGAAAAACCCGTTTTGAAAGACCTTGAAAACCAGCACCTGGTGGCCTGCTTTCTGAGCCAGGCCTGAACGCCTGACATTCCCTAAGGGCCTCGGCAAAAAATAAATGCGCAGGATGGCGCCGTATTTTGGTTCGTATACAAGGCGTATCCGCCTGTGCATATTGGTGGATATGTGCCGGTGGATACAACGCAGTAGACGGGCCAAAGGACAAGTCAGATTGTGTATTTATTTTTTGCCGGGGCCCTAAGACCTCATGTTTATCCGCGACATTGGACAGATCAGGGCTTTATTCCAATCTTTGCCCGGAACATTTGTTGGCGTGGGGATGACCGCCTTTACCAGAATCATACCCGCATCCTTTCTGAAAAACTATCACATTGTGGCCCTTCACAAGACAGGAGACCTGCCTCTGCTGCGAAAGCAAAAACCCATTTTTTGTCTTGAAGAAGAAACGGAAAGCCCGGCACTTTCATCCGCACAGAATTCAGCGAGTCTTATGGCGCATCCTCTGGTGAGGCAGTTTGTGGACGTTCTTTCTCACCCCAAATATTTCTTTCTGTACCAGGATTATCCCGAGTTGCGATCCCTTGCCGAAACCCATGGATGGCACCTTTTGGCCAATTCACCACAACTTCGCCAGAGTGTTGGTAAAAGAGAATTTTTCAACAAAATGACCGTTCAGTTGGGCCTTCCTCAAATACCCGGCGATATTTATCCCATAGGCGCCATTCATCAAAAAGGTTATGAAATTTGGCGCCGATCACTGGGGCCCGTTTTTGTGGTTCAGCTTCCGGAAATCGAACGGGGCGGCGGCAGGGGAACATTTTTTGTGCGTACAGAAGGAGATTACCGGCAGCTTCAAGGACGCCTTGCAGAAAACCGATGGCGGGACACGCCCTTGAAAACAATTTCCGTGAACCGTTTTGTGGTGGGAGTACCGGCCAGCGTGGTGGCATGCGTCACCCGACATGGCACATTGGTCTCTGCACTGCAACGACAACTGCTGGATCTTCCCTATTGCAAAGATTTCGCTGAAGACGGAGTTTTCTGCGGCCATGCCTGGGGTGTCTCCCCATGGTCAAAGACCGCTCAAAATTCGGCGTTTGAACAGGCGTGCAAAATGGGTGATTTTCTGAGCACTTTAGGGTACAAGGGCATACTGGGCATTGATTTCATTGTTAACCAAACAGAGGTGTATCCCATTGAAATCAATCCCCGTCTGACCGGTGCNCTACCCATGCTGAGCCTGCTCCATCTTCAATCGGGCACCATTCCNTTGGAAGCTTTTCATATGCTGGAATTCCTGGATATTCCATACCGGATAGACCGGGATGCCTTAAACAGGCGCTACGCTCAAACCGTACCGGGAAGTCATCTTCTGGTGTTCCGATCTCGGGGTTATAACACCGGCAGCGTATCCTTAAAGCCGGGTCTTTATGAGTATGACCCAATGAACGGGGGAATTCATTTTTTGAGGGAAACCTTGAACTATCAGGATATTAAGAGCGAAAAGCAGTTCATTTTATCAGACGGCCCAAGGATCGAAAAATCAAACGAACCGCCTTCTCAGGATTCCCACAGCCGGCTGTGCCGTCTTCTTTTTTCTTATCCGGTGGTGGATATGGCGGGCAGACTATCTTCCCAGGCGCTTTCAGCAGCGGCGTGGGCTCGTGAAAAAGCAGCAGGAGAGAATACGCCATGAAACTCCCCTTTGTCATTACTCTCCCCCACTGCTCAGGGAAAATACCCGAACGAATCCGATCCAGCATCATGCTGACCCAAAAGCAAACCGTTGAAGCCATCGATCTGGGCACTCGGGAGATTTTCGGTGGCATGCCCGCTGAAATGGTTTTGTGCGCAAAATGGAGCCGGCTGGTGGTGGATTTAAACCGGCCGTCCGAACAGCGTGATGCCAAAGGCCCCGTCGCCCTGGTAGACTACCAAGGCCGTTCTATCTATGGCCCTGAAGCCGTTCCGAATGAAAACGAAATCGCACAACGCCTTTCGGTCTATTACGACCCTTATCACCGGCGGCTGGAAAACGCCATTCAAATAAACGATTTGAAAGGGCTGCTGGACTGCCATTCTCTTAACGGAATCGGCCCACCGGAGGCCCCTGATACGGGAAAAAAGAGAAAGGATATTATTTTGGGCAACAATGGGCGGCCTGACGGCAAGAAGGATCCGCGAAGGGGGGAACCCACCTGCGGACCGGCATTTTTGTATTACATGAAAGAGATATTTGAACAGGCCGATTTTTCCGTTTCCCTCAATGTTCCCTATGCAGGGGGATTTATTGTCACCCGTTACGGACCTTCCCTGGCAGCCAGGGGCAAAATGGCCCTTCAGATTGAAATTAACCAGGACCTCTATGTGGCACCTGAAACCGAATTCCTGATCCCCGAAAAGGTGGCGGATATTAAAAGCCGAATACTTAGATGCCTTAAAAAGATCGGTGAGGCCATCTGAAGAGCTTGGAGATTGCTTTTTGGATTTTTTCTTTTCCTCTCTTCCATTTTTTGATATTCTCAAGGAAACAGTTTACTTTACCCCATACGAGGAGGGTCATTGTGTTTAATCCATTCAAATCCGCCAAAAAAGTAACCGCCTTGTTTTTGATGGCTTTTGTTTTATCCCTCTTTTCGCCCATGGCAACATGGGCCGTTGAAAAAAACCTGACCAATTCACTGGGCATGGAATTTGTCCTGCTCCCGGCAGGCACATTTACCATGGGCAGCCCGCCGGATGAGCCGGGGCGGGAACGGGATGAGTTAGCCCATACGGCTAAAATCAGTCAGCCCTTTTATCTGCAAACTACCGAAGTAACCGTCAAGCAGTGGCAGGATATCATGGGGAAACCCTTTTTTGGTGGCAAAAAAGGATCTTCCGATATGCCGGTTGTCACGGTTTCCTGGCAGGACTGCGTCAAATTCATCAAAAAGCTGAATGCCCGAAATGACGGCGTTTACCGGCTTCCCACAGAAGCGGAATGGGAATATGCGTGCAAAGCCGGCACCACAACTGCCTACGGAATAGGGGACACCATCGATTGCGACAGTGCCATGTATGCCAACAATACCTTGAAAAACCCCGAGTGTGTGGGTGTTGTCAAATCAAAGGGATTACCGCCAGATAAGCCGGCGCCTGTGAAAACTTACGCGCCCAACGCCTGGGGGCTTTATGACATGAATGGAAATGTCTGGGAGTGGTGCGAGAACTGGTTCCAACCTTACAAGCCGGATGTTGCCGTTAAGCCTCAATCCCTGGGTGAAACCCCATCCCTTGAGACGGGAACGGACAAAGTGAGAAGGGGAGGGAGCTGGTACGGAACCGGCCCCCGCTGCCGTTGCGCCAACCGAAACTACAGCCATTTCGCCAACCGGTATCAAACCACCGGATTCAGACTGGTGAGGGAAATTAATTAAGAGGCTTCACCCAGTTCTGCTATGAACAGAACTCCCTTGGTTGGGTAAAATTATAGACATTTTTGGTTTATGAAGCAGATTCAGAAACTCCAATGGGAGGTAAATCGCATGTTTTTACTGAAACACATAAAGCCCGAAGAGGCCACCGGCAAAGTAGCGGAAGCCTACACCGTTTTTCCAAAAGAAATTCCGGTCCCGGATCCCCTTGTTCTAATGAGCGTCAGTCCTGAGCTTACAGAGATACAGAGCGGTATTATCCGCCATTACATGACCCATGAAAAACTGGACATGGGACTTCTGGCCATGATCCGCTATTTGGTGGCCAATGAGGAGGACTATAAGTTCTGTGTCAACATGAACACGGGACTCCTCAAAATGGCCGGTGGCATGACCGATGCGGAATTGAAGGCCTTAAGAGAAAACCCTGAAAATGCACCCTTGGAGGACTTCCAAAAAGCCTTGCTCCTTTTCGTCCTCAAAGTGGTTAAGACGCCTGAGGAGGTCACTGAAAATGACGTTGAATCACTCCGCCAACTGGGTTGGAGCGATAAGGACATCTTTGAGGCAGCTTTTCACGGCACTTCGATGATTGGCGCCAGCAAACTGTACAAGGCGTTTGTCAAGTAAGGGCCTCGGCCAAAAATAAATCCACCATCCTGCTTGTCCTTTTGCCCGTCTACTGCGTTGCATCCGCCGGCACATATCCACAAAT
>JGI10211J34971_10004431_pt1 | contig 11142 bp, 6 predicted proteins | sample Etolagsediment_FD_34971 | JGI IMG/M metagenome (IMG submission 34971)
CTGGTTGATTATCCCGGAATGAATTTCCAAAATCCAGATGGAGAAGTTTGGCCGTCCAGATGTGATACTGATTGCGCGATCCATTCCAGCGAAAAGTGAGTCGTTGCCAGAAAGAACGAGGATTCTCTCTATCTTGTTCTTTCTGAAAACTGAAATAGAAGATGGGCTTGTCCAGATCCCATTGTTTCCGGATAAGATTAATAATTTGTTCGTTCAGTTCTTTCCCGGCTCCCGTTGCCATCTCACCGCCAGCGCCAACACCTGCTTTTAATTCTGCAGGGTCACCTGGGGCGAGTCGTGAAATAGAGAAGGAGATCACCGTTATAAAAAACAGAGTGGGAATCATCAGAAGAATGCGCTTGGTAATGTATATCCACATAGTCGGTTATCCGTCTACTGTAATTTCCGTAATTAATTATTCTTGCTGTACTTATGGTATACTGTCGGCACCCACCACTCCAGGGGATCAAATCCGGGGCGGAAGGAGAAAACGTTCACTCCCCTAAATCGCTTGTGATAGATGATGTTTGAGGTCGGAATATAGGTGAACGTATAGGGCTGTTCCTCGTGCAGGATTTCCTGAAATTCCAACATATATTCAGTGCGTTTCTGCTCATCAAATTCTCTGCGATTTAATTCGATTAACTCGTCGGCCCGTTCGTTGATGAAACTCACGTAATTGGATCCACGGTCATGTGATTGAGAAGAGTGGAAAATCTGATAGGGATCAGTGCCGGTGATGGGCATAACCCAGCCTAAAATGATGGCATCAAACTGCTGATCCCGGACCGTATTCAGATATACGGACCATTCCAAAGTCTGAACACCTGCCTGGATGCCGACTTTGCGCAGTTCCTCCGCCATGATCAATCCGGTTTGCTTCCGTATTTCATTACCGTTGTTGGTCATGAAAGTAAACTCAAATTTGACCTTTTCGCCATTGACCACCTTGTCCAGAATTCCATCTCCATCCGTATCGGTCCAGCCTTCGCTGGCCAGAATCTCCCGGGCGAGGTCCGGGTTGTAGGGCCAGGGTTCAAGTGAGTTGTTGAACTCGGGACGTTTGTAGTAAACATTGCTGGTGGCCACCATGGCATTGCCATAATACAACGACTCAATCAGCTGATCGCGGTTACAGAGATGCGTCATGGCCCGACGCACCATTTTGCTGCTGAAAAGAGGGTTGCGCGCGTTCCAGCCGATATAGCCATAGGAAGGTATGTAAAAGAGTTCCTTATTGTAGTTCTCTGTAAACTTCTTTGAATTGGTCTGATGCTGATATTTATCCTGAGGCAGACTGCGAATGACATCGATATCACCAGCCTTTAATCCGATGAGGGCTGCATCAAAATCCTTAACCGTTTTATGAATCTGTTTTTCCGTATACCCACGGTTGGACATCCCGGCCTTGAACCCCCAGTAATTGTGATCCAATTCCAGCACCAATCGATCGTCGGTGCGCCATTCGGTTAATTTGTAGGGTCCGGATCCCAGAGGGTGACGCCCCAGATCCTTTGAATTCCAGTATTCAGCAAATTTATATGCGGGCAGATCAGCAAAAACCTCGTTGTCCTGATCTGCGGTCTGCTCCAATAATGTATTCAACTCAGCAAAAGTGTACTGGTCCATGATCCCATCTGGATCGTAGTAATGTTTAGGATATATTTGTAATCCACCGATGAACAGAGTATGCTTGAAATAAATATCAGAACAGGTAAAGCGTACCGTGTAGGGGTCCCCATCCACCAGTTCAGCTTTGGCCAGATTAATGAAATAGTTGCGCAGGGAGGCGGCATCTGTGAAGGGGTTACGCAGCGCTTTCAGGCTGAAAACCACATCGTGACCTGTTAAAGGGGTGCCATCCTGAAAATACACATCTTGTCGCAGTTTAAATGTATATTGGAGTTTATCCTCGCTGATTTCAGGCATTTCCAAGGCCAGTTGAGGTCTCAACTGCAGGGTGTAGTTATCCATTACCAACAGGGATTCAAATACTTTATTCTCAATATATGTGGCATCAGCCCCGTTGGATACCTGAGGATGGATTTTATCTGAATCACTGAGCTCGTGGATCACCAGCCAATCCCCTACATTGTCTTCAGCCCGCATATTGCTGGTATCAAGATCCCAGTTGTTGTTGCTTTCCTTCTCGGTCTCCCGTCCACCACAGGAGATCAATAGTAAAAAGCTGATCATCACCATCATTCGAATCATAAGCATATCAGATCCTTTCCGGTCACATTCTGCCAGAATTCATAACCATCAGCACAGTTTATTTGCCATATCGATGCAGGGAAGTTGGAACCCACCATTCCTTGGGATCAAACCCAGGCCGGAAGGGATACACATTCACACCCTTAAATCGCTTGTGGTATACAAAATTCGATTTGGGGATATACAGGAATGTGTACGGTTGTTCTTCATGAAGGATTTCCTGAAATTCCAGCATATACGCTTTCCGGATTTCAGGATTAAATTCACGTCGGTTCAGTTCGATCAATTCATCCGCACGGTCATTTCTAAAACTGTTGGCATTTGATCCACGTCCCACGGCCTGTGAAGAATGAAATACCTGGTAAGGATCAGTATCTGATATGGGCATCACCCAACTGAGAATGACCGCATCAAAGTTATGGTCTCTTACCGTATTCAAGTAAACAGCCCATTCCATCTGCTGGACATCGGCTTTGATCCCTACCATGCGCAGTTCTTCCGCCATAATCAGACCAATTTGCTTGCGCACTTCATTGCCACTATTGGTGAGAAATGTAAACTTAAAATCAATTTTATGACCGTCAATTTCCTTGTCCAGAATCCCATCACCGTCGGTGTCCTCCCAGCCTTCGTCTTTCAATATTTTACGGGCCAGATCAGGATTATAAGGCCAGGGTTCAATAGCTCCGTGGTATTCTGGTCGCTTGAAATAGACACTACCAGTAGCCACCATCCCCTCACCGTAGAGCAGAGATTCGATGATCTGCTCACGGTTACACAAATGAGTCATGGCCCGGCGCACCATTTTACTGCGGAAAAGGGGGTGATCATTATTCCAACCTAAATAGTTATAGGCAGGAATGTAAAACAGCTCCTTCTGGAAATTGTCTTCAAATTTGGCAGAATTGGTTTGGTGCTGATAGAGCTCCATGGGCAGGTTTCGAATCAGATCGATGTCTCCACCTTTTAATCCAATCAAAGCGGCATCGCGATCTTTAACAGTGCGATGGACATGACGTTGAGTGTAGCCTTCACCCTCCAGGCCTGCTGCGTAACCCCAGTAGTTGGGATCTCGTTCCAAAACCAGTCGTTCGTCGGTAATCCACTCTACGAATCTATAAGGTCCTGATCCAATTGGATTGCGCCCCAGATCCTTACTGTTAAAAAATTCAGCGAACTTATAGGCGGGCAATGACGAGAAATCCGTTTCCTCATTCTCGGCAGTTTCAGACAATAAATGGTCTAATTCAGCAAAAGTATATTGATCCATGATGCTTTCTGGATCATAAATATGTTTGGGGTATATCTGGATCCCACCGATGAAAAGATCATGTTTAAAATATACATCCGTGCAGGTAAACCGAACCTGGAAAGGATCACCTTCCACCAATTCGACGCTGGCAACATTCTGGTAATAATTACGCAGCGGGGCTGCATCGGTGAATGGATTGCGGAGAGCTTTCAGTGTAAAAACGACATCATGACCGGTGAGGGGTTGGCCATCGCTGAAATGGACATCCCGGCGCAAACGAAATGTGTAATGCAGAAATTCCGCTGATATTTCAGGCATTGCTTCAGCCAGCAACGGCACTAATTCCAGGCTCTGATTGTCCTGGCGCAAAAGTGATTCAAAAATTTTATTCTCAATATACTGTGCGTCAACACCACTGGAAATTTGAGGGTGGATTTTATCAGGATCGCTCAATTCATGGATAATCAGCCAGTCTCCCAGGTGCCTGTTGGCATCCATCCCGCTGGTGTCAATATTCCAATCGGTTGCATCGGCGGATGATTTACCTCCTCCGCAGCCAGCAATGAAAATGACAGTAAATATATATAACAGGATGAGGGAAAATTTTTGTTTTATTGACATGATTCACCAAAATATTAGCGGATGAAGTAAAAAGCATAGAGATATGCCACCGGGGCAGTAAATGTCAGGGAGTCAAAGCGGTCCAGAATTCCCCCATGTGCCTTGAGCATGCTGCCGGAATCCTTGATACCTGATTCACGTTTCAGCAGCGATTCAGTGAAATCACCGGTCTGACCAATTACGCCATAAATCATTCCCAGTAAAATCACATCTACCAATGTAAGATGCCCGGCAAAAAAGTAACCACCCAGGGGATGGTAAGCAAAGTAGAATAATATCATCGTAATGATGGAACTCACCAAACCTGCTGTGCAGCCCACCCAGGTTTTTTTGGGGCTGACCTGTGGCAATATTTTCCGCTTCCCAAATCGTTTACCCATGAAATAGGCAGCAGTATCACATAGCCAGATTGACACCATCAGAGATAGGGTCAACTCAAAACCAATATTATAGCCACCGGCCTCATGATTACGCAATTTAATCAGACTGCCCATCATCAAGCCAATCCATACAAATCCAAATATGATGGTGGCAATGTTTTCCAGAGGATGTGGTTTCTGGCGGAAAATCTCATTAATACAGGTAATAACGCACAGCACCGCAGCGATATGGGCAACAGGAATTTCCAAGTACTTGGTGGAATTTAGAAATATCAATATCAAGGCTGCATTAAGCAGCGTCAACGGCGGGTCAACCTGATTGTGTCGCACCAGCTTGATCATTTCCATGGCAGCTAATAACATAATGACGAGCACAAAGGCACTGAACCAATGTCCCCCAAGGAGAATGAGCAACAGCTGTCCGGGGACAATCATGAATGCCACCAGCACGCGTGAGCGAAGTTTATCTGACATATTTGTAAGATTCAAAACTGATGTTAAATTTAGTATGATTTATGGGGGTTCCCCAAGATGAGAGATAGTAGAAGCTATATATCAAGTGAGGTCAGGGATGAGGAAAAGAAGTAATAAAATTCAAAGTCCTCTTGGATTGGATATCCGCCATTTTCGATGTAAAACTGACAGTGTTTGTTTTCCAAGGACTTTGATATGTAAATATACGAAGTTGTCTTTACTATTTTGCTGGACACACAGCGACATATGTTTGCCATGCCCCCCTTAAATCCACCTGTTAACGCGTCGTCCCTGATTTTGCAACCTGCTGCTATCCTTCCTTCTTCAGAGAATCAAACAAGCAGGGGAGGATCTCAATCATGCTGCATATACTCGTCGTCACCTAACTCGATGATTTCGATGCGGACTTCAGTCGTTCCTTGTTGGATAAAATCCAGTTTTTTTGCAGCGCCGTAAGAACAATCCAGAATACGTCCTGCTACAAATGGTCCGCGATCGTTTATCCTCAAAATCAGATCCCTATTATTCGCCAGGTTGGTTACCCGCACGATGGTATTCAAGGGAAGTGTTTGGTGTGCTGCTGTGAGGCCATACATATCATATACCTCCCCATTTGCCGTAAGCTTTCCATGGAAATCCGAGCCGTAATAACTGGACACGCCTGTGATGGTTTTGGATGTGTCCCAGGCCGCATGACTTAAGGGTTGCGGCTTTTCAGAATGAGTCGTTTGGGGAGGTCTGGGTGGTTCAGGAGTAGGTTGCGCACGGTACCGAGGAGAGGATGAACAGCCTGTTAATAGGACCATAAATAAATAAGCTGCTGAAAGAGTATGTATTAATTTGAAATTGAAAGACTTCATGTGCAAATCGCGCTGAGTTGGATTATTGGATTCTGGCCTATGGGGCCAATAAACTTCGTCAGATATGAAACATGTGGGGATTCACCTGGGGTATTACTGATCATACAATTCCACTGCACCAACCAAATCGCGTAGTTTGCCATCATATTCATCAAGTACATAATGAGTCAATTCCTCCACCAGACGCACGGCAATTGCCGGTTCTCGAAAATTCAGAGTTCCAATTTGCACCAGGGAAGCCCCTGCCAGCATGAAGGCCACAACGTCTTCACAACTGGCAATACCGCCCATCCCAATGATTGGAATTGTAATAGCCTGATGGATCTTGTGGACCCGTGCCAGGGCAACGGGTTTGATGGCAGGTCCGGATAAACCACCATAAGTAGTGAAGAGCTTTGGACGTCGGGTGCGAATATCAATTTCCATCCCGACGAGCGTATTGATGGCACTGACGGCATCTGCTCCCCCTTGCTCTGCTGCTCGGGCGATATCTTCTATCAAAGTTACATTCGGACTGAGCTTCATGATGAGCAGACGATTTGTGAGTTGCCGCAATTCCCGAGTAAGTTTTTCTGTCATGCGGGCACTGATCCCAAATTCCATACCGCCTTCTCTCACATTTGGACAGGAGATGTTGATCTCATAGCCCACATGACAGCCACCATGGGATTCAATTTTTTCCAGCGTTTCAGAGTATTCTTCCTGAGTTCGGCCGGCTATATTTATAATTAACTGAGGTTCCAGGTTCGAGTATTCCGGCATTATTTTTTCCAGAAAATACTCAACACCTACATTGGCAAGACCGATGGAATTCAACATACCGGAAGCTGTCTCGCAGATGCGGGGTGGCGGATTACCTTCGCGGGGATGGAGGGTCACAGACTTGGTGATAATTCCACCCAGTCGATTCACATCCACCAGCTCGTGAATTTCAAAACCATAGCCAAATGTACCGCTGGCAACCAGAATTGGATTACTGAAAGTACTGTTTCCGATTTGAACTTCAAGACACATACAGATTTCTCAGGCCAATTCTCGAGCGTTAAAAATGGGTCCGTCCTTGCATACCAGCGCAAATCGGTGACGGTAGGTCGGACCGGTCTTGGGACCATGTTTTCGCTCAACGACACAGCCCTGACAATTTCCAAAACCACAAGCCATTATCTGCTCCAAAGCCAGATCGCAGGCGTATTTTCTTTCCATCGCCAGAACCCGTACCGCCTCCATCATGGGAGATGGTCCACAGGCAAATAACTTTACGGCCGAGGGGCGAGCAGTTTTGAGTACTTCTTCTACCCCATCCAATACGGTACCTTTTATACCTGTGGTTCCGTCATCAGTGGTGAGGATGCGGGCTTCACCCACATTGTGAACGAGAAAATGTTCGCTGTGAGTTCGGGCTCCCAGAACGAGGGCATGACGGATTCCCTGACGAATTAAATCCTCATGAAGAAACAGAATGGGAGCCAATCCCACTCCCCCGCCCATAAGAATGGGATACTCGTGATCATAATCAGTCCACCAGTTACCCAAAGGACCTATGATATCCACTTCCTGACCTGACTGCCAACCGCTCATCAGACGAGTTCCTTCACCAACGACTTTAAAGATGATGCGGACTGCATCCTCGCGGATACCAGCGATACTCATTGGGCGACGCATTACCGCCGACCAGTCTTGAACGGGCAGGATATTGATAAACTGACCGGGGCGTGCGCAACGGGCTATTTCCGGAGCAGAGAGTTCAGCCTGCCAGATATCACGGGCCAGGAGTTTAATATGTTTGACCGTTGCCCGATGCTGGATCATTGATTTTTCCAATATTTGGAATTTTAATAACCATTCCCGGCTGGAGCATATCGGGATTATCTCTAAGAACTTCCGAGTTGGCATTGCGGAGGATGATCCAGGCATAGGGATCATGATAATGTTTTTGTGCCAGAGACCAGAGGGTTTCTCCCTCAGCGACAATCACCGATTTATACCTGGCCACAACATCCTGCTGATCACCCGCAGGTTTGATCCGGAGTCGTTCATAAGGATAGATCTGATGAGGATTGGATCCAATTTGAGCTCGGTTCCAATCATGGATATCTGGCCAACGGGTAGAATTTTCCAGTTGCTTTTCGGCGATATCCGACAGAGTCTCGCCGGGGTGGATATAGTATTCGGACCATTCATCCTGGGAATGGTCTGTGATCACATCCGGATCCGCATCCATCTCGTAGGCGGTTATAGGGATATCTTCAGCCACTTTGTCCGGATCTGGGTCATCTTTCTGTTTATTTAAAATGGGGATGCTCGGTTCTTCCTCAACGATATCATCACTTTTTCCCGGATGAACAGGGTTCTCATCAGAACCTGTATCCACCAGCATGTGGTTTTCAGACTGGTCTACAGAAGCAGTGGTTGTGGGTTCAGGATCAGTATGGGCGGGATTTTCAATAGGAACCACTTCGTTGTTCTGCAGATCTGGGGAGTTATCCGTGGAAATGGAATCTGAATCAGGCTCGGGGGTTAATTCAGGATTCAGATCAGGATTCACAATATTGGACGGATTCTCCATCAATTGGGTTTGAACCGACGCCGCGATATCAATAACCTCATCCAGCGTGTCCATTTCTATTATTTCCAGGATTGTCTCCACTGAATCAATGGCAATCTGGAGCGGTTCAGAAACTGGAAATCTGGATTCATCAGTATCCTCAGTATTGATTTCAAACTCATCAATGGTCGCCTGGTTGACCTCTTCAGGAGAAGCAGTCATTGATGGAACGGGTACAGCACTGGGAGTGGTGGGTTCAGGTTGATCGTTCGAGGCTTCAAAATCTGTGTTCTGAGACGGTTTGTGGACAGGTTCCTGATCAACATCCATCTTCAAAGTTACTTCCACATCGGGTATGGGGACTTGCATCTCTGTTGGAGCTGGGTCAATCTCCAAATCAGGGTTACCATCGTCATCGTTCACCGGTTCCGCAACCGGGTCGGATTCAGGTTCAGCCAATGCAGTTATAGTATCGGGTAATTCATCTGGGTTCTTCAGATTATCCTGACCATCCAATTCTGTCTGGATATCTGCTATTGCCGTTTCATCTGGTGCTTCCAAGGTCTGTACAAGAGAATCTACTGACATTATCGGGAGTGAATCAATTGCGATGCTATCGGCTGCAGCAAGAAGCGATGTATCGATTAATGTGCTGTCGGGCGGCATGTTAAATAAATGGGCATAGGCTTCAAGGTGGGGATCTATCACGAGTGTTTCATCAAAAACCAACCGAATCCAATGGGAACCGGAACTGCCGAATGTGTATTTGGTTCTGCCGGCTAGAACCGTTAAGGAATCGGGTAAAATGATGGTTTGCAGTGTATCCATTCCTGCCAGTAAAACACCAGTAGTATCCGCAACAGTGAGGGTATAGTCCCCTGGAAACGGCTGCATGGGGGTTGAATCAGGCAAGGTGGTGTTGATCCAGGCGCCAGCAGTATAAATACCTACCGTCTCATCTGCAGAAATCGAGACTTTAATTGTATCTGTATAAGGTAGACTGGCCAGAGTATCCGGATAGAACATGAACAACAGTAAGCTGTCAACTGTTGAAAATCCGATAGATTCTGCTTCTGTGGGAACCCAACCGATGACCTGATTCATTTGTTCTTCAAATCCTGTCTGGAGTGCATCCAACCGGGTTTTAACAGTTGTAAACAATTCGTGATCAGGATATGTCTCTATGAAGAGCCTGTAGCGACTGATACTGGTTTCCAGGTCCTGAAAATAGGAATCATCAATGTATGCGGCAGCGTAGAGCGACATGGGATCGGGACCGGTTTCAGCCAGAGTCAGAAATTGAGTTTTGGCTCCGTCGGGGTTTAAATTGAACAGATCCCAGATTTCATCTCGTTGATGCGCAAAGGGATCGAGTTCCAAATCTGTACTCACATCCTTTTCACCGGTCACATAGCCAGAGTTGGGATACTTTTCAGACAACAGGTCACCCCATTGGGGATCGGAAGTATACTCGCGTAAAATATAGAGAGATTGAGCCTCAAATCTGGAGTCAGGATATTCATCTACCAGAGAGATATAACGATCCAGAGCTCGATTCTGTTGATCAAATTCAAATAGTAACATTTCCGCAATGACATACAGCAGCGAATCCGGAGCAGCCGGTTTTTTGGTAGAAGTTTTAGGTGCAGGATCTTCCAGGCCGAGTTGCCGGGCTTCTTCCGGGGGTATTTGCAAACTATCCCCTATTTCCAGAACAGGGTCTATCAACCCTGTTGAATCCGGTACAACCAGGCTGGAGTCTGCATCAGCCAATTGATCATTGCCGGCATCATCACTTTCCGCACCTGTCCGGCGGGCGATGACAAAGTCGGTTTCCAGTTCTTCAAATTTCTCAATTTTGCGTCGGAGTTCGGTAGCCCGTGCTTTCATTGGAGATCGGGAATAGATTCTCCCCACACTGTCAAAGTATACCACTGCATTGGGTAGATCAAATTCCTGTATCAACAACAGGTTGCCTAGATGAAAACAAGCCTCCGCTGTTTCCAATTTGCGTTTATAGGAGGAATTTTCAAGAATCTCCTCCAGTTGGATGCGTGCGTTGGTATAGTCATTACGATCCATGGACACTTTGGCCCGTTGCAGCTCCAGTTGGAGATTGATGGTTTCATATTCACCGGAGTTGAGCATGTTATCGATTTCCGCGGAGACTTCATCGTAATTGCCGGCCAACCGGTTGTATTGAACCCACTTCATTTTTGCATCTTCACGCAATTGCAGTGTCGGTGCATAAATTTCAACCTGTTCCAAATAAGGAATGGCTCGTTCATATTGCTGCCGTTCCTCGGCCAATTTTACTAGTCGATTGTAAATGGATGCCCGACGGCTGTTGGTTGTGGCCAATTCTGCTGCACGCTCGAAATGTTTGTATGACAGGTTTAATGAATCCCGATCTAATTCAATCTCAGCCAGTACCCGTTCAACCAGGTACTGTTCTTCTTTATTGCGGTTTACCAGGTCATCAAGTTGAGCAAGTTCGATACGGGCTGAATCAGGGTACCCCATGCGAAAATGGGTGTAGGCCAACCATACCTGACACTCTGAGGCATAGGGGCTGTCTGGATATAAATCGATGAGCCGATTAAAATACCTTTCGGCCACTCCCACCTCTCCACGCAGAAAACTGGCCTTGCCGATAATATAGAAGGCGTCATCTACATATTTACTGTCATTATATTTTTCCAGAACGACATTTGACTTTTCGATAGCAGTGGCCAGCAACTGCTTTGCGTTAGACGGTAATTCCTCTTCTCCATCGGGTGTTTCCTCGATAATGCG
>JGI10211J34971_10004433_pt1 | contig 11136 bp, 17 predicted proteins | sample Etolagsediment_FD_34971 | JGI IMG/M metagenome (IMG submission 34971)
TAACGGCAAAACATAAACGGCAAAACATTATAAAAAATGATGCCTATATCATATAGAGTAGAAAGAATTTTAAATTTTAATTAATAGAAAGGTGGTGAAAACAATATGGGATTAAGAAATATATTTGGCACGGGAGTGGCAACTTTAGGACAATTATTAGACTTACCTGAAAGGGGTTGGTCTGAAACAATTACAGGACAAACACAGCAAACAAGTCCCTTGATTGGAACTCCCCAACAAGGATGGGGAGGACCTTCTTATAATTCTTCAACTGGTGGAGGAGGATCGTGGGGCGGAGATGTTAAAGGACTTCAACAATCTGGACAAATTCAACAACCTCAACCAAGTAGCGGAGGCGGAGGCGGTGGTGGAGGTGGAGATACGAGTTACGGAGACAGATTGGCTATGTGGAGAGCACAAGGAGAAACTGGTGACTTACCAGTCGGATGGAACGGTCCTGGTGGTGGTGGTGGTAGTGGAGGAGGAGAGCCTTCAATTGATTATAACGCTTTATTTGCACCAGCTTTTGAGGCTTATTCTCAGTATGAAAAGACTTTAAAAGGTCGACAATCTGGAATTATTGAAGGAATTGAATCTTCAGGAAAAGAACAGGTGAGTGGACTTGAAGCAGAACAAGCAAAAAGAATGGGAACTTTTGAGGGTCAAGAGACGGAGGCTAAAAATGTAGCTGGAGAAGGAATGCAAGATATTCGTAGAGAACAAGCGGAAATTCAAAAAGGAATCCAAGCTAGATTTGGCGGCACTACAGGGACAGGTGGATTTGCTAGTGAGATTTTAGGTTCTCAAACAATGAGACAGATGGGAAAACAGAGAGTAGCTTTACAAAATACTCTGTCAGAAATAGATAAATCAAGAGAGAACTTGAAATCTGATGTAATGACGCAGATTAGCAAAGTAAATCTTCAAACTCAACAGTTGAAAGCAAGCGCTCGCAACGAGTTTGAAATGAATATGGAAAAAATTAATCTTGCTAAAGGAGAATTGGAAATTAGAAAAGCAGAACATCGAATTGATGCTTTAAATAATTATCAGAATACTTTAGCAGAATTAAAAGCACAAGAACAGGAGTTTAAGCAAAGGTTATTAACAGCAGACGCTCAAGGAAATGCTTATCTAACAGCTTTTCAAAATAAGGCTTATCAAGACTTTCAAGCCGAACAGTATTCTCTGGGAGCTTCACCTATGAAAGATGTTCAAATGGCTTCAACTNATCAGCCTACANCAACTACGATTAGGGGAACAAATGAAGAAGAAAACGAGTGGGATGAAATTCTTAAAGCAATNGGAGGAGTCTAAATGAAAAATCTATGGGAGAAGACTCTTTCTGCGCTTGCACAGGCCAAAGAGAATGTTAAAAGGTTTAAAGCGCCTGAGCCTTCTCCAGTAATGAAGGCTTTTAAAGAGGGAATTAAGAAATATAATATTAGTTCCTTTGCTTCTGAAGTGGGAAAAAAAGCAAAGTCGGCATATCAGCAATTGGAAGATAAGGAAAAACAATTAAAACAAAAATACGTCTATCCTGGCGTGCAAAGAGTTAAAACTGCTTTTAAAGAAGATCCCCTGCAATTTACTCCTTTATCAATGAGGGAAGACATAGTTCCCATAACTAGAGAACTTGGTTCTCAATTGGGCTATAAACAGCAATTTGAGGATGTGGGCTATGGAATGAGAGGGGCTTTAAGTTTAACTCCTTTTCAGAGACCGGGAGAAAAACTTAGACAAACAATTCCTACTACACCAAGACAAAGCGTAGCTGAAAGAATAGGTAGAACTGTTTATGGAACTGCTTTAACAGCAGGTATTGGTCCTTCAAGCGCTTTAGCTAATGTTTTAAATAGAACCTTACAAGGTGCGGCTTTAGGTGTAGGAATGGGTGGTGTTTCAAATGTCCTTCAAGGAAAAGGACCATTAGAAGATATCAAAAAACACGCTTTCACTGGAGCTGAAACATCATGGCAATTAGCTTTTACTAATTTGGCCGCTGACAAACTTGTAAAAAGTATAGGTTTGGGTAAATTTGCCAGCGATCAAACGGGCAATGCTTTTAATCTTTTGAAAAATGCTAGTAAAATGGGAATGGGTAATGAAGTGAAAAAGAAACTTTTTACAGTAGGGGCTAAAACACTTTTTGCTAGAGCTTTACTAGAAACTCCAATAGAAAACACCTTCTTTACAGCAGTTGATAAATTGAGTGGTGAGGAACAAAAGAGTTTTTTGGAAATGTGGAGAGACAATTTACCTGGATCTCTCTTGGGCAATCTTATTTTTGCAGGAGGAGATATTACAATTAGGGGAAGTTATAATTTTAATGCGAAAGAAATCAATCAAGCCAAAGACTCTTTATTTAAAACAGCTAAACAGCTTTTTAAAGATGAAAGAGGATTTGCAAAATTAGGAGAAGATGTCGCACAACAACAACCAAAGGGCGAAGGTAAGGTTAAGATAGAAGCAGAAATGAAATTAGATTCAGAAGCACAACAATTGATGAAGGCTGCAAAAAAACACTTTTCTTTTAAAGAATTTTTTCCTCAAGAAACATTACAAACAGCGAAAAGAATCGCTCAATTAGATAGAAGTAGTATAGTAAAAGCATCTCATATGGCAGAAGCACTACAATACGGTGGAGATTATAAAAGGTGGTTGGTAAAAGAAATCGGTGGGCTTGCTCCACAAGTCAGTGGTAAATTTTCGGTTACTGATTTTGAACGAGTAACCAAACGATATGGGCCAAATGAACTTGGTGGAAGAGTAAAAGAAGTTTTTGGTAAAAATCCATTGCCAGAAATAAAAAAAGCTATTAGATCGTTAGTGGATAAAAATTTGGAAACTTTATCACCAAAAAAATATCAGCAAGCAATTGAATCTGTCCAAAAACAAGTTTTACAACCCAAAGTTAAGATAGAAGCACCAGAAGTATTACCAAAAGAGAAACTGGCGACTAGAATTACTAAAGCAGGAAAAGAAATTCCTATTGTGCGAGGCAAACAAACAATTAAAGCTAATATTGTTGAAAACCCTGGAGAAATGACGGATATTAAACATTTTGATGTGGCTTTCCGTGACTTTTATAGGAACACCAAAGCAGTATTGGGTGAAAAGGCAAATACAATTTTAGACAGTTTTGACACTGCTAAAAAGGGCTTTGTTGAACATCAAACTAAATGGTTAGGAGAACTTAAAGAGCAAGTTATCAAAAAGGGCATAAACAAAAAAAGCAAAGAAAGTCGGTTAGTCCAAATGTTTGGGGAGGGAGAGATAACTTTAACAAAGCTAAAAAAGGAGACCTCTAATTGGCAGAATATTGTTGAAGCGGACAAATGGTTTAGAAAAGCATACAATCAGTTATTAGAGGAAATAAATTCTACTTATAGAGCCATTGGCAAAGCAGAAATTCCTAAGAGAAAAGATTATTATCGCCATTTTCAAGAACTTAGCGAACTTAAGGGCTTGAAAAATATTTTTGAATCACAACGTGCTATTGATCCTAAACTAGCAGGCATTTCAGATTATACTCAACCAACCTCTAAATGGCTTTCTCTTGCTCAGCAGCGACTAGGGCTAAAGACGGATAAAGACGCTGTTGGTGGATTCCTAGACTATATTAGATCAGCTTCCTATGCAATTAATATTGATCCCCAGATTGGAAAAATACGAGCTTTGAAGACTGCTTTAGCAGAACAAACAGGAAAATCTAAGCACTTAAACAATTATATTGAATACTTAAACGATTTTGCTAACAGTTTGTCAGGCAAAACTAGTCCTTATGATCGGCCAGTTCAAAAAGTACTGGGAAGAAAAACGTTTGGAATAATGAATTGGTTAAATAACCGTGTTAAAGCAAATGCTGTTTTAGGCAATTTAAGGGCATCTTTCTCACAAATTCTTAATATGCCACAAAATATTGCCAGTGCGGGCAAATATTCTTTGGCTGGGGCTTATGAGGCAGCAACCATTCCTTTGACAAAAACAGACTTTGCTGTTGAAAATTCATTTTTTCTTAAAGAAAGATTTCTGTATAAAAAGTATCAGGCTTTTGACACAAGATTAATAGATCAGCCAAAGAAGTTTGCTGCATGGATTTTGGGTGTATTCGATGAATATGGTTCAAGAGCAACTTGGTTGTCTCATTTTAGAAAGGGCGTTGGTGAGGGCATGGAAAAACCAGCCGCTATTAAATATGCTGATAGGACAACTCGTGAATTAGTTGGGGGTCGAGGAATTGGTGAAGTGCCCGAGATTTATAAGTCAAGAATATTTAACTTGATTGCTCCTTTTCAACTTGAGGTTGGTAATACTTGGCAAGTGATGAGAGACTTTGTTGGAAAAAAAGAGTTTGGCAAACTAATGACTCTTTTTGTTGCTAGTTGGGGATTTAATGAGGTTATGGAAAATTTGTATGGAGATAGAGTCTTGTTTGATCCGATTGATGTGCTTTATGACAATTTCTTTGGTGAAGAAAAAGACACAACCATTGCACAAAAAGGCGGTAGAATGGCAGGAGAAGTTCTTTCCAGCCTTCCAGGCGGGCAAATGATGGCGGCTGGCTATCCTGAACACGGCATTAAGATTGGAGAAAAAGAAATTCCTGGTAGAAAAGAACTCTTTGGCAAACGAGATCCTACTAGGTATGGTACGGGACTTTTACTTACCAAGGGGTTTCAAGACCCGCTGTATAAAATTATTCCTCCATGGGGAGGTTCGCAATTTAAAAAAACCGCAGAAGGGATTAAGTTTTTAAAGTCTGGTTATTCAATTACTCCCAGTGGTAAAGTTAGATACAAAGCTCCTGAAACTACTGCTGGTAAAGCTCAAGCCTTGGCTTTTGGCCAGTGGTCAACTAAAGAAGCACAGAAATATTTTAAAGCTGGTGCTCATCCAACTGCAATTGATACTAATATTAAAAGGAGAATGGCGGCGGCTATTATGACTGGTGATAAAAAAGAATTTAAAAAGCTAATACCTGAGCTTAAAAAATATGACATTAAATTAAAAGATGTAGCAAAAGAAGCTCTTGTTCAAATTTCGGAAATTGAAGATAATGAAAAAAAGAAAAAAGCATTTATTGATACACTTCCTTTTATTAAAAAGTCAGGTCTAAAAGCGTCTGAGGCCAAGACCGCTTTAAGACAAAAAAAATATACACCAACCGTTAAAGACGAGTTGGTTAGAAAGTTTGTTGTGGCTAAAGCTGAAGAAAGGAGAGAAATACTTTTAGAAATAAAGGCTAGTGGTATGAAACCAGAAACCTTTAAAAAGAAATTATTGCTTTACCAGTAATATGAATAATCTAAAAAAATCTGAAGTAAAATTCTGGCTAACTATTATTGGTATAATAGTAAGTGGAGTAATTGCTTTTACTGTTCTTCAAATGAAAGTGGAGGCAATGTATGATAAAGGAACAAAACTAAGAAAAGAATTTGAAAATAGCTCTGATTTATTAATAGAGATAAAAGAGTGTCAAATTAGAATGGAAAAAGACATCGAGTTTATTAAAAAATATGTTAATAAATTATGAAACTTGAAGATTTCATTTTAAAGTGGCAAGGAAAATTCATAGACTTCGATGGTTATTACGGAAATCAGTGTTTTGATCTCCTCCATCAATACTGTGTCGAATGTCTAGGTATTACTGATGGCCGAGTTCTTGCCGCCCCCGGGGCTAAAGATATTTTTGAAAAGTTTGATACAATCTTTGGCCGAGAGCTTTTTGACAAAATAGCTAATACTCCAGACGGAATACCTAATGAGGGTGATATTATCGTTTGGAATAATGGCAAGTGGGGCCATGTTGCTATCTTTTATAATGGTAATGTAAATACTTTTAAATCCTTTGACCAAAATTATCCGACTAGTTCTTGTTGCCACATTCAAGGTCATAATTATAATAATGTTTTAGGTTGGTTAAGATATAAAGGCAATTTTAGTAATAGTGATTCTTTCTTAGGAAAATCAAAAGAATACTGGTTGCAAGTTGAGAAGGATAGAGAAGATTTGATGAATCAAGTTAGGGAATTAACAAAATCAGACAAAGGCTATCAGGAACTTTTAGTTAAACAAGCACAAATGTTAAACTGCGAGCCGAACAGCGAAAAGATCAATGGTAAAATTGAGGGGTTGTTATCAGTTGAAGACCAAAAGAATAATACCTTAAAAGAATTGGCTAAAACTCAAGAAACATTAAAATCTACTGCGGATCAGCTTGAAGAAAAAGAAAAAGAATTGACGAACATTGAAGAGATGTATAAGGGTAGTCAAGCAGAACTAAACAAGGCGCAGACACTCGCTAATCAAGTCCCAGCTTTACAAAAACGCATAGAGGAGCTTGAAAANNTNCAACCAATCAATAAAGTAAGTAATAAGCAACTAATAAATGAACTTTTAAGGAGAATATTTAAAAAATGATGATTATTGTTTTTCTTATTGGTGTTATAATTGGCATTATAATTGAAAGTATGAGCGGCAGAGGATTAACTTGAAAGGTGGTGATATTAATATGCCATTTGGAATACCGAGAACATTGGCTGAACGAAAGGCAAGACATAAAAAGAAATATGGAAGTTTAAAAAACTTTCCAAAAACAAGGAGAGGAAAAAGAGGGAGGTGATTTAACTTGAAAGATTTTTTAAAACGACTATTAAGTAGAAAATTCTTGTTAGCCGTGGCGGCGATGATTGTTGCTTTTGGTAATGGTTATTTTGATTGGAATTTAGATGCTAAAGAAATACTAGCGATTGTTGCTAGTGCCTTAGCTTTTATAGGAGTTGAGGGGGCGGCAGACCTAAAAAGGATAAAAGCAAAATGAAGAATAGGAGGTAAAATGAAAGAACAATATGTTCCAACACCAATGGGAGAGATAGCGGAACACTATGAAATTGATAAAGGACCTATTGAAAAACCAATAGAGCCCTGGCAAGATAGTAGTAAGCCGACTAGGCCGAATCCCCAAGATGGTCAAAAAGGATGAAAAAGGGTATAATACTCTTTACGCTACTTTGGTGATAAAAAACGAGAGTGGCGCTTTTTAGTGCTTGACAAAGTTTACAATTAAGTGTAAAGTGTAGATAATGAAAATCCCAGAATTGAAACATTTTCAGACACAAAAACAATAAAAGAGCTTTTTTATTGGGCGGTTATTGTCTCCGATTCTGGGTCTTTAGCCGCCCTTTTTGTAACATGAAGAAAATACCACTAACACAAGGAAAGTTTGCAATAATTGATGATGAAGATTTTGAGTTGGTGAGCAAGTTTAAATGGCATGTTAAAATAGCGCAATCTAAACTGTTTTATGCTTATGCCACGATACGAAAAGGAATGAGTCTACCGAAAAGGTTTATAGAAACACTAAGAGTTATTAGATATAAGTCTAAAAGCGGAGAAGTTAAGACATATCATTCTAAACGGAGACGTATTCCTTTACACTGGTTAATATTACCACCTAAAAAAGGTTACACAACTGATCATATAAATGGAAACGGATTAGATAATCGGAGAAACAACTTGCGTAGTTGTTTGTTGAAGGATAATTTAAAAAACAGAAGAATACATAAAAATAATAAATGTGGTTATAAAGGAGTACAAAAAGTACCAAATAGTAAATTGTATAGAGCAAGAATAAAAGTTAATAAAAAAACAATTCGTCTTGGGCGTTATAAAAGCCTTATTGAGGCGGCAAGAATTTATGATTTAGCTGCATTAAAATATTTTGGCGAATTTGCAAGGTTAAATTTTCCCCAATGAGGGCTTTTTTATTGGGTAGTGAATTATGGATAAAGCACTTGTAAAACAAGATTGGTATCAGCATTTAGTAGAAGAATGTAAAGCTATTTTAGTTGAGCGGTTTTATAATTCTAATCTTGAAGCTATAACCGCTTATGGTGAAGTTGGAGAGCGGATTTTTACTGATCCTAATTATAGAAAATATGGTAAAGGTAATCGAAAGTTTAACTTACAGCTTTTTAAAGATATAAAAATTGGTGAGAGAACTGGTTATTATTGTCTTCAATTTTTTGAAAAAGAGTTAAAAGAGAAAATAGAAAATGGAAGTTATAAAGATGTTTGCACCGCAGTGCAAACAAAATACCCCAAGAATATTACTTGGAATAAAGTAAGAGCTAAATTACCAGAACCAAAAGATCAAGAAGAGGAATTATCTACAGAACAATTATCAAAATTTAAAAAACAAGTAGTTCATGGTGATTGTTTAATTGAGCTTAAAAAGATTAAAGACAAATCAGTTGATATGATTTATGTTGATCCGCCCTACAATGTTGGCAAAGGCGAGTGGGATAAATTTGAACCAGAAGAATTTTTAAACTTTACAATTAAATGGATTGAAGAATGTGTCAGAATATTAAAAGATGAAAGCCATTTTTTTATTCATTTTCCATCTCAAACATTGGCATGGTTAGAAGATTTAATACTTACAGAATTTGGTATGGTACCAACAACAAGATTGATTTGGCATTATCGCAATTTATCACAGGGAAGACAAGCAGCTCATAAATTTTTATCAACTTATCAACCAATACTTCATTATTGTTTTGGTGAAAAACCATTAAATTTTCCCAATGATTGGACAGAAGAACGATTTGATGTGTGGGTTATTGCGGCAACACAATCTAATTTTAAAGAGGGACATGATCATCCAACCCAAAAACCATTAGAGCTTATGGAGCGATTAGTTCGCTTTGGCTCTAAACAAGGTGAATTGGTGCTTGATCCTATGGCGGGATCGGGAACAACTGGTGTGGCTGCACTAAAGTATAACAGAGACTTTATTTTAATTGAGAAGGACAAAGATTATATTGACATTATTCACAGGAGATTAAATGAATTGGACAAATGATAGGGCATATTCAATCTTTATGCAGACTTATGCAGATAAGATTTATAAATCGGTTCTACCAGTTAAACACATTACCAGATTTGAACGAGGCGATAATAAGGTTCACATTTTAGACAAGAAGTTCCACATTGATTGTGTTTTAACTTTAGACAACGACCAAATTATTACCCTACAAGAGAAGTATTTAAGAGAGAAGTTTGCACATTTTGATTGTTTTACGCTAGAGTATTTTAATGACCCCGCAACTAAAGAGATCGGTGAATGGCATAGACTGTGCACAGACCTTTATTTTACAGGTTATGGTTCAATGGAAAGCGGATTTGTAAGCGCTTATTTATTTAAAGTAATTGATGTTAAATTGGCAATTCTAAGCGGTAAATTAAAAGGCCAACTAAAAAAAACAACACATTCAAGAGCTAACTTTTATGCATATCCTTTTAAAAGTTTTAAAGAAGATTGGTTTATTTACAAAAAATTACCGACCGCACTTTAAATCACAGGGGTCGGTGGACAGAGAAGCCTGTGAGCTATATCCTGACGGCCGAGCGGACTTACTCGGATTGCCAGCGGAATAGTATTAAAAGACGAAGTGGACGGACAAACTTTACGCACTATGAGACCGTCCCTCTCCTACTAAGGTAGGTTTTGGAATAGATAGTAGGCCAAGCAAGATCGGAGAAAAAACCGAATAAATCTTGTTTGTAAAATTGACGCACCACTATCCTTTCTATTGCCTCGGAATAGTATCAATATGTTAAAGAAAAAAATACCAATAGAGGAAGCTAGAAAATTAAAAGCAGGAGGTTGGTGCTGGCAAGCATTAGCAGAGAGATATGGTTGTCATAGATGGACTGTAAAAAAATATGTATCTCCTGAATTAACAATGGAAGAAAGAAATGAACATATTAAAAATCATAAAGTACATTGTCCTTTATGTGGAAAAATGCGAGGTCAGCAAAAATTGTTTTAATGAATAAAGCATTATTTGAATTAAAAAAATGCAGGGAGCGTTGGACAAAAGCTAAAGAAGCCAATGATAGAATAATGATGCGCTTGTGGGAAAAGATGGGCAAGCGGTTAAAAAAACAAATTAAACAAGAACATTTTAAAAATTCGGTAAAAAGTTGATTTATTAAAATAATGAGGTTTTTATGAAGAAGAAAACAATTAAATTAAAAAACACGCCCCAAGTTAAAAAGTATAATGAGGCGTTAAAAAAAGCAAGTAAAATGACAAAGGAAGAATATAAAAAGATTGTGAGGGAAAGAGTATGAAAATTGTCGCCATATTAGTAATGTTAATTGTAACTTTCTTAATCGGTTTTAATCTTAATCTTAGAAGATCGGGTTTTGGCACTCTTTGTAAATTCGCTGGCGGGAAGTATTTAGTTAGATTTGAAACAGATTATAATGTGGCTAGTTGCGTGATAAAAAAATGAGAAGATGTTTAGAATGTAACAAAAAAATAAAGAATAGAAGTTTTTGCAGTGATGATTGTAAGCGAATATATTTAAACTCGCCCGAGTTTATAAATCTTGAAGAAGAATTATTTGGAGAATATAAAAGAGAAATGGAAAGGATGAAAAAAGAATGGAAGTCTTAGTTATTCTAATGTCTTTCTTAATTCGTATCACTACCTCTATTCCCCTGTTAGAAGAATATATAAGCGAAAAAATTTTTCTTGTCAAGAAGACAAACTATATCAAATTTGTCAATGATATAGTTTGTTCTTAAAACTGATATAGTTAGGTACTAGATTTGCTCCTTGACAACTATTGTAGTTTCTGGTAGTATGGTAGTAAATATGAATGAAGAATTAATTTCGCTAAATACAAAAATCCGCAAAGATCAACATGAGCTTCTTCGTAAGCAAGCCTTCAATCGTAGAATTTCAATGGCCGAAATGGTTAGAATTATATTAGATGATAATAGTTATTTACGGGCAGAGAAAGGAGCAAAATGCTAAAAAAGATTAACTTTAAAAAGTTAGCAGTCAAAGCAATTCTTATAGTCTTATTCGCTTTAACCGCTTGGATGACTGCTGATTTTGTCTGGAATAATTATGATGTTTTAACTTACGCAATTCTTCAACCGGACAAAGTAAGGTTGATGAAGAATTACCAAACATTAAAGCTGGAAGAAGCCGATCAAGAATTTAAGCAAATGTTTGAAATTATAGAAGAATTATAAATTAAAAAGGCTTGCGTCAACAAGCCTTTAGAAAGGAAAAAATCAACATGTTAGATACTAGCAGATTGAACGAGTTAAGTC
>JGI10211J34971_10004434_pt1 | contig 11136 bp, 11 predicted proteins | sample Etolagsediment_FD_34971 | JGI IMG/M metagenome (IMG submission 34971)
AAAGATATTAAGATAGATTAGCAGGCTGGAAAAGCAGGCTCATAATACGCGGCTTACCGATTTGGGCAACGCCCGAAGTGATCAATCAGAACAATTTAGGCAATTGGATCTGTGAAAATAAAGGTTCATTCGATTTTGGCGTGTCGCGCAAAGCGTGAGAAGAAAAAATTTTGCGGACTTTATCAAAAGTGTTACAAACGGGTCACAAGATCAAACGCGCATAAATGGCGGAAATTGGCGGATAGAAAAATTATAAGGCACCATAGATCAGGTCATCTGGCTTGAGATGTTGCAATAATGTCACGCCATCCGGGTTTTGTAAGCCAAAACAAACAGAGTTTCTTGATTTTGAACCAGCGTCGGTTCAGCATGCACCATCCAATTTGGGGTTAAGTGCTTATCAGGGCGGGGTGTTCATAAGGTTTGAAAAAATCAAGCACCCAATCAGAACGGTAAGCGATCAAAACGTAATAGGAGAAGACATGAAAAAAATTCTGCTCGGCACCACGGCCGTAATCGCCCTGGGCACCATGACCACCGAAGCTTTCGCAGCTGACAAAATTGCATTGAGCGTTGGCGGCTTCATGAAAGAATACCTCGGTATCACCAACTCTGACGAAGTTGCGTCCACCACCTCCGGCGCTGCGCGTGATAAAGACATCTCCCAGTTCACCGACACCGAAATCCACTTCAAGGGTTCTACCACGCTCGACAGCGGCATCAAAGTTGCTGCCACCATCGAAGTGGAAGCTGACCAAGGCACTGCTGGCGGCACCGGTCCTTTGAACGTTGACCGTTCTTACCTGACCATCAGCTCCGACGCCGTGGGCAGCTTGGCCATTGGTTCCACGCCGCACTTCGGCGAAGGCAACCACGTACGCGTTCCGAACGCATCCGGCTTTGACTGGGACGATCTGGACGACTGGGTTGGTACCGCAGATACCGCTACCGCATCCACGGCTGCTTTTGCTTACAGCGCAACGACCATCGGCAACTCGATGGGTGGCGATTCGGCTAAATTGTCCTACACCTCCCCGACCTTCAGCGGTGTGACCGTTGGTGCATCCTACACGGCTGCTGAAGCAGGAAACGCTTCTGACGCACGTCGTGCAGCGGGCACCCTGAGCGATGGTTACACCTACGGTATTCGTTACAGTGGCGATTTGGGCGGTGCAGCGGTTAAAGCTGACGTGACCCGTACGAACCTGGGCACAACCAACCAGGAATTCACCCACGGCGGCTTGACGGTCGGCATGGCTGGCTTCACCATTGGTGGCGGTTATTCCGACATCAACGATACGGCAACGGGTTCCAGCGCTCGCGATGGTAACACGTGGGAATTGGGCGTGTCCTATGCAACCGGTCCTTACAGCGTATCCGCTGCATACATGAAGGCCGAAAACCAAGACACGACTGCAACCGCAGGCGACAACAAAGACACCGCATGGAAAGTTGCGGCGACGTATGACATGGGTGCAGGCGTTGCTTTGACGGCGAACTACTTCCATCTGAAGTCTGATCCCGAAGGCACAGGCACCACGACGGCTCTTGGCAAATCTGCCAGCGCTTCTGGCGTGATTGCCGGTATCGAAGTTGGCTTCTAATTTGAAGTGAACTTTGGTCTCAGGACTACGGAAAGGGCGGCTTCGGCCGCCCTTTCTTTTTGTCAAGTGTAAAGCCAATAGACATCAAGAGAAGTGTGGCACAAACAGCACATAGATTTAAAATATTACAGTTTAAAGGTGTCTGTTGTTGATTCAGAATGAGCGGTACATTTAGTATATATTAGGGATTCAGATGTAAGACTATGCAACGTGAGTATGTGACGAGCAGGTTCGTCGGGAAAGCGAAGTGCACTTAAAAAATGAAAAAGGAAATTCCATGAAAAAAATTCTGCTCGGCACAACAGCGGTTATCGCTTTGAGTGCTATGACGTCTGAAGCCTTCGCCGCTGATAAAATTAAATTGAGCGTTGGCGGCTTCATGAAAGAGTACCTCGGTATCACCAACTCTGACGAAGTTGCGTCCACCACCTCCGGCGCTGCGCGTGATAAAGACATCTCCCAGTTCACCGACACCGAAATCCATTTTACGGGTTCCACCACGCTCGACAGCGGCATCAAAGTTGGAGCCACCATCGAAGTGGAAGCTGATCAAGGCGCCGCTGGCGGCACCGGTCCTCTGAACGTTGACCGTTCTTATCTGACCGTGAGCTCCGACGCCGTGGGCAGCTTGGCCATTGGTTCTACGCCACACTACGCTGACAGCAACTTAACCCGCGTTCCGAACGCAAGCGGCAATTTTGATTGGGGCGATACCGACAGCTGGGCTGGTATTGCAACTTCCGCTACGGCCTCAACGGGGGCGTTCACCACGACCGCTCCCGACATTACAGCTGTGGGTGGTGATTCCGCTAAATTGTCCTACACCTCTCCGACTTATAGTGGCTTCACCGTTGGTGCATCGTACACGGCTGCCGAAGCCGGGGATGCATCCGACGCACGTCGTGTGACGGGCGCATTAAGTGATGGTTACACCTATGGTGCCAAATGGGCAGGCGATCTCGGCGGTGCAGCTGTTGCCGCAGACTTGACCCACATGAACTTTGGTGACACCACCAAAGTATCAACCACATCGGCTTGAATGTCGGCATGGCGGGCTTCACCGTTGGTGGTGGTTATTCAGATTTTGACGATACCGCTACGGGTTCTAGCGTTAATAATGGTAACGCTTGGGAGTTGGGTATCGGCTACGTAACGGGCCCGTACTCCGTTTCTGCTGGTTATATGGCTGCGAAAGACAATGGCACGGCAGCTGTTGCAGGTGACGACAAAGACACCAAGTGGAAAATTGCAGGCACCTATGATATGGGCGCTGGCGTCGCTTTGACGGCGAACTACTTCCATAACAAACGTGACGCAGAAGGCACGGCCGCAACCACCGACAGCACCATCAGCGGTGTGATCGCAGGTATCGAAGTTAACTTCTAATCTGAAGTGACTTTGGTCGAAAAATGATGGAAAGGGCGGCTTCGGTCGCCCTTTCTTTTTGTTAAAATTCAACGGCCTTACAAAAAGCGTTAAGGCTGCCAACCTTCAATGGCGGCGAAGCCGTACACAGCAGAACCGTTCAGAAGCCGAGCAGTGTCGGAATCAACGCCGCCCAGCGCGATAATCGGCAGAGAGCTGAGGCGGGCCAGGGCGATAAAACGCCAAAGACCCAAAGCCTTGGCCCCTGGATGGCTGGCTGTGGGGAAAACCGGAGACAGCAAAACCGCATTTGCTCCCGCTTCGACGGCACGCCACAAAGCCAGTCGATCGTGTGCCGCAGCGGAGATGAAAAAGCCCGGTTTTTGAAGGGCAAAGCGCATGTGCTGGCTTCGCGCGCGTTGTTGTGACAAATGCACACCGTCGGCCCCCGTTTTGAGCGCCAAACGCACATGATCGCTGAGCAAAACGGTGAGTCCCAGCCGATGGGCTTGAGGTATAATCCGCCGCGCCAATGTGGTGAGTTCAGATGGGTCGCGATGGCGTAAAATTACGCAGGCTCCACGGGGAAGCTGGCCCAGCACAGGACTGGGGTCCGGCAAACGGATGGGATCGCTGAGCAGGTAAAAACGCGGCACGGTGATCCGGAATCGAGATCCGAAAGATCGCTTGAGCCGTTTGTTGTATCGCCCGCTGAGCTTTGTTAACTTCGCCATAGAAAACCTTGTATCATTCCCCCGTCGTCTAGCCTAGCCGGAGTGTCGCTTCCATGAACGCATCGAACAAATCACAAGGGGGTCCAGCCGGATGGGCCGAAGTGCGCGCCGCCATTGCAAAAGCAACGCGCAAAGCGGGCCGCCCGGCCAATGCCGTAACCTTGGTGGCGGTGTCTAAAACCCACGGCATTGAACACATTCGCCCGGTTTTGGCAGCGGGCCAGCGGGTGTTTGGCGAAAATCGCGTTCAAGAAGCGGAAGAAAAATGGCCCACCCTGCGCAGAGAATTTGCCGATATCTCTTTGCACCTGATCGGCCCCTTGCAAACCAACAAGGTGAAGCCCGCAGTCGCGCTGTTTGACGTGATCGAAAGCGTCGATCGGGAAAAGCTCGCCCGTGCTCTGGCCGCTGAATGCGAGCGGGTGGGCAAAAAAATTCAGGTGTTTTTGCAGATCAATACCGGGAAAGAACCGCAAAAAGCGGGCGTCGCACCCGAAGACGCCGATGCGTTTGTGCGCCTGTGCCGTGATGAGTTGCATTTGGATGTCCAGGGCTTGATGTGTATTCCCCCTGTAGATGAAGAACCCGTGCTGCATTTTGCCCTCTTGGCTAAAATTGCCGCACGCACCGGTGTTGAAAAATTAAGCATGGGCATGAGCAGCGATTTTGAAACCGCCATCGAGTTTGGCGCGACCCATGTCCGGGTCGGCACGGCCATCTTCGGGACCCGACCATCGCTGACTTAAGAGCCGCCAATGGTGATCAAATCACCTTTGTTGCACAAAGACAATAAAACCAATAGATCCTGCATATTCAATGCAATACAGCCTTCTGTGGGGGTGTAGTCGGGCTTTGCCACATGTATAAAGATGGCGCTGCCGCGTCCCGCAACAATGGGGTCTGTATTGTAAAGAACCTCCACCACGACGTCATAAACCCCATCATCTCGCCACAAACGTTCATGGCGGGCGGGATGGGGCAAAGCGATCAGCTGATTGTAGTCCGCATGGTTTGGGTCATCGCACCAGCCCATGTCGGGGGTGATGGGGATGGTTTGGAGGCCCGTTTGAGGCGGATGTTTAAGGCGATCGGCACGGTAAAAAACCCGCCCGAGGGCAAAGGTGCCCACCGGGGTCGCGCCATCGCCTTCCATTTTATGGATTTTAAGACCACCGCGTCCCAAAGCGCAACGCAGCTGGTGATCAGAAAAAACGACAAAGCCAGTGGTTACGACCTGCACATTCATGGTCTGAGCCCATCAACCGATGAAAAAGACTTAAACCAGCTTTTGCGCTGATTTGCGTTGCGGTTCGCCCAAGGTTTGGTTGGTTTCGTAAAGACCCGTGGCTTTTTGCAGGGCGCTGTCGGTCCACAAATTGGACGCCCAGCTGACATCACGGGCATCGGCACCGATGCCTAAATGTAGGTCACCTTGCGCCGCTGCAAACGCTTGATATTGGGCGATGCTTATGGGTTCAGCGGCGGGGCTGAGCAAAGAATCAAGAGAACTGGCGTCAGATGGTTGAATTTCATTTGAAACCAAGGCGGTAGAGGGTTCCGTTGCCTCGTCTGCGCCGCCAAAAAAGGCCGTGGCGTGTTCGGAAAAACTTTTGCCCGTGAACATTTCCAGAAAGGAACTTGCTGCTCCGGCAGCGAGGCCCACGGGGCCGCCAAACAAAAAGCCTCCGGCCATTTCGGCGAACGCACTGGACTTGTCACCGGTGACGGCCTGATAAGCCGATGAAACGCCGGGAATGTGTTGAAGCGGATTGACGGTATCGAGCAACGTTTCAAAAACCGAAGAGCCATCGTCTTCTTGGGTTTGATCCGTTTGCGATTGGCCGCCGGATATGGGGCTAATCGGTTGAACGGCAAGCTTCGCCTGCGCTTGGGTTAATTCACGCAGCCTAACCAAATTGTCCGTTTGATATTGTGATATATCCATATCTCAAGTCCACATCGCGTTACGTCAAAAATGCATATCACCGATAACTTCGCTGATGATCTTGCAAAGCTGATGCCAGATTGGAATTGATTTATAATCAAAGGGTTAATGAATGTTGCCGAAAGGCAATGACAACAAAGGGCGGCAATATGTGCCGGAATGGGCTTGGCGGGTGCACGAAATGCCTAGGGCCTTGCCTTAGAACAAGTGGCCGCCTTTGGCTTTTTTGGTTTGCAGATAAAGCTCATTGTGCTTGTTGGTGGGAAAGGCATGAGTGATGCGTTCACACACTTCGATGCCAAAGCGCGACAAGGCGGCGACCTTATCGGGATTGTTGGTCAACAGCTTCACCTGCACCAGACCCAAATCACGGAGGATTTCGGCGGCCGGGAGATAAACCCGCTCGTCCGCGTCATAGCCCAGCATTTCATTGGCGTCCAACGTATCCAGGCCACGATCTTGCAAAGTGTATGCGCGCAGTTTGTTGACCAAGCCAATGCCCCGGCCCTCTTGAGCCAGATACAACAACACGCCGCTACCACTGGCGCTGATGGCGCCAATGGCCCCGCGCAATTGATCACCGCAATCGCAGCGCAGCGAGCCCAGCAAATCACCCGTAAAACATTCGGAATGAATGCGAATAAGCGCCGGACTGTTGGCTTGGGGTTCGCCGATGACGATGGCGAGATGCTCAAGACCACCATCTTGGGGGCGGTAGGCGATGATGCGGGTGTGCTCGGCATCTTCCAAAGGGACGCGGGCCTCGGAAACGCGTTTTAAGGTCCGTGCGGCGGTGCGCTCGTATTGAAAAATATCCCCGGCATCCACCAACATTAAATTGCGCCGGGATGTCCAGCCTGCAAGATCGGCACTGTCCGCCATGGTGATGGGGGCAACCAGGGCTGCGGGCAGCAAACGGGCAATTTTCACCAACCCGATGGCGGCACTTTCCGGACCGTGGGCGCCAACTTCGCTGACGGTGGCGCGCTCCAAGCTCTCTTCGGGCATATCGATCATGGGATCGGCCATGTGCAGGGCCGCTTCGGCGTCTAAACCGCCCGTTAAGGTGAGCGCCAAAACACCACCTTCCTTAATTTCAGCGGCGGTGCTCAGCCCCAGCACTTCGGCGCGACGCCGCGTGATGGCCAAATAGGGTTCTCCCCCCGCCATGGTCGCCAAATCCAACAGACTTTGTGGGCTAGAGCCCTCCGCCGCCATAACCAGTGCACGATCTCCGTTGGCCGCACGCACCGCCACCGCACGACCCCGGCGCAGCTCAAACACGGCACGATCAACACTCAGCAAAGACGCGGGCTCACGGGTTGCTGGCATGGTCTTGAGATTTTGGCGATGGGGCATTGAAAAGGGTAACCTCAGGTGTGACTTCAGGTCTTAAGCCGTGCAATGGGTCTTGGCGCAGGTCGTATTGGTGCGCTTGCGGGACATTACCCCAAGGCAGGGCGGCAAGAAAAGAACGAATATGACAAAGAGCAAGATTGCCGAAAAGCCTTCGCATCCCGATATATGAACACGTAAGGTGAATTTCGACAAAATGAAAGATCGACATGAGTGACGGCAAGCGCATCTTAGTGATCGACGACGATCAGATTTTAACCGACTTGTTGTGCGAACAGCTGACAACCACGGAAGGGTTTCGGTGCGTCTGCACACACACCGGCGAAGAAGGCTTGGAACACGCCAAAAACGGCTATTTTGACCTGGTGTTGCTGGACCTGGAGCTGCCCGATATGGGCGGGCGTGAAGTGTGCCGACTGTTGCGCGCCAATGGACTGGTGGCCCCGGTTGTCATGCTGACGGTGTCCGATAGCGAGGTCGATACCATTCGCGGGCTCAACGCTGGGGCCACAGATTACGTCACCAAACCATTTAAACTGGGCGTGCTGATGGCGCGCATTCGCGCGCACATTCGTCAGTTTGAACAAAGCGATGATGCCATGTTGGGCATTGGTCGGTATCGTTTTCAGCCGGGCGCAAAGCTTTTGATCGCCGAAGATGAAGAAACGTCCTCAACGCGCAAAGAAAAAATTCGCCTGACCGATAAAGAAGCGCAGATTTTAAAGTTTCTGTACTTGCACGGCGATCGCGTGGTCGGTCGTGATGAGTTGCTGGATGAAGTTTGGGGCTATAACGCCGGCGTAACCACCCACACCTTGGAAACCCATGTCTATCGTCTGCGCCAAAAGATGGAGGCTGATCCGTCGCATGCCAAAATGCTGGTGACCGAGCCGGGTGGGTATCGATTGGTGCCGTAAAGGTTGAGCTTGCTTGGCCTTGAGGGTCAAATCAGTTGTCACCACGCGGTAAGCTGCGGTTTTCAACGTGAAACAACTGATCGTCTAAGGGTTCGCCAAATTCAGGCCCCATCAAAGACACGGTCGTGGTGATGCCCTGCGCGTCCACCACCGCCCATTGCTTGAGCGTTAAGGGCTGGGTCTGAAACACCAGCGTCAAACTGCCTTCCATCAGATCTTCGCTGCGCTGAAGGGTCAAACGCAAGGCGTTGGCGGCGTTTTCGAAGTCGGTGATGAGCAAATCTTCGCCAAAAAAATCAACGTTATCACCAATGAACATGGAGGCCGGCAAACTGCTGAGCGGCACGTAGCTGAACTGGTCAAGCTCTTCATCTTTGTACATGACGATGGTGCCGTCGGAAACGATCAGCACCGGAACCGGGGGGTCGTAGTCGATGCGCATGCGACCGGGTTTGGCCAGTTGAAATTCACCTTGGGCATAGTTGCCTTGGCTGGTGATCTGCATAAACCGCGCGCGCAGGGTCGAAATGGCGTTGAGGTAGTCTTGAATCTTTTTGACCTGGTCCTTTTGCTCAGCTTGCAGGCCGATCACGTCTTTGGCATTGGCCGCTTTGGGCAACAGCAACGCGGCGGCCAAAACGGTGAGGGCAACGGTCAATAAAATGCCGACCACACGGCCCAGCGGGAACGGCCGATTGGGAATACCAACAAGTTCCGGTTTCGAATTGAAGGCTGCAGACTTATGCTGACCAGGTTTATGCTGCACTGACATCGCCTATAAGGACCTCTCGCCGGCCGACACGGTTGGCTCTGCTGACCACCCCTTCGGCTTCCATGCGTTCAATAATGCGGGCCGCGCGGTTGTATCCGATTTGCAAATGGCGCTGAACGAAGCTGGTTGAGGCTTTGCCTTCCCGGGCCACCAGGGCGACGGCTTGATCGTAAAGCTCGTCTTCTTTGCTGCCGCCTGCGGCTGCGGGCACTTCGCCGGGGGCGTATTCGGCTTCTTCCGTTACGGATTCGATATAATCCGGAGCGCCTTGATCTTTTAAATGCAATACCACGTCTTCAACTTCTTCATCCGAAACAAACGGCGCATGCACACGGGTGATGCGTCCGCCGCCTGCCATATACAGCAAATCTCCCTGGCCGAGAAGCTGTTCCGCACCTTGTTCGCCCAAAATGGTGCGGGAATCGATTTTTGAGGTAACTTGGAAGCTGATGCGGGTCGGGAAGTTGGCTTTGATGGTGCCGGTGATGACGTCCACACTGGGGCGTTGAGTGGCCATAATCAGGTGAATGCCAGCCGCGCGCGCCATTTGCGCCAAACGCTGGATCGACGCTTCCACGTCTTTGCCCGCAACCAGCATCAAATCCGCCATTTCGTCAACCACCACAACGATGTAAGGCAACGGCTCCATATCCAGGGGCAGGTCTTCGTGGACCGGCTTGCCAGATTCGTCAAAGCCGGTTTGCACCCGTCGGGTCAGCACTTCGCCGCGCTTCGATGCTTCGACAAGGCGCTGGTTGTAGCCGGTGATGTTGCGCACGCCCATCTGGCTGAGCAGACGGTAGCGGTCTTCCATTTCCCGCACTGCCCATTTTAAGGCCACTACGGCTTTGGACGGGTCGGTGACCACCGGGCTTAACAAATGCGGAATGCCGTCGTAAACGCTGAGCTCGAGCATTTTTGGATCGACCATGATAAAGCGGCACTGTTGCGGGGTATATTGATAGAGCAATGAGCAAATCATCGCATTGATGCCGACCGATTTACCCGAACCCGTTGTGCCTGCGACCAACAAATGGGGCATGCGCGCCAAATCGACGATCACCGGAAGGCCGCCAATGTCTTTACCCAGCGCCAAATTGAGCGCGCCTTTGGCCTTTTCGAAATCACGAGAGGCAATCAATTCGCGGAACCGCACCATTTCCCGGGTCTGGTTGGGCATTTCGATGCCGATGACGTTGCGTCCCGGGACGGTGGCAACGCGCACCGAAACGGCACTCATGGACCGGGCGATGTCGTCGGAAAGACCGATCACCCGCGATGTTTTGGTGCCAGGTGCCGGTTCCAATTCATACAGCGTCACCACCGGGCCGGGGCGGACCTTCACGATTTCACCCTTGATGCCAAAATCATCCAACACACTGGCCAACATCAGGGCATTTTGTTCCAGGGCTTCTTTGGAATGCTGGTGACCGTGATCGGTGGGCTCTGGCGCGTCGAGAATATCCAGCGGGGGCAGTTGGTAAGCGGAATTGGCCCCTAAATCCAGGCTGCGCTGACGGGATTCTTCGGCTTTGCGACCCGGCTTAACCCGTCCGGCACTGGATTCGACCAAGCCCTTGACGGGTTGCTTGGGCGGTGTTGGTGCGGCGTCTTTGGCGCGCCGTGGACGGGATTTTCGGACCGCTTTATCGCCTTCATCGGTGAGCGAAAGATCTACTAGGTCATCATACATATCAGAGTCTTGGCTGTTTTGGCGGGCAAATGGCGTTTGCGCCAAGGCCCATCGCCAAGTTTTTAACAAAACGGCGCCGACACCGTGGTTCAGGGCCATAAGCCCACGCCCCAAAACCTGCCAATCGGATTTGGGCAGGCCCAGCGACCAAATCAGCGCGGCGATGCCGGGAAGGGTCAGCACAGAGGACGCCGCCAGCATGTTCCAACTGGGGTGCATGGAGCCCAAAAGCTGTAAAAGATGGTCGATGCGATCGAGCAACACGGATCCGGTCACGCCGCCGAGGCCCGTCGCCAAGGGCCACGCCGCAAAAGGTTTGATCACGTCTAAGGCTATGGCCAACAAAACGCTGGCCGATAGCAGGCCTGTGACACGCAGCCACAGCTGAGGAACAGGGCGTTTGCGCACCAACAACAGGCCCCAAGCGAAAATCGCCAACGCCGGGGCGATGGCGGCCAGGCCAAAGGTCTGGATCATCATATCGGAAACGGTGGCCCCATGGATGCCCAGCCAATTGCGCACCGGGCCGTCGGTGGCGGCGTTCAACGACGGGTCCTGCGGCGCGTAAGAGATCAAGGCCGCGCTGTAGCCGACTGAGAGCGCAACAAGGCTCACGCCCGCGAGTTCACGAACGCGGCGGGCAAAATAGGCCGTGCTGCCTTCCGGCAACAAAGGGCCCGATCCCATTTTTTCAGATAACCAAGCCATATCTTTTTTTACACCGTGAGGCTTTATAAGATCTTAACGTAA
>JGI10211J34971_10004435_pt1 | contig 11135 bp, 10 predicted proteins | sample Etolagsediment_FD_34971 | JGI IMG/M metagenome (IMG submission 34971)
TGATGGAGGAAAAGGTTATCTTTCATGTAGAAGAAAACCTAGTCGTGAAGAGATTGCTGAGCATGAAGCTTTATATAAGCAGTGGAAAGCTGCTGAGTAATTAAATCTTCTCCCATAAAGTACCATTTGGTGTATCCATTATAGATATACCTTTGGCTATAAGTTCTTCTCGTATCTTATCTGACTCTTCAAAATTTTTATTTTGTTTTGCCATTGTTCTTTGCTTGATAAGTTCTTCAATTCTATTTTTTTCATCATCACTAATACCAAACTGAAAATATTCAAAACTATCTTTAGATCCAACTCCTAAAAGTTCTGCTACAAAATCCAAGGTAGCCACAAGTTCTTTTTTTAAAGCTTTATCTTTGGGATTATTATCTAGTTTATCATTTGTATTTGATACATATTCATCAATAAAAGCCAAAGCTTTTGAAGTATTCATATCATCATTTAAAGACTCTATTAACTGTTTTTTTAACTCTTTGTTAGGGTTACTTGGAGTTGTTCCATAAACTCTTTTTTTCAATCTATAGAGTTTATCAAGTCTTTTTTTACTAGAGAGCAAATCTTCTTCATTAAAACTCAAGTCAGCTTTATAATGCGTACTCATCATATAAAATCGAATAACTTCACCATCATAGCTTTTTAAAGCATCTTTGAGAAAAAAGCTATTTCCGAGTGATTTTGACATTTTTTCACCATTGATATTCACAAAACCATTATGCATCCAATATTTTGCTAACTCTTGAGAGGTACAACATCGTGTTTGACTTGCCTCATTTTCATGGTGAGGGAAAAGTAAATCAGCTCCTCCTCCATGAATATCTATAGCATAAGGTAAGTTATGATTTGCAAGATACTTATCGATCATAGCACTACATTCCAGATGCCATCCAGGTCTTCCAAAGCCAAAACTTGTCGTATATCCTATCTCATTTGAATCAAAAAACTTCCATAGTGCAAAATCTTTTTGATCTTTTTTATGACTATTTGACTCTACTCGAGCTTGTGAATTTTCATCACTGATTCTATGAGAAATTGAACCATATGATTTGTCTTTTGAAGTATCTAAATAAACACCATCTTCTAAAATATATGCTTTTTTTGTATCTAAAAGCTTTGTACACATATCTTCCATAGCAACAATATTTTGTGTTGCTTTTGGTTCAAGTGTATTTGGTAAAATATTTAGGCTATCCATATCTTTTTTATAACTATTTATATAATACTGTGTAACCTCTTCAAGAGATTGCCCACTTTCTTTAATTTTTCTAATAATTTTATCATCTATATCAGTAAAGTTTTTAGCGATAGTTACTTCATAACCATTCACTTTAAAAACTCTATGCAATACATCAAATACAATAGCACTTCTAGCATGCCCTAAATGTGCATCATCATACACAGTTGGTCCACATACATAAATAGTAACTTTACCCTCTTCTTGTGACTCAAACAATACTTTTTGTTTTTGTGCACTATCAAAAAGATATATATCTGATATTTTTGCCATTAGTTAAATAATGCCTCTAAGCTAGATGTATCTTTTGTTTTTTCTTCTGTTGTATCTACACCATCTGCTGCTGTAGCTTTTGTATCACCCTCTAATACATTTAATTCAATTTCACATTTTGTCAACATTGAAGCAAGTCTGATATTTAATCCAACTTTACCGATAGCCCGGCTTTTTTGATCTTCTGTGATAGTAACTATCGCTTTGTCTTTTCCTTTTTCTCCAGCACCTTCTTCTATTTTTACACTTTTAACAACTGCTGGACTAAGCGCTCTACTTACAAACATCTCTTTTATTGGTGTATATTCTATACAATCTATATTTTCACCATTTAGTTGTTCACTTACAGCATTTATTCTCACACCTTTTACACCAACAATAGCACCGATTGGGTCAATGTTTGCTTCATTTGTTGATAAAGCTATTTTTGCACGGCTTCCTGGAATTCTTGCTGTATTTTCAATAGTGATTTTTTTATCTTTAAGTTCTGGTACTTCAAGAGTTAATAAACTTTCTAAAAACTTTGGACTTGTTCTTGAAACTTCAACTACAAGACCATGTTGTTTGTCAATATTTACACTTCTTACAACTGCTTTTAAAGAGTCTCCAACTTTAAAAGTTTCCCCTTTAATTCTATTTTTTCTAGGTAAAATACCTTTTACTTCACCAATTTCTATAAAAGTATTGTCATTTTGATCAACTCGTGTTACAACACTTGTGATTGTATCTCCTACTTGATCGTTGTATTTATTGTATAAGTTATCTTCTATAAATCTTTGTAGCTTGTATTCTAAATTACTAAAAAGAATTGTAGCTGCATTTCTTCCCATAGATTCAAATTCTAAATCATAATTCAAAAAGTCACCAATTTCAAGGTCAGGGTCTATCTCTTTTGCTTCATCAATTGATAAAAAGTTTTCTGGATTTATAAGTTTTCCCTCAACTCCATTTTCTTTTTCCCATTCATTTTGTTCTTCTCTTTCTTCTCCCGAAAGTCTTTTATCATCATTAGATACTACTTCTATTTTTTGTGAAAGTTTTAAAGTTTTATTAGCTCTATCAATATCAGCTTCATATACTAAGCTATCATCTTGCATTTTTTGTGCTGTTTTTATAAGTGATTCTTTCAATGCATTTTCAACATCACTTATTTTTAAACCTTTTTCATAAGCAATTGAATCTATAATATCTATAATTTTTTCCATAATTTTTCCCTGTCTTTTTACTTTGTTAACAATGCAATGTTTTTTATGATTTTTTTGCTTTGTAGAGTGTTATTTTAACTTAAGTTTTCTTTAATTAAACTTTGTTGAAATTTGAGAGTGTTTTGAAGAAGTAAGGTTACTAAACCCCACTAGCTTCCATAAGTTTTGCTTGATGATCTGCAATAAGTGGATCTATAATCTCTTCTAATAATCCATCATTCATAATAGCATCAAGTCTATAAAGTGTTAAGTTTATTCTATGGTCACTGATACGACCTTGAGGATAGTTGTAAGTTCTAATTCGTCCACTTCTATCCCCTGTACCAACTTGAGCTTTTCTATCTGCACCAGCAGCTTCCATTCGCTCTTGTTCTTGCATATCATAAAGACGAGCTTTTAAAACTTTCATCGCTTTGTCTTTATTTTTATGTTGTGACTTTTGATCTTGGTTTGTTACTACAAGTCCTGTTGGCAAGTGTGTAATTCTAACTGCACTATCTGTTGTATTTACAGACTGTCCACCACAACCACTACTTCTCATAACATCAATTTTAAGATCATTTGGATCTATATGTACTTCAATATCATCAACCTCAGGAATCACAGCAACTGTAATAGCACTTGTGTGAACTCTTCCTTGTGATTCCGTTGCTGGTACTCTTTGAACTCTATGAACACCTGATTCAAATTTCATTTTACTATAAACTGATTCCCCTTTTACAAGAAAAACCATCTCTTTATATCCACCTGATTCAGATTCACTACTATTCATAATCTCAGTTTTCCAACCTTGATTTTCAGCAAATCGAATATAAGTTCTAAATAAATCTGCAACAAATAATGCAGCTTCATCTCCACCTGTTCCAGCTCGGAGTTCTATATAGATATTTTTATCATCATTTGGGTCTTTTGGTAAAAGCAGAAGTTTTATCTCCTCTTCAAGCTCAGGTTTTCTAGCCTCTAACTCTTTAAGTTCCTCTTTTGCTAGTTCCCCTAACTCTTCATCCCCTAGAAGCATTTTGTTATCTTCTATATCTGAAATAATAGTATTATATTCACGAGCCGCTTCAACAACTTTTGCTATACTAGATTGCTCTTTTGATAGTTCTGTCATCTTTTTAATATCATTTAAAATCGTATCAGATACTAAAAGTTTATTTATCTCTTCATATCTATCAATAAAATGTTGTAGTTTGTCTTGTAACATAATAATACCTAAGTGTGGATTTGTTGTAAAATAAAGAAAAGTAAACTATTATATACCTAAAGTATATGAATAGTTTAAAATTAAAATTAGTCTTATAAAGCGTTAACTTTAGTTTGTAATCTACTTACTTTTCTTGCAGCAGTAGCTTTTTTAAGAATATTTTTACTTACACAGTGGTGAAGATATTTGTTTGCATCTTTCATTGCTGTTGTTGCAGCTTCTTTATCATTCGCTTCTACTGCACTTAAAACTGCTTTAGTAACATTTTTGATTCTTGCTTTGAAGAATTTGTTTCTTTCAGTTTTTACGATAGTTTGTTTTGCTCTTTTTGCAGCTGATTTATGGTTTGCCATAGCTGTTATCCCTTGTTATAAAAAATTTAGTTTGGAATAATACTTAAGATGTTCTTAAAGAAAGCTTTAGTAACTAANAAGTTACAAGAACCTCTTTTACATCTTCAAACACTTTTGCATTACAAAATATTTCAACTTTTCCCACTATCACTTTATCTAAAACAATAATCGTAGATAAATCATATGNATTTTTTGTGATACTATTTCGTAGATTTAATTCCTCTTCAAATTTCAAAGGATTATATATNAGTTCATAAANAGAAGTATAATCACTNTTTGCAAGATANTTAAATGTTTCTAAAGAGATTAGTTTTACCTCATCACGGTTAAGATAATGAATATTATTGATTACTTTTTCAACTCTTCCAGTTGTTTTAGCATTTTTTAAAGTTGAATAACATAAAAAATAAGATGGAAGAGTTTTTTTATCAATAGTTATTTTTCCACTCAAAAGTCTATAGTTTAAAAATCTTTGTTTAATTATCTCATAATTTTCTATACTATCTCTTTGTTCATATAAGGCTAACCTTTCTTCAATGGATTCAGGCTGTATTTGCTTTCCTATTGGTTGCATCAATTCATCTGCTAGTTTTTCTTGATGTTCTCTTTGTGCATTTAATCCATATAAACATCCACAATAATTTTGTCGATAAAGGTTATTTTGCTTTACCTCTTTTCCCTGAAGTTCCACACCATTACCACTTCTATAGTCTTTAAAAACAAATTCGCAATTATATTTTTGAGCTAATTCACTTCCAATTTTTTCTAATTTGTCTTGTGATTTTTTTGGACTGATTAAAAGTGTTGTTGTAAATTTATTATGACCCAATTCTAAAGCTTTTTGAACACTTACCTCTAATCTATTATCAAAACAAACAGTACAGCGATCCCCTTTTTCAGGTTCATTTTCCAATCCTTTTGTAAGAAGTAGCCAGTTCTCTAAGTCATATTCTCCCTCAAGAAGTTCAATACCTAGTTTGTCACAACTATACTGTACATCTTGTAGTCTTAATCTATATTCACTATATGGATGAATATTTGGATCATAAAAAAAACCTACAAGTTTCTCTTTTGGATACTCTTTTTGTAACCTTTGCAAAAAATAGTGACTATCAACACTACAACAAATATGAACTAACATCGTTTTCCTTTTATAAAAACTACTTCAAATTCTAAATAATCTAAAGAATAGTTCTATACAGTTGTTTTGCTTCTTTATAAGAAAGCCTAGTTCCACCACTGACCCCTGAGTTTTTGATATAATCAAATAGCTTTTTTTTGTCATCAAATTCCAACTTATAATTCAATACCTCATACTCACAACTATAATACTCATCAAATGCTTTTTTTATAGAATCTATATCTAATATTGGAGATTTTTTTCCAGTGAGTTCAAAAATTGTTTTAAAAGTTTGTGAAGTAAATAAAACCATATTTATATTTGGTGAAATACTCTGTAAAAATTTTACAATTTTAGATAAATTTTGTGACCACTGTAAAGCAGATGAAGACAACACCATATCATAGCTATCTTCTTTTATGTTATCATAAAACTCTTCACTATCAAAATCTAAACATACTATATCTAAATTTTCTTTTTGTGGATGGATATCACACATATTTTGTGAAAAGTCTATCGCTTTATAATATTCAAAATCAAAATCTATATTTCTAAACACTTGTCCTGAACCACAGCCAAGTTCAAGAATTCTCTTAGGTTTAAAAGGAAGTTCTCTTACTAATGCTCTAGAAACTATTTGTTGAATTATATTATAATGATTGTATTCATTTGCATGTTTAGAAAACTCTTTTTGTACTTTACTCATATTATATTTGTCCTCGTAGCTTACTCCATAAAGTACCAATATATTCGTGCCAAGCTATCTCTGTTTTTTGTAAATTCCCACCGCTAGGAGCTGATAAAGCTTCATTGCTACCTTTAATTTTATAATCTGTTGGTGCAGCAATAGGAGAAAGTCCCTCTTTTCGAAAAAGTGCCATAGCCCGCGGCATATGATACGATGAAGTGACCAATATAAATTTTTCTTCTCCTAATAACTCTTTAATTTTTATAGCTTCCTCTTTTGTATCTTTTGGTTCTCTGTGTATTATGATATCTTCTTGTTTAATCCCTATTTCATATAAGATATTTGCTGTTAATACAGCTTCTGGAATCTCCCCTCTACCTGCATATCCAGAAGTGATTATTTTTGCATTTTGGATATTATTATAAAGTCTTAAAACTTCCCAAGCTCTATTTTCCATATCTCCACCTAAAAGTAAAATATATTTTACATCTGCTGGTATCTCTTCTAGTTCTAGTTTTTGATAGGTTGTTTCAAGAGGTTTGATTAAAAGATTAGAAAAAGGAGCATAGCTTATTAAAGCTATCCATACAATACTTATAGTTAAAAATATTTTTGCACTTTTAAATCTGTTTTTATATAAAAGTATAAGTCCAATTATTGCCAAAAAAAGTCCAAGACTCAAGGGCATAATCATAGCACTTATAATTTTTTTCAAGGCAAATGCAAATTCCATAAATATCCTTATAACATAAATTAAGATAGTATTTTATCTAATGGATACTAAAACTAATAATACCACAACAAAAGGGAAATACTTTGAAACTAAAGCTGTTGATTATCTTCTGTCAAACAATTTTAGAATCATAGAACAAAATTACCATGCAAAAAAACTAGGTGAGATAGATATTATCGCACAAAAAGAAGATATCTATCATTTTGTAGAGGTAAAGAGTGGTGAAAGTTTTGAAGCAGTTTATAATATCACTCCGCAGAAACTTTATAAACTCTATCGTGCAATTGATTATTATCTTAAAGAGAAAAAACTTGATGTAGCTTATTGTATAGATGCTATTATCTTTGCAGGAGAAGAGATAGAATATTTAGAAAATATTACTTTATAGTTTCTTCTCTTTTTGTTTTTTTTCTTTAGGAATATCTCTACTAATTGATAACACCATTCCTATAGCTATAGAGATTCCCAACATAGAACTTCCTCCATAGCTTAAAAAAGGTACTGCGATACCTTTAATAGGTATCATTCCTGAAATACCATATGAGTTGATTAAAAAAGCTATACTTATCATCAATCCAATTCCAAGTGTAAAAAGATGATATTTTGCATTAGCAACTCTTCTGCTTGTTCTAAAAACTCTAAAAATTATCATAAACAATGTAAATACAATAAGAAAAAAACCTATAAAACCTACCTCTTCTGTAATCCCTGCTAAAACAAAATCCGTATGAACTTCACTTAAAAAACCTAGTTTTAATGAACCGTTTCCAAGTCCTTCTCCAAAATATCCTCCATTATGTATAGCATTTAAAGAATGTCCTACTTGATAGGGTTCAGGAAACTCTTCTATTCGTAAGGAAGTTGCAATACTTTCAGGCATAAAAGACAGAACACCATCTTGTACCATACTCCACCAACTTTTAATTCTAATAATTCTATGAGGAAAAAGCAAAATCAAACTAGCCAAGCCTAAAAGAGCAACACCAATAAGAGAAGCAAATATTTTCCAACTTCTATTAGCAAAAATCAACATAATAAATAAAATAGCTGCAAGCAATACAACTTGTCCTAAATCTTTTTGTAAAACAGCTATTAAAAATACAGAAAAACCAAACACTAAAGCATATGGAGCAAGGACTTTTAACTCCTCTTTAAAAGAAAGTTTATCCAAATCTAAAAGTTTTCTATGAAATGACCAAGCAAGATAATAGATAAAACCAATTTTAAAAAACTCTACAGGAGATATAGAAACCCCTGGTAATCGTATCCATCTTTTAGCACCACCTGACTCTGTAACCAAAGAAGCTGGTAAAAACTGCATAATTATCATTAAAAATAAAAAAAATAAAAATAAAAACCAACCAACTTTTGGTATCAAAACATCTGGTTTTATTTGAGATAAACTCCACATAATAAGAATAGATAAAACACCTGTAAAAAGTTGTCTAAGAAAAAAATGAAACTGTTCATAATCCCAATAAACAACAGTATATATAGATAATGAATAAGAAAATAAGATACTAATAATTATAAGTGTTGAACTTAAAAAAAACAACACATAGTCAGGCTGTCTTTCATCGGTTAAGGATTTAATCATATTTTTGATAGAATTCATTCGGGAATTATACCAATTAAAACCAAAACTTTTCACACTATGGATGAGGAATGTCTCTAAAAAAACAACAATTACCAGTAATGAAAAAGATTTTAATATTAGTGATATTAATATTTATGTTTTTTTCTGTATTGATATATTCAGTTATAAGTACAATAGGAAGTGATAGGGACCTTCCCTCTCTTACCTCTGTAAAAAAAGACTTAGCTGTAAGAGGTAATATTTATAGTAATGATGGATTTAAAATAGGAAGTTCAAGAAAAATATATTCTGCTTCAGTTGATACCCGCGCTATAGATAAAAATAAAAAAGAGTTATTTATAACACTTTTCTCAATATATAGTGATATTCCCAAAAAAGAGGTACGAGAAAAACTATCACAAAAAAATGGCTATACAATTCTCTCTCGTACAATAAATCAAAAAACAGCAAAAGAGTTAAAATCTCTAGCGTATAAACTTCGAATGCTTGATGTCTTTCAAGCTATTAAATCCAATGGGAACACTTATCTTCATGGTTTGGATATCTATGAAACTGGTGAAGAAAGAATTTATCCATATAAAGATACTCTTACTCCTGTTTTAGGATATATTAGGGAACTTAACTCAAAACAAGGGAAACAAAGAGTTAATGGTATCAATGGTCTTGAACGAGAATTTAATGATAGACTCAATAACTTTCAAGATGGTATATTAAAAGGGGAAAAAGATATCCTCTCATATATCATTTTCAATAAAGACTCCAAAATTATAAAAAGAAAAGATGGGGATGATATACAAATCACTATTCCACTTAAACTTCAAAAAAATATTGAACTTATGCTTGATAGATACAAAGAAAAATTTGAAGCACAAGAGATTCTGATATCAGTTATGGATAGCCAAACTGGTAAAATTTTATCTCTTGCTAGTTCAAATAGATATAACCCTTCTGATATCAAACAAAATGAGATTGAACATTTAAAAATAAATGCTATTGAATATAATTTTGAACCCGGTTCTGTTATCAAACCACTTGCCATCTCATTAGCACTTGACAACAATAAAGTCAAAAGAGATGAATTGTTTTTTGCACACAATACTGGTAAAAAAAATAAAAAAGGGGAATTTCCACGAGGAAAATACAAAATTGGACGATTTACCATTAAAGATGATCATCAATTTAAAAAAAACTATCTTACTTTAGAAGATATCATCATCTATTCAAGTAATATAGGAACACTTACTATAGCCAATAGATTAAGTGCTGAACAATTTTATAATGGTTACCTCAACTTTGGACTTTCTCAAAAAACGGGGATAGATTTACCTTTTGAATCAAAAGGAATCATTCATAAACTTTATCAATACAGAGCAGGGGAAGATAAAGGGGAAGACAATGTTTTTAAAGCAACAGATTCTTATGGACAAGGTATTACAGCTACTTTTATGCAAGTATTAAAAGCTTATTCTGTTTTTAATAATGATGGGAAAATAGTTACTCCGTACATAGTAAAAAAAGATCCCAATATCTCTGAGCCAAAAGTTATATCATCAAATACTGCTAACTATATGAAAAGAATGCTTATTAAAACTGTAGAAAAAGGAACAGGGAGAAAAACACAAATTGATGGTTTAGAGATTGGTGGAAAAACAGGTACAGCAAATGTGGTGGAAAAAGGGAGATATCAAAGAAAATATATGAGTAGTTTTTTTGGTTTTGTGAATGATAAAAACAAAAGGTATACTATAGGGGTAACTGTAAATGACCCTGTAAACAGAGGTAAAAAATGGTACTACTACTATGCTTCAAACTCAGCAGTTCCAGTTTTTAAAGAGATTGTAAAGATACTTATAAAACTAGATTATTTGGAACCTAACTTATAAGTTTTACTGTGAAAAAAGTATTTTAGCTCTTTGGTTTTTATAAAATTCAGATTGAAGTTTTTCTAACTGCTTTTGCGTTAATGGGGAGCCTTTTAATATAATACCTTGAAATAAACCTTTGTTTATAAGGTTTTTGTCTAACATAATTTTATTTTCATGACACATTTCGCAAGATTTAGCTTTTTTTGTTATAGTGTGTGGTTCTTTTGGTACAAAAGCCTCTATTTTTTTACCATCTATTGTATTTAAATCGTCTAAAATAGTTTTTCCATTTTGGTCTTTATAACTTATTCTATATTGAAACATCGGTTTTGCAATTTTGATTGTGCCATCATCACTATTGATTAAAAAAAAGTTTTCCCATCTTCTAAACTTCCAACCACTATACCAAATCCCATCTTCCATTTTATTTGTTAGATAATCTGGCATTTTAGGTTCAAGTTTTTGTTTTGTTTTTAAGGCTTTAGTTAAAAAATTCTCCAGATAAGTATCTTCTTGTACTTTTAATCTTTTCCATTGTTTATAATTAGGAGTATCATCTCTTAATACATTAAGTTCATAACTACTAATATTCCAAGCACTATGACAACTATTACAAGAAAGATTATCGTGATAGTTTTTATGATTTTGTTGTGTTAAGTTTTGATGACACGATTTACAATCTACCTTACTTTCCCAACTTTTATTTTTACTTTTTTTATGACAATCAACACAACTTAAACCTTTTTGATGATGGATATCACTACTTAAATGATGAAAATCTATTCCATAAGGTCTCTTTGGATAGTAACCATCTTTTGTGAGTGGACTTCTATATGCTTTATCATAATCATGAG
>JGI10211J34971_10004436_pt1 | contig 11135 bp, 9 predicted proteins | sample Etolagsediment_FD_34971 | JGI IMG/M metagenome (IMG submission 34971)
CCCACCTCGGTATCCAGCCGAAATAGCGATTGGCAAGGGCCTGGGCCTCGGCGTGCCTTATCGCCCCGACGATAATCAGAGTTGCGTTATTCGGCACATAGAATCGCGTCCAGAAATCCCTCAATTCCGGAACACTCGATGCTCGCAAATGTTCGAGCTTGCCTATCGGCATCCAACGGTATGGATGAACCTTAAACAACTTCGCGTAGGTCTTCTTGAAAAGTGTTCCGTACGGCCTGTTCTCACCCATCCGCAATTCTTCCTCGACCACATTCCTCTCTGTGTCGTACGCGTCCTGGTCGATTTTCAGGAATGTCATCCGCTCGGCCTCCAGCCAAAGAGCAAGCTGGAGTTGATTTGCCGGCAGCGTCTGAATATATACCGTTTTGTCAAAGCTTGTATATGCGTTGTTAGTACCTCCCACACGCTGGATGAATCCGAAGTGGTCCCTCGGCCCGACACGGTCGGTGCCCTTGAACATCATGTGTTCGAACATGTGCGCGAAGCCCTGTCTGTCGCTCTGCTCATTTTTCGAGCCTACGTGATACCAAACCTGCACCGCCACTATCGGACACGAAAAATCCTCTAATGTTATCACCTTCAGGCCGTTATCAAGCTCAATTTCCTGATAATCAAAGAGCCGCTTGCTCTCAGCAGGCTTCGCTTCGCTTACGGCCTCGGGATATATGATGACTTCCTCACACCCGCTGGCGATAAGAATAAGTGCCAGACACGCCCAAACCCAGCAGGCAAGACCGACTCTCTTTAACCAGCGCCGTAAGGCGTCCCTTAGCGGAGTACGTTTATACATTTAAACACTCCTAAAACCGAAAACACTTATCCTCGCTTGTCACGATTTCTTACTAAAGGCTCACTATAGGTTCCCCCCCCCGTCCTCGTCAAGCCCTTTTGCTATACCCACGCAACAGGGGCGCCATCCCGTTTGTAGGTAGAATTTGTGGTAGGATTGAGCCCTTGCTCTGAAAGGGATCAATATATTAACCCAAGGTAAGTTCCGGGTGAGCCGGGACGCCACCCTGGGTACTTATTGCGTGTGGCAAAAAATGAAATTTTTGATTTTTAGACAAAATTTCCCTTGCAACTCTGGAACATTTCTTGATAATCGTAGTGCGAAAATTGCAGGTTGTTTAGGGTTCCCATTTTGCAACATGTTGCAAAATGGGAACCCTTTCTGATGTCTTTTTCGCTGTGTGGTGTAGCACAGCGGGCAATTTATCGTTTAAACTAACTTTTTTACGGAGGTTTCAGAATGAAGATTAGCAGGTCCACAGGATATGCTCTCGTAGCTGTAGGCTATATTGCACAGAATTGCAAAGATGGTGCTGTATTGGCTGCAAGAATCTCGAAGGAATACGGCATCCCATTGGAATACCTCCTCAAAATCCTGCAGCAATTGGTAAGAGCAAACGTATTGAGAAGCAAAAGGGGACCTCGCGGGGGCTTTTTCCTTGCTCGACCGGCTGAGGAGATTACTCTGCTTCAGGTCATTGAAGCTGTTGATGGCCCGATGATAAGCCATCTGCACCTGGCTGAACTAACCAAAAATGCGCCATTCAGTCTTAAGATGGAGGATGTTTGCCAAAGAGCCACCAAAGACGTCAGAGCCATTTACGATGAAGCAAAGCTTTCAAGTCTTATTACAGGGTAATCCACAGGGGCCCCATTTCGCGATACATCGCGAAATGGGAACCCGCAACGCTGGTGCAAAAGATATGGAGATCAAAGAATTTCAAGAACTGATCCGCGATAAATATGAGAAGCGCGATCGCCAGCGAGGCATACCAGCTACTTTCATGTGGTTTATAGAAGAGGTGGGTGAACTTGCCACCGCCCTTTCCGGCCAGCAGTGCGAAGACAAAGCCGAAGAATTTGCTGATGTGTTCGCCTGGCTTTGTACGCTCGCCAATATTAGCGATGTCGACCTGGAAAAAGCATGCCAAAAGTACACCAGCGAAGACATTTCAGGCTTTAAATAAAACTGGAGACGAGGTATTGTTCGTCTCCGCATTTTAATCTCAGTCGGTCACTTCCCCGCGTTGCTGAGGTTGAAGGGAAGCGTTGCGACTTGTAGCCATTATCGCACGGTAGAAGCACCAACCCAATCCGCCGATTATCAACAAAAATACTATACTTAAAATCACGTATGATACGCCGCTGAGTTTATCCGCGTGCCAGGTCGTTTCGGGAATTTGGGTTTTTTGTGTGATGTTGATCAGGGTTACAGCTAAAAAGGCGCTTATATCAAGTGTGGCTATGACTCCGGCCCATCTTGCAAACCATGACGGGGTGGTATAAGTGCCTGTGTGTTTATCAAGGACGTAATTGCTTATTACAATCGCCGTTATGCCCAGTACAAGTGATTCGAACAATAAATAGTACCTAATTCTCTCGGCCCGAGCCGCTCCGGCCACAACGCCCACTATCATCGCTGTAGAAACCAGCGCAAGGAAAAACGCAAGTAAACCACCCAATCGGCCTGCGCAAAAGTTTGGATTTTGTGTTTCCGGCCCGGCAGTGTATTCGCCGGCCCTTAATGGACTCTTAATCAGACTCACAATTATTGCGATGACAGGAGTGGCAACGACAACAGCCAATCCCACACAATTTGGCAGAATCCAATTTCCATCATTGTCCAGGAGGAAGCCGCCTTCCTGAGTAAAATCGTCGAACAGGCTCCAGAAGAAGAGAGTGCCGAGAACCATGGGGATGATGATGCGAATAGCATAATTCCACCACCTGCCAAGGGCCCAGTCGCTTCTCTCGTTTGCGTGGATTCTGAGTGTGTCTATGCGCCAAAGCCACCCCAACACTATACACTCCATCAGTCCGAGGAATGCAATCCCCCAGGTCCCGTCAATAAAATTGCCCACCACCTCCAGCCAGTTAAGACCTCCTTTGGTAATATACACAAGCCCAACTGCAAGCCCAACTACACTCATGACCGGAAGCACGATACTTCGCTTCCAGCCTGTCTTGTCAACCACTGCCGCGAGAACGGACTCAGTAATGGAAAATCCTGAGTCAACACCTAAAGTCACAAGAGTGAAGAAGAAAACAAAACTCCACCACGCAGAATATGGTAACTGTGCAAGGGCGTAAGGAAACACGATAAAGGCCAGCCCCGCACCACCTCTGACAACCTCGTTAATCGCAACCTCTCTGCCCGCTTGTGCCGTCACGAAGGCCATTCCACCTAACGTTGAAAAAATTGCCAGCCCCGCTATAAAGCTTGTGCTAAAGTCTGCAAGGCAGATAATCGCTGCATTGTTATTAAGGTCGCTTTTTCTATGCAGAAAACTTGCATAAGTTATCATCACCCCGCCAAAGGCCAAGCTCAAGGAGAAAAACGCCTGCCCAAAGGCAAATCGCCACGTTGTTGCCTTGGCTAATTCCGACCAGGTGGGATTGAGATAGTAAGCCAGCCCCTGCATACTCCCGGGAAGCGTCAGGCCTCGCACGGTAAGAACCAGCAGCATCAGCCACGGCAAAGGAACCGTTAGCCACACAATCTTACCGACCAGTCTGACACCCCTGAATATACAAAGGTACATCACCACCCACGTCAAGGCCAGCGGCCAGAATAGGTTCCACCGAATCGAACCGAGAGCCATGCCCGGTGTGTGTCCGAGATAGGTATTAAGGAAGAATTTTTCTGCCTTCTGGACGCCCTCGAGCCCTTCTGCCGCCCATGGCAGCTCGCCGCCGGCCAGAATACCCTGGATACTGAACCACATAAAGCTGAAGCAATATGCCAGAACCACCGCATAAAAAGAGATAATGACAAAGCCTAAGATAACGCTCCACCAGCCTACGAACTCAAATCTTTTATGTCCCCGCCCGAACGCATCGGGAGCAGCACGCTGTGTAAAATGTCCTAAGCTGAACTCCAGAATGAGCATCGGCAACCCGACCACGAATACAGCGATTATGTACGGAATCAAAAATGCCCCCCCGCCGTGGTCATAAAGCTCGTATGGGAACCTCCACAGATTGCCCAGGCCCACCGCCGAACCCACAGCAGCCAGAACAAAACCTCCGCGACTGCCCCAGTTTTCTCTCTGTTCTTCCATCATCTCCATTAAACATTGTCTCCCTGTAATCCCCGCCGGTTTTACGGCCGGCTGATGCCTAACAGAGCTAATGTGTCACGCTCGATTATGCCGCGGATTTTTTCCCTCGGAACGGTCGGCAGATTAGTATCAGCCAAAAGTTTATTAAATCCTAAAAGTGTTTCGATACAGTTGTCTGCCCGGGCAAACGGGTAACCGCTGCCGAACAGAAGCTTGTCCATTACATCTGCCTCATGAGCACTTACGACGATGTTATAAATCTGCCAGACCTTCTGCGGCGAAATTGTCAGGTCGGCAAAGACATTTTCATGCTTGGCTAACATACTAATCGTCTGAGAGACGAAGGGCACCCCCATACTGCCGATAATGATTTTCAGTGAGCCGAATCTCCGCACCACCTCATCCAATAGATATGGCTGAGCGTAACCCAGTATCGCATCAGGCCCTAAAGACGCTCCAATGTGAAAAAAAACCGCAAGGCCCAATTCCTCAGCTACCTCATAAAACCGCATAGCCCGACTGTGAGCGGGATGAAATTCATTATCCGGACAGTACATCACCACGCCTTTGAGACCCAGGTCGCGGGTGCTTGCTGTTATGTTTCTGGTGGCGATTTTATCTTCGACGGGATTGACCACGGCAAAACCGACCATCTTACGGTGTCCCTTGACGTATTTGCTTATTTCTTTATTGGCTTCGGTGCTGCCGCTCTGGCCGGAGGCTAATACAATGCAGGCATCGACCTTTTCGCAGGCCTCTAAATGCTCAGCGGTGTCGATATCGCGCGATGGGCAGTTTATGTGTGTATGGCAGTCTACTATCATAATCCGGTCTCGACTCCTTTCATCTTTATCGCCGCGATAGGTTGTTGTAGTCCAACATTATACTGATTGCGGGTATAATAGTCCACCGGCTTTGCTCATGTCAAGCACAAAGATTAACAATAAATCAAAAACAGAGCTGCCAGCTAAGCTTCGAAAAGGACCTAATAAAATGGCCGGGCCTGCTGCGACAAACCCCGCTCGCATAATTTTCAAAAAATTTTACAATATGCTGTCACAATTTTTTGTTTTTTCCGTCTCTTTTAGTGAAAGGAGCTGATTATTGACCAAGGCTGAGCAACGAAATACCCTCCAGAACCCAAAAATGACAGATGCACATGGCATAGTGACGCCTCAGATGCTCGTGCAGAAATATTCTGGGATAGTACTGGGTGTGTGCCTTGCTCATACAAAGGACACTCATGATGCTGAGGATATTATGCAGGAAGTTTTCTTAAGAGCATGTACGAAACTGAGCACTTTGAGGGATCGTACAAAGGCTCGCGCATGGCTGTGCCAGATTGCCCGCCGTGCGTGTGTTGATTACTATCGCAAACGTCCCTCGCCCCATAAGCTACCGGAAGATATACCGGCTGGACCTAAATCAGACAGTGAACTTATCACACGTCTGCATACAGCTATTTCGAAACTACCGGAAGGTCATCGGGAAGTGATTACTCTTTATTATTTAGATGGCCGGAAATGTGCCCATATTGCTGGAGCCCTGGGTATCAAGGAGGACAATGTCCGCAGCCGTCTTGTGCGGGCCCGTTTTGCATTGCATAACCTTCTTGCGGAGGACCAATCATGAATAATCACGCTGACTGTCAGAACCGCAGAGAGGCGGTAATGGCTTTGGTGCTGGGTAAATTAGACCCAACTGCTGCTGACAAACTTCGAAGGCACATTGATACCTGCCGGACATGTCGCGACCTGTACCAGGCTTTGGTTGATGAGGAGGAAATGATTCGGTCGACGTTTGACGAGGTCGCCGTGATAACCGAAACGGTGGAACTTAATCTCACCGAACATTTTGACGAACACTTAGATAAATCTTTTTTGCACAGGCCGATGTCGTTTGGTCGGGTATGGGGAAGTTTAGGAACCATGAGGCCGATTACAAAACTTGCCGCCGCAGCTGTGGTAATTATAGCGGCACTTATCGGCTTAAACCAGTTTGGCGGCTCATTTGATGGTGCAAGCGTAGCTTGGGCCCAAGTGGTCAAGAATGTCGAAAAAGCTAAGACGGTTACCTTTCGACTAAAGACAAGCATGACGGGTATGCCGGACTCGGAAATAATGGTTTACGACTCCTCAAAATACGGCTCCCGGCTGGATGTGTATGTTGGCGGCAAAATAACGACGAGAATTTATGGTACTAAAGGCAAGGATGTATCGGTCATGGTTATTCCCGAAGCTAAAAGGTACACGCGTATGTCATTCACCGACCAGCAGCGTCATCAGATGCATGAAAGAGAAAAAGACCCAAGAGAATTTGTAGCACTCTTTTTGTCGGTTGATCATACAGAATTAGGGCGAAGAACTATTGACGGCATAGAGGTCGAGGGCCTTGAGGTTGACAGTCCAAAAGTGGGAGGAGGCATGTTTGAAAATGCAATCGGTCGGCTCTGGGTAGATGTGAAGACTGAATTGCCCGTGCGGATGGAGATAGAAGGCGTCTCTGCCGGCGGAAAGATACAGACAAAAATGGTCATGGATGAATTCAAATGGGATGAAAAATTAGATGCCGGCGAATTCGAGCCTGACATCCCCGCTGATTACACCCTGCAAGCCGAGACGAGGATGTCTGACGTCAATGAGGATAAAATGATTGAAGGGTTGCAATTCTTTGCAGGACTTACAGGCGGACAGTATCCAAGTAGCATGGCATCTATGACTGCCGATCAAGAACTACGAGAAGCCTGGCAGCAGAAGTATAACAGGCCGCCTACTAATGAAGAATTGGACAAGTTCCGTAACGTCAATGCCGCCTGCAGGTTTTATGCCGACCTGCTTGAAGGAAACAAAGATGTCGAGTACCATGGTGATAAAGTCACAGCCAACGACATCGACGACGAACTGATGCGATGGAAAATATCCGATAATGAGTACAGAGTAATTTACGGCGACCTGCGAGTTGAAACGGTTGTCGATAGAAACAAACTTTTGGATCTGGCCTTGAAAATAAGCGGAGAGAAACTGCCTCCACACAAGCGGTCAAAAGTATTACGAATGCTCAGTTTGAATGAGAAAGACGTAATTAGAGGTCTTGGGGTTTGGCTTGAGCTTTTGGACGGAGAATATCCGAACAGTCTTGATCCCAAAGCGGCATTAAAACAAGCTGAGGCGTTATGGAGAGAAAAGCATGGGGGAGTTTCTCCCGAAAAAACGACAGACAAAGAAAAGAAAAAAGAAGCCGAAGAGACAATACATGACATTTTCTATGCAAGTGCCTTTTATAATAAATTGATCCGGGAAAAAAAAGATGTTGCTTACTATGGGGATAAGATCACGATTGAAGACAGCGGTAAAGTGCTGATGCGGTGGAAGATTTCAGGTGGCCGGTACAGGGTCGTATTTGGCAACCTGACCAGAAAAAGCGTTACTGCTGAGGAGTTGGTAGAATTGGAAGATGATTCCTTGAGAGATGGAAGCGAACAGTGACCTATGAGGCCGAGCTTACTGTGGCTCAGCCTTTTTTACACGCTGGGACGGGATTGGAGAAAATGTCAAAAACCTATATTTTTTTTGCCACGTTTTTGCAAATCCAGCGTTTATAATTATGATGACGACTGGTACGAACAATAATTTGGCACGAAAAAGGCGGTTTGAGTTGGAATATCGCGGTAATCACAGCAAAAACCTTATTGAGAAGGCAAAAACCGACCCCGAGGCCTTCGCCAAGCTGTTTCGCTCAAATTACGATACTGTTTTTCGCTATTGTGCCCGGAGGCTCTTCGACCGACACATGGCAGAAGACATCACTTCGACAGTGTTCTTTAAAGTTATGAAAAAAATAGGCTCTTTTGAAGGTAATGAGACCAATTTTCGCAACTGGCTGCTTCGCATCGCCACCAACGCCGTTAACGATCACCTGCGAAGTGCCAAAAGAAGGGCTGAGGCTATTCGAACGGCCGCAGAAAATATCCGATCGGAATCGTCCTTTGTGATTGGCACTGATGAGTATCTCGAAGAAAAGAAGGCTCTTATAAAACAGGCCCTTTTAAGCCTGAAGCCAAAGTACCAGACCGTCATCGCGTTACGTTTTTTTGAAAGTATGAAATTAACCGAAATAGCCGCTTGTTTGGATAAAGATCCGGCTACTGTGCGTAGCTGGCTTTCGCGCGGGCTTGCTAAACTTCGAAAAAAGCTAAGCGCTGCAATAAACGAGAGAAGGTGAGTGCTATGAACGATAACGAAAAATATTTTGAAGAATTTGTGAAGGACATCCGGTTCGATGATTCTGTCGATCTAAAGCATCGCGATCTGCTCGAAAGTAAACTTCTAAAAGCTTATCCCAGACATCGGCTCCAACCGACAGGTCACACTGTTAGGGTATGGAGAACTATTATGAACAGTAGAATACCGAGATTGGCCGCCGCGGCGGCTATAATATTTGCAGCGTTTCTGACGCTGAATTTCTTCGACAAAACGTCCGGCGTTGTCTGGGCTGAAGTTATCAAACGTCTTGAAGATATCAAAACAGTAGCCTACAAGATCAATGCAGACATAAAAGGCATGTCGGGAAGCCCCGAAGGATCTGTTATAGCTACTACACAGGATGTCATGGTCTCCTATGAACTAAACGCCGTCCGGATAGATACGTCCATGCAAACCCCGCGCGGGCCAGTGAACACTAAAACTTATATTCTCTTTGAGGATAGAGTTCTCTTAACATTAATGCCATTCCAGAAAAAATACATCGAAGTATCTATCAGCGATGAGCACATGAAGAAGTTGGAAAAAGAAAAGGGTGACCCCGTAACACTGCTCAGTGCGATGCTCGAACACGACTACGTTGAACTGGGACGCAAAGAGATCAATGGCGTTATGACTTGGGGTATCGAGGTGTCCGATCCTAAACTGGGTCCCAAGATGGGATCACTCATCAGTAGCGGAATGTTCGATGAGATGATCGTACAGCTTTGGGTTGACGAAAAAAATCAGCTTCCTATAAGAATTAACGCTACAGGATCGTCCGAGGACGGTAAGGCTTCAATGGAAACGGTCTATGACAATTTCCAGTGGGATATTGAGATTGAATCATCCACACTTGAACCGATGATTCCCGACGATTTCGAGTTGCTCGCGCAAACAACATGGGAATCTGGCAATGAAGGCGAAGTAATCATCGAAGTACTGCAGCTGTTCCTGGAATTTGCTGATGGCGTATATCCGCCGAGCCTCAACGCTATGACTGTGGCCAATGCAATAGCACCTGCACTTAAGAAAAAGTTCCCGCAGAAGCCGGGTAAGGAAGTTCTCGAAAGGCTTATAAAAGTCGATATGGTCGGCAGGATGTATACGATTCTGGAAAAAGACGGCAAGGACCCGGCCTACTATGGTGACAAAGTGACTGTCGAGTTTGGTGAGGCAGTACTGTTTCGCTGGAAAATTGGCGACGATACATATCGGGTCGTCTTCGGCGATCTGAGTACGGAAGATGTTTCGGCCGAAGAACTGATGGAGTTGGAATCAGCCCCGCTGAACTCCAAGCCTTTTGCCATCAAACCTCAACCGGCCGATGGGAAAACAGTCGGTACTCCGCTTGAACAGCTGGAACTGGCCTGGATGCCGGGAGCCTATGCTACCCGGCATCAGGTTTACTTCGGTACAAATCCGGATGAATTAACACTGCTGACCGAAGTTACTGAACCGAAGCTTTCAGAATTACCGGCGCTTGAAAGGGAAAACGTTTACTACTGGCGTGTTGACGAAGTTCAACCGGACGGCTCAATTGTTACCGGCGATGTCTGGAGTTTCAGTTCGGGCCGGATAGTAGGCTTCTGGAAACTGAATGAAGGTTCGGGCAGTGCGGCTTTGGATTACAGCGGCAATGAAAGGAACGGTAAGCTGACCAATATGGCGCAGGACCAGTGGACCGAGGACGGTTTATACTTTGACGGTATTGATGACTTCGTTTCAGCACCGGTACTTAACCTTTATTCGAATACCGTAACCATAACCGCATGGTTAAAGCGAGATGGTGACCAAGCAAAACCTGACACCGGCCTTGTTTTCTGCCGAAGCGAAAGAACCGGGGCTGGACTATCTCTCGGGCATTACATAAATCCTGAAGGCAGGTGGATACCGAATAATCGCCTTGCGTACAACTGGAACAACAATGAGAATGCATGGCGATGGACCACGGACCTGCTCCTGCCGGACAATAAGTGGGTCTTTGCCGCACTGGTGCTTGAGCCGGACAGGGCCACACTCTATCTCGGTGAAGACGAAATTCTTAAGTCTGCTGTAAATAACACCCGTCATCGTATGGAAGAATTTGAAAGCCCGATAACTATCGGTGATGACGACCATTTTGACCCGCCGGGTATGAATCGGCACTTCAAGGGCTCGATAAGTGATGTGCGTGTATATGACTATTCCCTGAATGCAGATGAGGTTGCAGCGATTTATGAATCTGCGATGGCGACATTGACCGAATAGAGAACTTGTGAATGATTTGGCCAATTAGTATGATATGGAGACTTGACAGCATAGCCAAGCAGGTATATATGGGAAATAACAGATTTATCTAAAGAGGAAATTATTTATGGGTGGTTACGCGATTGGTCTTGCGGTTGGATTTGGTGCCGGACTGGCTACTGGTATGGCCCTTGGGAAAAAGCAGAAGCCATGGCCTGAATTAAGCCCACAGGAGAAGAAGCTGAAAATACTATTTGTGATTGTTGGATTCATTCTGTTTTTGGCGGGTGTGGCGGCTTTTTTCTTAGTGCGAAAATAAACAACCGCATACAGGAAAAAATGATTGATAAGAATAACTTTTGCAATGTCACGGGGATATTAGTCCCGGATATCTGGTTAGGCGTTAACACAAAATCAAAAGGGGATATTAAATGAAGATGAAACTGTTTGGAAAAGAAGGCTCGAAGAAGGTCTTAGGCTTGGAAGAAGAAGTCAACGCTTGGCTGGGCCAACAATCGAATATCAAAATAATTGATATAAGGCAGTCTGCAAGCGGCGGAAGCATGGCTGATACTAA
>JGI10211J34971_10004437_pt1 | contig 11133 bp, 10 predicted proteins | sample Etolagsediment_FD_34971 | JGI IMG/M metagenome (IMG submission 34971)
AAAAAGGATTCAAGGAGTTCGATAGAGGAGATATCCGCCCAGTGCAGGTCTTCGATGATGAATACGATGGGGCGGCGTTCAGAACTTTTTATCAACAGGTCTCGAATATTTTTTAAGATAAGCTTCTCCATGGCATCGCCTTCGATGCCTTTGACCCGTTCGGCAGGTTTCCCTGTGAGTTTCATCCCCATCATGGTGGCCACGAACGGAAATACTTCCGAAGCACCTTCATGATCGGTATAGATATTAGCAATGGTCTGTCCAAGCTTTGAGAGTGATAGTGTTTCGCTGTCTTCTTCCTTAATGTTTGTCCAATTTTTAAAAATATCGATGATGGGATGATAACTTAAGTTCTGGCCAATGGATAACGCTCGTCCCTCAAGGAGTGTTATGTTATTGATATCCTCCATTTTTTTTAATTCAGCGATGAGTCTTGATTTGCCGATCCCGGCTTCGCCAATCACACTCACAATCGATCCTTCCCCATCAATGACCTTCAGCACATGAAGTTTCAATTTATTCAACTCTTTTTCTCTACCCACCATTTCCGAGTGTATCATTCGGTCTGCCCCCAACTCCGGCCGATACATTTTTTCCCTGGTGGATAAAAGTTCAAACACGGCAGCAGGTTTTATCCTGCCATCCAGGGTGATTGGCTTTAATTCATTATAATCAAATTCATTCTTTGTGTACTTGTAGGTCAGGGGGCCGACATAAATTTGCCCCTTCGATGATAAGTCCTTCAATTGAGAAGCAAGGGTGACCGTGTCCCCCATAATCGTATAATCTCTCTTATTATCCGTACCCATTGCCCTGGCGATTACGATACCGGTATTTATCCCGATATGGATATCCAGGGAGATATTTAGATGATGTTCATGATTAAACCGATAGAGGCTGTTACGCATTTCAATAGCGGCATTGACAGCCTTTTTAGGGGCATCTTCAATGGCGGTGGGTACACCGAAATAAGCGGCGAAACTATTACCCACCACTTTTCCAAGCTCACCCCCATACTTTTCAATAATGGCATCAAACCTTTCAACACAACTCACAATAGAGACGACCTGCTGGGTATCCATATGCTTCGGCATCTCGTCATAAATGGAAATTTCGCCAATGATCACGGTTGCCTGCCGACGTTCGGTCTCCTTCCGGGCTCCTGGTTTCTCTTTTTGCTTTCGCTCTGTCAGGGACTCTTTTTTCTTTCCTTTACGTTTAAGGAATTTTTTCAGCTCTTTCAAATCAGACAACAGCGGCTGCACCGATGGATAACGGTCATTCCGATCCTTTCGTAAACATTTAAATATTATTTTCTCCAACCCTATGGGGAGGCCGTCACGAATCTCTGATGGTGGTATGGGCGATTCATTGATAATGGAATAGATAACGGCTCGTTCGTTATCACCTTTAAACGGCAAATAGCCGGTGAGCATCTCATACAAGACCACTCCCAGCGACCAGATATCCGTCCGAAGGTCCAGTTCCTCGCACTGTGCTTGTTCCGGTGATATGTAATAAGCGGTTCCAACACGGAAAATTTCCCCGGTTATGGCGCTGGCTCCCTTCAATTTCGCCAGGCCAAAGTCCAGGATTTTTACTCGATTATTCTTATCTAAGATGACATTTTGGAGTTTAATATCCCTGTGAATTATCCCTGCATGATGAGCCTGTTCCAGCCCTTCACAAATCTGTTTAGCAATATCAATGGCCCCTTCGATTGGAACGACTTTCATATCCATCAGCGTCTTCCCCTCTATATGTTCCATGGCGATGTAGACCTGTCCTTCAAATTCATTGATTTCATAGATAGTAACAATATTGGGATGATTGAGAGCTGCGGCTGCTCTGGCTTCCCGTTTAAAACGTTTCCGTGCTTCCCTGTCCGATGTCATTTTTAACGGGAGGAATTTTAATGCGACTTTTCGTTCAAGCCTGGTATCTTCAGCCAGGAAGACTTCACCCATACCCCCTTCGCCAAGCTTTTCAAGTATCTTATAATGGGATATGGTTTTGCCTATCATCATTTCATATTAGCATAATGATAGAAGATTTCAAGAGTAACGAATAAAAAAAGTTATTTCCTGGGATCAATTTTATACTTATATATTAAACTCATAAATTTCTTGTAATCGCTTTCATGGACATTCAAGTATCCGGTCATCTTTTTGAAACTATGGGAATTCTCCGTATAAAAGGTTTTCAAAATATGTTTGACTGTATTTCTATCGAGATCTCTATCTATAAAAGGTCTCCAGATTAACTCCCAGAAGCTTTCGTTTGACCTTCTTAACGCGTCCCGGATTTTATTTATTGTTTTATTTCCATTTCCGTTTCCATAAACATCCTTTTTAAAGGGATTCACTTTTTCGTTACCATTCATATTAATAATGGATGAAATTTTTTCCCCGGTAATAGGACTTTTCAACATGATGCCTGCTCTTTTCAAAATATTCAGGAGTTCTCTTACATTACCGGGCCAATGGTAAAGGTAAACAACATCCCAGAAGCCTTTGCCGATTTCCTTTCCCCTTAGAAGCATTTGATTTTGCAGTACCAAATTCTTTATATCCTCTTTTCGTTCGTGCAAAGGGGGAACCTGGATTTCCAGGACATTCAACCTGTAGTAGAGGTCTTTTCGGAATTCTTTATCTTCCACTGCCTGCTGCAGGTCTTTATTGGTGGCAGCTATAATACGGACATCCGCCTCTTTTTCAGTTGATTCCCCCAGGGTGTAGAATTTTTTCGTATCGATAAACCGCAGCAATTTGGCCTGGACATCCCGGGGGACTTCGGTTATTTCATCGAAAAACAGGGTACCGTTAGCTGCCTCTTCCACCAAACCTTTTTTATCGAATTTGGCATCGGTAAAAGCCCCTTTTTTATGACCGAACAGCTTGCTTTCAAAAAGGTTATCACTGATGTTAGGGGTATCGACAATCACAAATTTTCCTTTTCGTCCTGAATAGCGGTGGACCAGGCCGGCGATGTGATTTTTCCCCACACCGGTCTCGCCAGACAGTAACACCGGCTCTCCTTCCAGGGAATATGTCACCACCAGGTCCCGTATTCGTTTAATCGCCTTGCTTTTACCGGTGATTTCATAATCATCGGTCTCTTTTTCGATCTGTAAAATGACCTGTTCCAATATTTCACCTAAAACCCTGAAAGAAATCCTATCCTTTTCAGTGAAAAACTCTTTTTTTCCACTGTCAATATAAAGAAAAAATTTGCGATTAAACGGGTGAATGATGATGCTTTTGACCATCAATGCCTCAGCCGACTCGGATAATTCCTCTGAATTGGATTTAATATAGTCTTCTACATCGATCCTTGCAGGCGTTTTTAAACTTTCTTTTATGTAACTTTTGCAAAAGCCGTAACCTGAAAATACATCCTTTCCCTGGATTTCTCTTCCTTTATGCCAGAGTATTTTACCCTCTTTATCATAGATCATGGCAAGAGATATCTCTTTTTCCTTTAATAGGTTCCATATTTTATCTTTTATTACTTCAAACATGCTGATTTCCTCCTTTGCTCATTATATATTTGTACTACACATTAATCGTAATATCAAATTCTCCCGGCATTTGTTTATCTCCTATAATTGAGAGGTCAGAGATAAGAGGTAGAGAGGTAAAGGGGTAGAGAGTTAGGGGCAACGCGCCATCTCCTATGCATCTTTTGGATAACATTCCTCTACCTCTCTACCTCTTTACCTCTCGACCTCTTATTAATCTGCAGCCTCTAAGTTTTAAATCGAGCCCTTTTCTTGAGTTTCTTCAAAATAGATTTTATTTTATTTAGGGGTGTTTTTTTTACATCGATTGTTTCCGTTTTGTAACCCCCTGGGAACTGTCCGCCAATGATTCCTCCTATAATAGAGCCTGGTAGTGCGTAAACCGCTCCCACCATACCTCCTACAAGTAGCCTATTCCCAAAACCAGGATTATCACCATCATAAATAAGCTCAGAAGTTTTAGTGCTGCCAATCAATCCTCCAATCAAAAAACCTACCCCAGCACCTATCAAAGCGCCTTTTCCACTTTTCGTTTTTCTTTTTTTAATCTTTATTTCATCTATCTCCTTAATATCTATTGTAACTCCGCTTGTGGATGTCATTATTAACAGAGAGTCCTCCTTAACTTTAAGTAATTCACCCTCTAATACCTGACCATCCTCTTTTACAATCACTAGTTGAGCCCCTTTTCTCTTTGCGGCTAAGTTAAAAGGGCAAATAAGTAAGACAACAATACCCAGCGTTAAGTATTGTCGTATTTTTTGTTTGATCCTTTTTTTATTTTTCATGGTTCCTCCTTTTTAAATTGTTTTAAAAGTTTAAATACTCTTTTTGCCAAGCACTAAGGTGGCACTCCATTATAAAACATCATCATTCCTCCTTACCTATTACGTCCCTCAGCTATCTCTCAATTGTAAATTTAGGAATAATCGTTACTAATATATTCTTTCGAATCATATCACCACCTGGTTCCTTAACAATAAAAACAAGCTGGTAATCCCTTATAAATCCGGGTCCAGGTTGCCAATAGAAAATACCTTTTGGCGCATCCAGGGTAGAACCGATAGGCGTTTTGTAAAGGTTCAATGTTCGAGGTTCAACGTTCAACGTTGAGTCAAAGAAATGGATTTCCAGGAACTGCAATTCTTTGAGCTCAATCGATATATTTCCGTTTTCATCGGGATATTTTTCAATAGGTTTTACATTCCGATTAAACCCTTTTTTAACTCGGACCGGTAGGGAGTAATCGATCGGGATATTTAAAACATTGGGTACCGCACCAGGATCATGCGAGCTCACNCCATGCGCCGTGCTCCCTGCTCTTTGCGAGTTCTGTATAGAAAAATACCTGCTGCCGATCCCGTCAGTGTTACCTGCATTATCTTCCGCTGTCCAGAAGATGGTATGCACACCGTTCTCATAAGCCGTGGTATCTAGTGAAAAATACCCAATGGCGCCGCTGCTGTTGGCATAGCCAGGAAATAAAGTGGCAATATCTTCCCTATAAATATTATAGGTAGGATGGCCGATTTCGACGCTGTCAACAAAAACACGAATGGTTGAACCGTCTATGGGAATACTATTTGGCTGCGGGGTTAAGACCCATCCCCAATTGGTAAATATGCTGCTTGATGCAGTGCCTCCCTGGGTGGGTGTATCTATCGCTCCAAATGGTTTGATTGCATTGGCATTGTCACAAATGATGGTTTTGGTGCCCAACGTGGTGGTTTTTCCCACAACGTCGGTAGCAATGGCATGAATTACAAAGGTTCCATTGCCGCCATTGGGTAAGAAGTTGGTGAGCATCATGTAACCCCAACCGGCTTTGGTATTATTGGGATATCCAGGATATAAGGCAGCGATATCTTGCCGTGCACCCTCCACAAATGTGGCATCTCCGATATACACCTGACCATTACCTTGCTGTCGATATATTTTAACGCTGTCAATTCCCGTGTCATCCAATGTCCAGCCAGTGACTGGGATGCTGCTGCATACGGTTGAACCATCTATGGGTGTATCAAATGAACCGATCGGGGGATCATTTTCATCCTTACATTGATAACTTTCCCAGTCCGTATCAAAACCGCTTAACCATGCCTTTAGATCAGGATCATTTGTATATAGACAGTTGTAACTAATATCTATCCACCACAAATTAGTTAAATTTGTCAAACTTGTGGGGATACTGCCGCTCAAATTGTTGGAGTTAAGATGAAGCCATCCCAAACTGATGAGATTTCCCAGCTCTGCCGGGATGTTTCCGCTCAACTGGTTAGAAGACAGATTAAGACTTTCCAAATTGCTGAGATTTCCCAGCTCGGAGGGGATAGTGCCGCTCAATCGGTTGTCGTCCAGACTAAACTCCAATAAATTGCTGAGATTTCCCAATTCGGGGGGAATTCTTCCGCTCAACTGATTGTTGGAAAGCCAAAGATATTTTAAATTGCTGAGATTTCCCAGCTCGAGCGGGATACTGCCCACTAGATCGTTGGATCCCAGATCAAGATCCACCAAATTGTTGAGATTCCCCAATTCCGGGGGGATGATGCCGCTCAACTGGTTGAAGCAAAGATAAAGTTGTTCCAAATTGCCGAGATTCCCCAATTCCGGGGGGATGATGCCGCTCAACTGGTTGTTGTACAGCCAAAGGTCTGTCAAACTGCTGAGATTTCCAATCTCCAGGGGGATGCTGCCGCTCAACTGGTTGGAGTACATATAAAGACATTCAAGATTGCTAAGATTTCCCAGTTCCGGGGGGATGATGCCGCTCAACTGGTTTTCGGCCAGATTTAGGCCTCTCAAATTGCCGAGATTTCCCACCTCCGGGGGGATGCTGCCGCTCAACGAGTTACAGCACATATCAAAGTATCTCAGTTTGCTGAGATTTCCCAGCTCTGGGGGTATACTGCCACTCAACTGGTTGTAACTCAGGCAAAGCCCTCCCAAATTGCTGAGATTTCCCAGCTCTGGGGGGATACTTCCGTTTAAATTATTTTCATCCAGCCATATGGCTGTCACATGATCGTCTGATATGGTAATCCCATACCACGTACCTTCCGACCCGATTTGAGAAAAGCCGTCTAATTCATTGTTATTACCTTTCCAACCGCTGTTATCACCCCAACTGTCCCCGTTTGTTGAATTGTAAAGGGCAATCAAGGCGGCTCTCTCTTCTGCCGGTATGGCAGCCTGCAATGGATTACTGGTTGATGAAACAACCAATAAACCGATTAACACAAAACTCAAAAACATCATAATTTTTCTCATTTTTTTCCTCCTTTATGTTTAAAAGAGCCCACAGAACACACAGAAAGGCACAGAAGGTTTTTTTTATCTTTGTATCTTTTTTCCGTGTTTTCTGTGTGTTCTGTGGGCCCTTTTTTTTTCATTTTATTTCATGAAACTTTTGACATTATCATATTTTTTGTATTGCAAAAGGTTTTTTGTTTTATAGGCAAAACCTTTTAAAAACCCTTTATGTTCGATATTTTTTTGATTCATTAACCTTCTCCTTCACCCGGTCCATTATAAGCAATGGTTATATTATCCAGTGTATGTCCGATAAGGGCTGCGGTTGGCCTCATCATTTTTAGTTCCCATGTGGGTGGACCCGGCGGAATTTTTAATAGGGTCCTGTCTTCATCATTCAAATGAATGACGGCTACCTTTCCTTCTGCACAAAATTCGAAATCTGCCCATGAAGGTATATTGATTAAACAAGCCTTCCATAAATGACCGGGACCGCTGACGACGGAAATGTGCAGGTAATCGTTCTCTCCAACGGTTCTAAGGGGAAGCCTGATGGAGCTGTCATGACTGACAATATGAGCACTCCGGGTCGATTCATGGTAGACATTGATATAAATATATCCTTTTTCCTTTATAAGTTTGTTTTCCACATTAATAGTAATATCAAATTCTTCCGGCATTTTTTTTCTCCTTTTTTTTAGAGGTAAGAGATAAGAGGTAAGAGGTAAAGAGGTAGGCGCTGCGCGCCATCTCGTAGATCTTTTGGAAAACATCTCTCTACCTCTTACCTTCTTAAATCCTTTTTCTCTCACTCTCCTTAACATTTCACATTTCACATCTCACATTCTCGCAACTCTCACCATAACAGGCTGCGTCCGATAAAAAAAATACAAATGGTCTTGCCATTTTTTCCCTGACGCTTCTAACTGTGCCTGGAAAATTTTTTCAGGATGAATTTTCCACCTCTCTTTACTCATACTCATTTTTTGACTTTTAAGTTTAATGTCTTTCATTTTTTTTCCTCTTTCTGCCTATAATATGTTATAAAAACGTTTGAAAATATATTGATGAGGTTCCAAAATAATACAATAATCGTTTCAATGGAAAGGGAGAAATACAACATATGTTCCAATCATACAAATTTCGTTCCAAAATGCGTGGCCAACTTAAAAATGACCCCAATGGCATTGATTATGCTAATTGAGTTTAGGTGAGTTAGGTGAATAATTCTGATGTTGAAAAAAATTTTTTTTCATTTTATAATTAAGTTTAAATTATTAAGCATAAAATAATCCAAAAAGGAGGCAATATGAAAGCCAAAAAATTTAGCAAGAGATTAATCCTAAACAAAAAAACAATCGCAAATTTGAACAGCAATGAAATGAAAGCTGTTCAGATTGGAATAGCTACAGGAATCCTTTGCCCACCAACAGAAAACACATGCATTATTACATGTGCAACCGATTGTAGTAATTGTGTAACCTGTAATACTTGTTACAATACTAATTGTGGAACTATATGCGGTTCGAAACCGTGCTGTTAACATACTAAATTTCCAACACATGGCTGGCTTAGTGGCTTAGAGACCAGGCGAAAAATCACCCTAAAAATAAACAGTTTCCCGGCATCATGCAGCGATATAATTTATAGAAAAACGTAATCCTTCGGAATAGAAAAAGGGGCCAGGAAAAAATATCACTAAATTACATAACTTCAAGGATTTTTATTATATCGAGGAAAAAATCTCGACTCCATAAGGCCAACTCTTGTTTATCTCTAATAAAAGTACGCACATCTTGTTTGGCTTGATCAAAATCAACTGTTTCAATTTTTTCCTGTAAACATTTCAATAGACGATCTTTGCCTAATTTGTCTTCTCGTTTCCAATGATCGGTCTGAATCATTTTTTCCTTTAAATATTCAAGACGGCATGGTATTTTTTGTCCGATAAACCAGGTCAAATCGTAAAAATCCCTTCCTTTTACCCCCCTTTTCCATTGGCGGCAAAGAACCGCATGCATTTTCCCGGCAAAGAGGTCTGATTTGGTAAAGGTTTTGACCCAAAACGGTATAGGGGTAAGAAGGGTTTTAACTTCATGCTGGGAACCCGGTGGAGGGTCGGTATCCACTTCCAGTTTGATTTTTATTTTTTGTTCTCGGTGAAATCCTTTTATAATATTCTCCTGTGCCTCGATACACAAAAGGTTGATCCTGGTATTTCCTTTTATAAATGCAGATTCAATTGGGGATATAAACTTTTTGATCTTCTTTTCTACATAGAATTTGAAGCCAAACGCTTCAATTTCCCTTTCTATTGCTTTAAGATGAGGGAGAAGATCAAAATCTTCATTTTTTTTTAACAATGAAAAATCCAGGTCTTCTGAAAAGCGTCTTAATCCGTAAAATAGTCGAAGAGCTGTTCCCCCGTAAAGTGAAGCGTGTTCATAGAACTTTGATCGCCACAAGCCCAGAAGAGCCAGATGCTGCACAATTTCTTTGACAGCAATTTCGTAATCATCCTGGGTTTTTAAATCATAGGTCTCAAGAAGATTAGCAATAGCATTATTCATTAATTTCCCTATGGATTCTGTCTCAACCACTTAAGAAAAGCAGTAACCGATTTCTTTTTGTACGCCCGTTCAATTTTTTGTACCAATTCAATATCCAGGGAGAGTTCATCTATATCCAATCGTAAGTCATATTCAAGAAATTCAAATATTTCATTGGTGTTAAGGTCTTTCACCAATGCCAGCCGGTCACAGATGGCTTTTTCTTTAGAAGCGATGAGAAAAGACCCGGTTTCTTCGGAAATCCGCTCAATACCTATAAAAAATTTAGAGTTGTGGAGATATTTATAAGAAAAAGTCCCCAATGGGGTTTCGAAAACCCTGTTACGTTTGTTTGTCATACTGGTTATCTCTTCTACTTTTTCAGGGATTAATCCCCAATAGGAAAGGGCATATTCCAGTGATATATAAGAAGGGCCGTAAACCAGGTTTGCCAGAACTTTGAGATTGATTTGATTGCCAAATTCCGGTGACAGTACATAGAGGCCTTTTTTTACCTGGATAATTTCTTTCTTTTTTATCATTCGGCTGATCTTATCCCTGGGAGAATTGTAATCCTTTAAAAGGTTCATGAGATAAGAATAATCGATTGGATATTTGGGTAATTTCCACAGCAAAAACTGCGTGTTTTGACCAGGATGTCTGATTTTATTCGACATACTGGTTATTTTACAGGAATTTACTTTTAAATTCAAGTAAAATTCGAAAAAAAGTTCCAGGCCGGAATTTAGTTAGCCACAGACTTTCACAGACCGTCACAGACATTAGAAGAACCCGATTCTTTGTCAGTGTATGTCTTGTGTGAGTCTGTGGCTATTTTTTGCTTTTTTTTACCTCCTCTATTTAAAACTCAGGCTTAATAACTACTTTTATGTTTCTCTTTTTAAATTCACCATCTTGCCCTTTTTCAATAAAGACAAGCTTGTATTTACCGATAAATCCCGGTCCCGGCTGCCAGTAAAATATTCCCTTTGAAGTGTCGAGTGTTGAGCCTATGGGCAGCGGTCTTTGAATATGTCCAATTACCTGGAAGCCTGCCCAGGAATGGGTGCTCCATGCAATTTCATTGTTATCCCCCAACTCTATTTCAATCCGTTCATCTTCTTTTATATCAATGGTTATGTTGCCTTTATTGTCCGGGTAAAGGATATATTGTTCACTGTCGGTTTTGTATCCCTTCTTTAAATAAATAGGTGTGGTAGAAACAGGTAAATTTTGAATCGACCATTTATTTTTATATCCGTATCCATATTCNATGTTAGANGCAGAACTGGAAGAAAGATTTTCTACATTCATGATCCTGAAGTACCGGCTGCCAACACCGTCTGTATTCCCTGCATCATCTGATGCCGACCAGGCAATGGTATGAACACCATTGGCATAAAGCGTGGTATCCAGGTAATAGTAACCCACCGCTCCATTACTGTTATTATACCCGGGGAAGAGTGATGCAATATCCTCCCGGTACCGGTTGTATACCGGGTTACCTGGTAAAGGCACCCCATCTACCCATACGTTGATGGTGGAACCGTCCGTTGGAATGGTGTTGGGCTGCGGGGTTAATACCCATCCCCAATTGACATAATCGATGCCTGAGGCATCCCCACCCTGGAAAGGGGTATCAATGGCTCCAAAGGGTTTCACTGCATTGGCATTATCGCAGATAATGGTTTTGGAACCCAATGGGACTTCATTTCCTGAGCTGTCAATGGCAATGGCCGTGATTTCAAAGGTTCCGTTTCCCTGGTTGGGTAAAAAGTTTGTCAGCATCATATATCCCCAGCCTGCCTGGTA
>JGI10211J34971_10004438_pt1 | contig 11132 bp, 4 predicted proteins | sample Etolagsediment_FD_34971 | JGI IMG/M metagenome (IMG submission 34971)
GTTGCGCGGCCAGCACGTTCTTCTGTGGCGGGGGCGCCTGGAGCCGGTCTTCATGGCATCCCACGCAGCCGACGGCTTCTCCCGGTTGCACCTGGGTTCCCGACCGCATCGTGGCGATCACCATGCCGTCCCGGTCCAGCAGTTGGAAGTAGACGAAACGTTCAGCAGGTACCCGAAAGTAGGCCGAGCCGTCCGCCATCACAGGCACCGTGCCGAGTATCCGTTTGGTCTCGAATCCCGCCCAGGAAATGGCTGGCCGGTTCAGCGTGTCGCCGCGCATCAAACGGCCCTGGTGCTGCTTGGCGAACTGCGCACAGCGCCAGAGAGGCCCCGTCCAGACACGCTTCTCGGTCGACTCCACGACCCGAAGAGCCGCCACGTCGCCACGCTTCACGCCCTGCATGTGTGTTCCCTGGTACACGTCGGACACGAGCATGGTGCCGGTCTTGCTCGTGAAATCCCGACGCTCGGGGATCTTGCGTGGCCGCGGACGGGAAGCGAGCGGCATCGGGTCGAAACAACCCGGCGCTTCGCTGTGCAACAGCATCTCAACCCCACGCCTGTCGACAAGGAACAGCCCCATGGTCAGGACATCGACATCGTTCGATCGGCGAATGGGCGTGTTCTGCGGCACACTGTTGACGTTGCGCGAGACGAGGAACGCCGCGCCGCCCTTGCCAGTGACCGGATCCGTCAGAGGGAAAGGGTCCTCATACCGGCAGCGAAGGGGGATCAGGTGATCGCAGCTGAACGGATTGTGGAGATCGCTGCCGTCGATGGAGATCCTCTTGCGGGCAACCGCCGGCCAGATCTGTTCCACGGCGTCGCGGCTGTCGATGCCCTTGCTTCGGTCGATGATCGCCAAGGCACCCCAAGGCCTGTCATGGCAGGAGCCGAAGATGCAGACGGCGAGATCCGTGCCCGGGATGGCGCGTCCGTCGAACACCGCCGGCGGGCTGACTGTGTTGTTTCCCCAGTAGATGGCGTGGTTCGTGCCGTCGGGGTTCACGGTCCACAGTGCCTGAGCGTCCCCGAAATTGCGGTCCACGTACTCCCAGCGGTAGTACATGATGCGCCCGTCGGGCAACAGGCTGGCGTGCCCCTCGAACAGCGTGCTTCTCCCGATCTGGTGGATGTTGGCGCCATCCCCGTCCATCCGGTACAGGTTCGCCATGATGTGCATGTTGCAGTGGCAGTACTTCGGCTCACGCGTGCTGGAGAAGACGATCTTGCCGTCCGGCAGGTAGCATGGGTCGATGTCCGACGCTTCGGGCTCATTCGTCAGTCGGCGCAGACTCCCCGGAACGACGGCATGGCCACGCTCGGGTGCCACCTCGATCTCGTAAATGGAGTAGTTTTCGTCCTGGGCCGTCCGCATCGAGAACAGGATTCTGCGGCCGTCGAAGTGCACATCCGGATCACGCGCCACGCCGTCCGGCCCCGGATCGACGAGCGTGGTCACCTCGCCAGTCTGCGGATGCAGCAGTTTCAGTGCGCCGCCGGGCCGGTAAGCCCCCACATTCGGCTCCCCGGTGTGGTGCAGCGTGGCCGTGTTGTGGTGCCCTCGGGCGTACTGTTGCCTGGTGACGAAGAGGATCGGCTGCCGTCTCACCAGCGGGTGTGCCAGAGCCACCTCCCGCTGGAATGCGATCATCTCCTCCAACCGCGTCACTGTCTCCTCGAATTCCTCATCGGTCAACGCCCCCAGGTCAAGTTCCCGAACCGCAGTCAGCTCGGACTTCGCTGCGGCCAGACGTTGTCTGAAGGTCTCTGCCGTGCCGGAGCTCGCCTGCGCAAACCAGTCGGGCACAGCCAGGGCCTTCTCCACACTCGCCATGTCGATCCCCGAAAGGACAGCATCCAGTCGTTCACGTCGCTTCCGCTGGTTATCGCTGACCCGCCGCTTGGCCGTGGCGTCAGGGTCAAGCCTGCCAATCAATCGGACATCGTCGAGGATGAGCCATCCGTACCCGCCTCTATTCCGGTCCACAACACGGAAGACGAGTGCTGTCCCCACTGCCTCGCGCACATGCCACTCGACCCGTCGCATGACATGGGAATTGTGCCCGGTCTCGCGCTTCAGGACGCGCCCGTCCAAGGTGCGCAGTTCCAGGAACACGTCGTCCTTCTTCCCCCCACCGATCAGGAACGACATGTCCGGTGCGGCAGGAACGAACACGGGCGATTCGGCTGCTCCGGTCAACCCGTCGTTCCAGGGGCCGGCCGGTGTCTCAATGGTCGACAGGAAGCCATCCCCCTGCTTGCCGAACGGTTCCCCGTTGTACCATCCCGCTCGGTCGCAACGGAAACGCCCGAGATCGCCTTCGACCACCTGCCAGCCGTCGCTCCCCCCCGACTCGAAATCGAAGAGACGTCGGGCGCCGGTTTTCCGGTCGCCGCCCTGGCAGCCCCGGGCGTCGGGATGCGGTACACCCGTTTTCCGCCTGCAAGAACGATCGACGGCACGATTTCGCCTTGCTCGTTCCTTGGCAGACGGTCGTCCTGAGAGTCGAAGCCGTCCTGGCAGAAGGCTTTGTGGACCCAGGGCGCGGTGCGCATGCGGGCCGGGTAGGAGAATTGCGCGTTGCGTTTGGGATCGGGGTCCGGGCGGACGATCAGTTCCTCCAAGCCGTTGTAGGGGCAGAGCGCGTCAACCCAGGCGACCAGGCGCTGTTCTTCCTCCGGCGAGACCTTCACATCGTGGTGTTTCCCGGCCGTGGCGATGTGGATGAGTTTGCTGCGGTAACTCATGGCGGTCATGGGCGGCACAACCGTCTCGCGTGTCGGATACTTGACGTCCGGGTTCGCGTAGGGCGTGGCCGTGAAAATGGGCCCGGCAATGGTCGTCTTCTTCGCCTCGCCGAACGTCTTTGGGTTCATGCCGAACAGCAGCTTCACGTATGGCCAGCTGAAATCGCGGGGATCCTCGGCCCGGTGGGTCAGGTCCAGGCCGGCTTTGGGTTTCTCCCCGCCATGGCAACGGATGCAGTGTTTGTCGAGGATCGGTTGAACGAAGCGTGGGAAGCTGATGGTGGCGTCGCCCCACGGCGGGGGCGTCAGGTCTTGCGGCGGGCGGCGCGTGGCCACCCCCGTGCGCGGTGGAGGCGCGATCGACTTGGTTTCGTGACAGCCCACGCAGCCACGCTGCTCGCCGGGCATGACGTGGACCATGGACCGCATGGTCTGCAGGCAGCGCCCCCGCTCGTCCAGCAACTGAAAGTACAAGGCACGCAACGGCGGGACGTTGACGCTGACACTGCCGTCTTCAGCCACCGGCACCGTCCCCAGAATCCGCTTCGGCGCGTCGGCGTACACGAACGACACTGGGGTCTCGCCGACAATGTCGCAGCCGGGGAAGGCGCCCTTCTTGCGATAGGCATTGCCAAGGCTCGGCGTGTGTGAGAGCCCCCGGCAGTTGCTGAAATGACGGCAGTCCGCGTCCAGGACACGCAGAGCCTTGACCATGCCGCGCGAGATGGTGGTCCCCTCGTAGACGTCGGGACTGTAAAGCACGCCCGAAGCGGCTTCCTGGTCTGCCTGCGTCATCCGCCCGGGCCACTCGACGGCGGAGGGCAGGACAGGGGGGCGCGGCCGTGGCCGGATCGGCTGGGCGTAGAGGATGTTGTAGGCGCCCGCGTACAGCAGCTCCATGTTGCCGTCGTAGTCCATCAGGTAGAGGCGGTGCCCGCGCAGATCGCGCTCGACGCGAATGTCGGTGCTAACCCCGGTTCGGGCCGAGACGAGAAACAGGTCCTCACCGATCGGGAACGGGCTCTGGTAGCCCACGTAACAGGTCGGCGGCCGGAAGTCGGGATTGAGCACGTGATCTTCCGGGCCCCGGCCCACTTCCACCCACGGCACGCGCGGCGTCACGGAGTATAGGCCGTCCGGGTAGTTCATGCCCTCGTTCCGGTCCACGATCCCGAGCGAGCCGGAGAAGGCGTCGTGGTGCCCGCCCGAGTTGAACAGGATCCGGTTCGTTCCCGGGATCGGATGGGCATTCCAGAGGATGTCCGGCCACTTGCTCTGGTTCCCCCACACGGCGCTGATGCCGGTGCCGTCGGGATTGCAGGTCCAGAGGCTCTGCACGCGCGACACGGACTTGTCGTAGTACTCCCAGCGGGTGAACAGCAGCCGCCCGTCGGGCAGGAACGCCGGCAGGTAGTCGCACTCGTGGTTGGCGCTGAGGAAATAGATCTCTTTGCCGGCCGCGTTGCAGCGAGCCAGGATGAACATGCGGTAATTCGAACCCCCGCATGGCAGGAACTGGTTACAGCGGGTGGTGCTGAAAATGATCCCACCGTCGGGTGCGTAGAGCGGGTCCAGATCGTCGTAGGTTCCCTGCGTGATCTGGTGCAGGCCCGTGCCGTCGACGTTCACCTCGTAGAGATGGAACGTGCCGGCCGCGCCGGGCTTCATGCAGAACAGGATCTTCTTCCCGTCGTACGACACCTCCGGCCGCCAGAAGCCCGACGGCGTCCCGTCCTGCGGCGCCAGTTTCCTGACGTTGGCATCGGGCCCCAGGCCCTCGAGCACCAGCAAGCGCCCGCCAACCGGCGACTGGGCCGCATTCCGATGCAGCGTCTGGTGCCCGTCGCTGGAGTAACCGACGTCGACGCAGACCATACGCTGGAAATCGACTTGCGAATCGCCGAGGAGGAGACGCCGTTTGAGGCGGCGCAGGGCCAGGTAGAGGGCATCCGGGTCCGGCAGCTCGACAGCGGCGGCCCGGTCGGACAGGGCTGCGAACTCCGCACGTCGACTTCGCAGCGCGTCGGCTGCAAGGACGGTCGCCTCGCGGTCGAGAATGCGCTTGATACGATCCCGCTCCTCTGTGATGGCCGCCTCAATCGGAGTCGTCCCGCGCTGCAGGCGCCACTCCGCCTCGATCATTTTCTGCGCTTCGTCCGCGGCAACCTGCTCGACCCGCGGTTCCGGCAGTTGCAGTCCCGTCGGGAACGGACGCACGTGCACGTCCGGGCCGCGAGCGCCGACAGCCAGCCCGTCGGGAACGGGCAAGACGTGAAAGGCGATCTCCGCGATCTGGAAGTTGTTGTGTATCCTCCCCGTCTCATAACTGGAGTGGACCCTAAGCGCCACGTATCGGGTGACGATGCTCTGCCAGAACAGCTCCTCGTGCTTCCCATTGTCCAGTCGCCGAAAGCTGTGCGTGGCCAGACGCGTACTTCCCGCGTCCGACGGATTCGGTTTCCTGTCCGCTGCCGCGGCTGTCAGTGCCGGAAGCTCGGGAGCCGCCAGCACGACGGTCTCGCGGGGATTCAGCGCCCCGCTCTTGCGGCTGGTCAGCCTGAGTCCGTTTACGAGGAACTCCTGCCCGAGATCGAAAACGATGTGCCCCGTCACGGGGGCCCCGGCCTTGGCGGGGATTGTGTTGTCACTCGCGCCGGTCAGCGTGTCGTCGAGAAGGCAGCAGAACGTGTCCGGGTTGCCGTCGATGGCCTTGTCTGCCGCATAGGTGGGATCCGGCGGATTCCCGTTCGCTCGGCCCACGGGGAAAGCCGGACCGGAAGCGTCAGCGATCGAGTCCGGCGAGCGCAGGGATGCACCTGCGGCAAGGCCGTGCGCGAGAAGACTCACGATGAAGAGAAGAATGGGGGCTGTCGAACTGAGTTTTCTGTCGTCCTTACGCTTCATTTCTTCCTATCCGTCGGCTGATGGCGTGCGCCGTGGAGAGGATCTTCGGGCCGAGCTCGTCGACCAGCTCGGCCACGGTGTGCGAGAGCATGGTCACCGAGATGCCGACCGTGCCGACCACCTCCTGGGAATGGTCGGCGATCGGGGCGGCGAGACAGAGCAGGCCGCGGCCGTACTCCTCGTTGTCCAACGCCCAGCCGCGTTCGCGGACCCTCGCCAGGTCCGCAGCCAAGGCGGCCGGGGCGCAGAGCGTGTTGTCGGTAAAACGCTCCAGGCCGGCGGCCGCGATCTTTGCAGAGTACTTCTCCCCGGCGTGAGCCAGTAGCACCTTGCCGGGGGCGGTGCAGTGCAAGGGATAGCGCCCCCCGACCCGGCCGGCGATGCGGATGTTCTGGCGGCTGTCGAGGTGTTCGATGTACAGCACTGCGTCGTCGTCGAGAATGCCCAGGTAGGTGCTCTCGCCCAGCTCTTCCCAGAGCTCGCGCATGGGCGGCTGGGCGGCCGACCGCAAGTCCATGTTCGCAAGCGGGCGGCTGGCCATCTGGAAGGGCACGAGCGTCATGCGGTAGCCGGGGCCCGGCTCCTCGGCCGCGACCCAACCCTCGTCCTGCAAGGTGCTGAGCAGGCGGTAGGTCATGTTCTTGTTCGACCCGATGGCGCGCGCTATTTCAGACACGCCCAGCGGGTGCCGGGAGTCTCCCAACACCTCCAGCAAGCGGATCGCGTGTCGAACCGCGGGTACATCATAACTGGCTTTGGTCATAAGTCCGGCCTCGATTCGCTCAATCAGCTCCGCCTGCTTCAGAGCGTGTAACAGTGTTTCATCTGTATAACGATACGGTACTGCGCGGGAGGATGGGGTCAAGTGTGACGGCACGTGTCGGGCGGCAAGCACGGCAACCGACCGGGACGCCCCCACTGCCGTTGGCTTCGCCCGTCTCGCTGCGCTCGGCTGCGGCAGTGGAGCGGTGATTGCCCTCGCGAACCCCGTCGGGAGAAGCCGCATCCGTCCGCCGCCAGCTGCACAAGCAGGTCGATTCGGACGTGAATCGTGTCGAACAACATGCGCACAATGGCGGAGGCCCCGTCGCGCGGTTCGATTTCGATACTGCTTCTTGCGCTCAGCGAAAGCGTGCCCAGCGTGCCGAACTCCCGAGAGCTTCCCGACGGCACGGGCAACCGGTCCGGTCGCGGATGCTGGCGGTCGTAGTAGTGGAGCATGCCCGTGAAGTCACCTTCCCAAGGCTGTCCTCCAGCCAGACGGAAGCCGGCATATCCGTTGGTGTCCAGGCGGAGCGTTGAGCCGCTTCCTGCGTTTCGGAGTGTTGTCGTATCCATGCATCCGCCTCCCAGCTTTTACAGGTCGCACATTGCGGCGAAGGCGGCACGGACGATCTCCAGTTCGTCGGCGTATTTGGGGTGCGGGCGAAAGTCCGGCGGCGTGCCCCAGGCGTAACCGAAAAAGTCACACCCCTTGTCGTACCACTGACGCCAGGAATTCGGGTCGCAGTGGCCGTCGCCGCGCCCTGCGATCGTCGTCATNACACGCTGCTCGGGACGCCGGATCTCAAGCAACCAATCCACCACTTCGGGCTTGGTGCATTCGGCGAAGAGACCGTCGCTTTCGTTGACCATCGGGTGGTCCACCCACAGCGGCTCAGCCGCCTCCCAGTAGGGGATATTGAAGATAATCTTCGTTGACGGACTGCTTTCTCTCACCGCCGCCTGGATAGCCCGGAACTGCCGCGCGAGCATCTCGCGTTTGTATGCGAGATTCTCCTCGGGAGTGATCGCGTCGGCCGTCTCCGGCAGGTCGCGGCCGATCACCTCGCGGAACGGGGCCTGCATGAACGGTGCGGGCTGAACGCGGAACAGGTCGGGCCTGAGATCGCCGTAGACGAACCAGTCGAACAGCAACCAATCGACTGGATACAGCCCCAGGAACTCACACACCCGACGGCAAAGCAGATCGGTCCACGGCGTTTCCGGGCCCAGGAATCCGTGGCCGAAGTGGTCGCCGCGGCTTCCGGGCACCACGTAGTAGGGCCAGTGCGCGTTCATGATCAGGTCCATGCCGGCGCACATGTACGACCAGACGGGCATGCCGTGCTCGCGGGCCAGACGATAGAGCGCCGGGAAAAGCTGACTGCCCGGCCCTGGCGCCCAAGGGCCGAGCTTCGTGGGATAGAGCGCTGTGCCGGCATGCACGAACGCCTGGCAGTAGATGACGTTGCTGCCTATCTCGACGTGCCAGTCGAAGTACTTCTGCGGATCGACAAAGGCCCAGTCCTGAGCTCGACTCATCCGCTGCACGGGGTCAATCGCCCAGTTCAGATCGCAGTGCATCAGTTTGATCGGGTTGTGCGGCATGACTATTCTCCGGCAACGGGGAGGGATCGAGGGCGCGCCACGCGGAACCCGATGTAGATGTAGCCAGGGTAGACTTGCGTGTTATACTCGCGGTCGGCAACGCGCAGGGAGTAGTTGTAGTAGCCCCAGGAGCCGCCGCGGATGGCGCGGTACTTGGGTGCGGACTCCGCAGCTTGGAACGGGTCGATCAGGTCAGCGGCGGTGTAGTCGTCGTACCAGTCGCCGCACCACTCGGCCACGTTGCCGGCCAGGTCCATGACACCGTCGCGGCTGCGGTCGTTCTCGAAGCTGCCCACTGGCACGACGCCGGGCATGATCCCGGAACCGGGCACAACGCGCGGGGTCGGGTTCGGTTTCTCGCCGCGGGCGCGGGCCGCGTGGCAGGAGTCTTCGCCCGGCTCGGCGTCGCCCCAGACGTAGGTGCGGTTCTGGTCGCGCCCGGCAGCCACATATTCCCATTGTGCCTCGCTCGGCAGGCGATAGCCGTTCCTCGTGTGGTCCGCGGCGCCGGTCTTCTCGTCGTAGACCGGCTCCAGCCCCCGCTGTTTGGAGAGCCAGTTGCAGTAGGCCGCGGCTTCCAGCCACTTCACGTAGATCACCGGATCACGGTCGCGCCAGGAGTACTGGTCGCGGAACTGACGGTGCTCCGGCATGAAGCGCTCGAACTGCTCGTTGGTGACTTCGTACTTGCCGATGGCAAACGGCGAGAGGGTTACCGTGCGCGCCGGCGCTTCGTCGGGCAGGCCGTTATCGCTCCCCATCGTGAAGCTGCCGCCTGGAATGTCGACCATCTCCGGCACGGTGAAATCGCGCGTTGCAGGCGTTGCCGTCGGCAGGACCTCGATCAGCTCGATCTTCTCGACGAAGACATTGCCGCGGTCGTCACCGGCCGGCTCGGGTTTCCCGAACATCCTGCCGAGCTGGTAGTCGAACGTCAGCGAGGTGGTGTTGTCGAAGAGGCCCCAGAGCAGCGAGGTGGTCGCCAGCTTGCCCTCGCCGGTAGGCGGGAAGCTGACCGGCAGGATGCGTTCGTGGGGCTTGTCGTCGGCTTTCGCGGCGTCGCTGCGTCCACCGTCAACGGTGAGGGTGAGACGCGCGTCGTCCACAGCGGGATTGCTGTAGGTGATGCGCAGGTTGTAGGTGGCGGTCTTGAGGCCCGAAGCCGCGAACTGCATGCCGCTGCCCTCCGTGGCGCGAGTCTGCACGCCCGCCGCGCCGGCGACGGTTGCGGACTCCGCATCGCCGAGCGCCTTGGCATCCCTGGCAGGAAGGGCGCGGACCGGCGGCCCGATGACGGTCCCGTAGGTGAAGTTGCGGTAGAGCTGGTGCTTGCCGCCGTCGACCGCACTGTTCGTCTTCGTCTCCTTTGCGATCACCTGTTTGCCACCGACCACGTCCGCCAACACGTTGCCGGCGCGACGCAAGGCGAACCGCGGGACGCCGCCGGTTAGCGGCACGGCCAGAGTTTGAACGCCGGCGGGCAGCGTTTCAGTCTTCTGCGTTTCGCCAAGCGACACCGTCAGCTCGGCCGGTGCGGTCAGGAAGGTGGTGACGTAGAGATTGTCCTCGTTGTCGTCGTGGAACTGGTCGTAGGGATACTGACGGTTGCGGATGCGCTCCCAGCGTTCTTTCTTCAGGTTCCAGCCGCGGTCCTGCCACTTGGTGCGGTTGCGGTAGACGGCGTAGAGCTTGTCCTGCGAGATCGCCGGCTGCACGCCGGTTTTGAACCAGGCCGCGTAGTAGGCCGTCACGTCGAGGAAGGACTCGTCGCGGCTGACGTAGTGCTTTTGGGAGCCGAACGGCCAGCGCCCGGGGAAGAGATTGGAGTCCTCGTTGTAGTCGTTCCAGATGACGATGCCCACCATGTCGGCCCCGTCGCGGACCGCGCCTTCCCAGAGCGCGCCGTAGCCGTCCATGCCGCGGCGATCGATCACGTTCGAGCTGTTGTACGTCGGGTTGACGCCGGCCACAAACACCTTGTTTTCCAGAATCGTGGCATAGCGACCGTTGGCGTTCGTGGCGACTTCCAGCGCTGTGCCCATGGTGCCGAAGTTGATCAGGCCGTCCAGCTCATCGCTTTCTCGGAAGAAGCTGCGGGCGGTCTCGACGCTCCAGTGCATGGCCCAGCGTGGGTTCCAGAAATTGCCGACCCACAACGGGTCGATGCCCTCTTCCTTGCGCAGCTCGGTGAGTGCCTTCCCCCAAGCGTCCGGGCGATTGATGTAGGTGGCGAGGAATGGGCGCCCCTGGTAGTGGAAGTAGTTGGGGTGGTCGTGGTAGGTGCGGAGCATGTCTTTGGTGTTCTCCGCCAGCCCGCCTCGGGCGATGTAGCCCTCCGGCGCCATGGCCAGCTTGAACCCGGTACGCTTCGCCGCCTCGAACATGCGCGCGACGGCATGGCTGTAGTTCGTCTCCTGCAACTTGCCCGTCTTCTTGTCCGGCATCTTCCACTGGCCCACGTCCAACAGGAAGGCGTCGATGCCGTGCGCACGGGCGAGTTCCATCTCTTCCATGTAGTGCTCGACGGAGGCGAAATAACAGACCATGTACCAGCAGAGCACGGGCTTGTCACGGGGCGCTTGGTCCGGTTCGGCGGCGTGGCCGACCGGGAGCACGGCGGTGGAAAGAGCAAGGGCGAGCGTAGTATGCTTGGCGGTCATGGTCCGTCTTTCTGGTCTACGGGGGTAGGCTCAGCGGGCGCGAGTGTCGGGTCGGTCTGTCCGCGGTATTCCTCGAGGTTGGTCTTGCCATCGCCGTCGGGATCGCCATCGGGATCAGCGTCCGTGGCCGTACCCCAGTCGAGGAACGTGCCGAACCAATACATCTCGAACCAGTTGGGCAGGCCATCGTGATCGTCATCGGCATAGAGTCCGCGCCGAACAGGTGGCGCGTCGCCGAAGTCCGCTTGCCAGTGGCGCTCGAATTCCGTGGAAACTGCGCACAGGCTGTTTGTCTGGCGGAACGGCCGGTCCGTGATCGGTTCGGGCGACTCCAGGCTCAAAACCACGTGCCGGCGCCCGTACCAATTTCGCCGCAGCAGCTCGACCTGCAGCGGCCCGGGCGTCACGGGGAAGTGTTGCCAGGAAATCCCGGCCGGCGCCCGCCAC
>JGI10211J34971_10004439_pt1 | contig 11132 bp, 10 predicted proteins | sample Etolagsediment_FD_34971 | JGI IMG/M metagenome (IMG submission 34971)
GGGGCGAGCCTGTTTGGCAAGTGATTCGTCCGAATGAGCAAAAACCCGCTGCTCAGGAGAGCCGCGGGTTTTTGCATTTTCAGATGGCGAAAAACAACCTTAGCTGTCCAGCTTGTCCTTGAGCAGCTTGTTCACTTGGCCCGGATTGGCTTTGCCCTGGGTCGATTTCATGACCTGTCCGACAAACCAGCCGAGAATTTTTTCGTTGCCGCCTTTGTATTGGGCCACTTGCGTGGCACCTGCGGCAATCGCGGCGTCCACCGCGGCTTCGATGGCACCGGTGTCGGTGATCTGCTTCAAGCCCTTGTCTTCGACGATTTTTTCCGGGCTGTCGCCGGTTTCCAACATCGCTTCAAAAACGTCTTTGGCGATCTTGGTGGAAATCGTTTCATCGGCAATCAAGCCCAACAGCTTGCCCAAGTCGGCAGCGGAAATCGGGCTGTCGCTGATGCCCACACCACGATCTGAAAGCACCGCGAACAGATTGTTGATGACCCAGTTTGCAGCCATTTTTGCATCCCGGCCTTCGGCCACGGCTTCAAAGTACATGGCGGTGTCTTTTTCCGCCACCAACACACCTGCATCATAAGGCGACAGACCAAACACGTTGATGTAACGGTCTTTGCGCTCGTCCGGCAGTTCCGGCAAGGTGGCCTTGATTTCCGCCACCAAATCGTCGCTAAACACCAGCGGCAGCAAATCGGGGTCGGGGAAATAGCGGTAATCGTGGGCGTGTTCCTTGGACCGCATGGACCGCGTCACGCCCTTTTGGGAATCAAACAAGCGGGTTTCCTGCACCACTTCACCGCCAGCGTCATAGATGGCGACCTGACGGGCGGCTTCATATTCGATGGCTTGCATGGCGAAGCGCACCGAGTTGACGTTCTTGGTTTCCGCCCGCGTGCGCAGTTCCGTTGAGCCCACCGGACGCACCGAAACGTTCAAGTCGCAGCGCATGGACCCTTGGTCCATGTTGCCGTCACAGGTTTCCAAGTAGCGCACGATGGAGCGCAGCTTGCGCAGGTAAGCGCCCGCTTCTTCCGGTGAACGCATATCGGGATCAGAAACGATTTCCATCAACGCCACACCGGTGCGGTTCAAATCGATGAACGTGCGGGTGGGGTCTTGGTCGTGCAAGGATTTGCCCGCGTCCTGTTCCAGGTGCAGACGTTCAATCCCCACTTCGCGCGACGTGCCATCGGCCAAGTCCAAGATGATGGTGCCCGGCCCAACGATGGGCTGGTCGGCCTGGGAAATCTGATAGCCCTGAGGCAAATCGGCGTAAAAATAGTTTTTCCGCGCAAACACCGACTTGGTGTTGATCTTGGCCTTCAAACCCAAGCCGGTTTTGATGGCTTGGCGCACGCACTGTTCGTTGATGACGGGCAGCATGCCGGGCATGGCCGCGTCCACCAACGACACCTGGGTGTTGGGTTCAGCGCCAAAATTGGTGGCGGCACCGGAAAAAAGCTTGGCATTGGAAATCACCTGACAGTGCACTTCCAAACCGATCACGACTTCCCAATCGCCCGTTTCACCTTTGAGGATGTAACTCATGATGAGGCTCCCGTAACAGCCTTAAGATTTAAACCCGCGGCCTTTTCCAGAGCAGCGCCGACATTCAGCACCGTGCCCTCATCAAAACTGCGTCCGATCACTTGCAGGCCCAACGGCAATCCGGTGGAAGAGAACCCCGCCGGAACCGACATGCCGGGCAAGCCCGCCAACGAGGTGGGCACCGTGAACACGTCGTTCAGATACATGGCCACCGGGTCTTCTTGTTTTTCACCCAGGGCAAACGCGGCGCTGGGGGCCGTTGGCGTCAAAATCGCGTCGACGCTTTCGAAAGCGGTCTTAAAATCGTTGCTGATCAAGGTGCGAACCTTTTGCGCCTTGATGTAATAGGCGTCGTAATAGCCCGACGACAGCGCATAGGTGCCGATCAAGATACGGCGCTGGACTTCTTCACCAAAGCCGGCGCCACGGGTGTTCATGTACATGTCGTCCAGGCTGTCGCCCGGCACACGCAGGCCATAGCGCACGCCGTCATAGCGCGCCAAGTTGGCCGAGGCCTCGGCGGGAGCAACGATATAATAGGTCGCCAGTGCATATTTGGTGTGCGGCAGGGAAACCTCTTTGATGGTACAGCCCGCATCCTTCAGCCACGCGATCCCCTGATCCCACAGGGCTTGGATTTCCGGATCCATGCCGTCCATCTTGTATTCTTTGGGGATGCCAATGGTGAGGCCCTTCACATTGCCCGTCAGCAGGGCTTCGAAGTTCGGTACGGGCAAGGGAGCAGAGGTGCTGTCTTTGGGATCATGACCCGCCATGGCACCCAGCATGATGGCCGCGTCCTGCACCGTTTTGGTCATGGGACCCGCTTGATCCAACGAAGACGCAAACGCCACCACACCCCAACGCGAACAGCGCCCATAGGTGGGTTTCAGCCCCACAATGCCGCAAAAGCTGGCGGGCTGGCGGATAGAGCCACCCGTGTCGGTGCCCGTCGCAGCCATGGCCAGACCACCCGCAACGGCGGCAGCAGACCCGCCGCTGGACCCACCGGGAACCAAATCCTTGCCTTGATCCGGACCACTGGTGGCTTTCCACGGATTTTTCACCGGGCCGTAATAGGACGTAATGTTGGCCGAACCCATGGCGAATTCATCCAGGTTCGATTTGCCCAGCATCACCGCACCAGCGGAGCGCAAATTGGCGGACACGGTCGATTCATAGGGCGGCACAAAGCCATCCAGAATATGACTGCCAGCGGTCGTCAACACGCCTTCGGTGCAAAACAGGTCCTTCATGGCGATGGGAATGCCGTCCATCGCACCCATGGCATCGCCTTTGGCGCGCCGGGCGTCCGATTCCCGAGCGCGTTCCAAAGCCACGTCCGGCGTTTCGGTGATGTAGGCGTTCATATCGCGGCCACCCTGAATGGCCTGGATGTAGACTTCGGCCAGCTCAGCGGCGGAAAAATCGCCACGTGCCAGGCCGTCGCGTGCCGACGCAATGTTCAATTCGTTCAACTTTGACATGACCTACTCCACCACTTTGGGAACGGCAAAGAACCCGTCTTCGCTGTCCGGTGCGTTTTTGAGCACCGCCGCTTGGCAATTGCCATCGGTGACCGCGTCTTTGCGTTGCGGCAGCACAACGTCCGACACCGACGCCATCGGCTCAACGCCGTCGGTATCGAGTTCTTGGAGTTGCTCAATCCAGTTCAGGATGGAGGAAAGTTCCCCCGCCAGCGGTTCCAACTTGTCGTCGGCGACGCGCATACGAGCGAGGTAAGCAATATTTTTAACGGTGTCCTTATCGAGGGACATGAATGGCCGTCCTTAATCGAAAGTCAAAGGGAGATGAGAGGGCGGAAAGTAACACCCGCATGCGCGCTCCGCAAGCACTGAGCACAAACGTTTTGGCGACAATTCGATGCTTATTGAGGCTTTTTCAGCAACAAATCCCAGGCCGCGTCGGTCCAACTGGCGACCGATGCTTCCAAGGCTTGGGTCAAAGCGTCTTTAATGTTCTTGGTTTTAAAGGTTTGCACCTTAAGCGGTTTGGCGTAGCGCGGCAGGGAATGCCCTTCAAAGGTCATCACCCCGGTTTTGGGATGATAGAGGAAACGGGTGGACAGAAACTCTTCCATTCCGTCACCGATAGAACGCACATCCAGGTTGATCAGATGATACCCTGTGTCCATATCCACCGGAGATTCGGTCAAAAACATGTGGGCATAAAACAGGTTGGCGCCAACCTGATTGGCGCAGCGAAAACGCACTTCGTAATCGGAGGTGACAAAATCGTCGCCTTCGACCGGAACCTTGCCTTCAAAGCGAAAGCGATAGTCACACGCGATCCCGTTTTTTTTGTTTGGGGACATATAGGAGCCGAAAAACTGCTCCCCCAAGGTGCCATCAACCACCGGAACCAAGATCGGCGTGTAGATATAGCCCAGCGTTTCGCCGTCTTTGCTGATGGCCGTCCATGTGGGGTCTTGCGCCCGACCGATGGCGCGCACCCGATCCCCCGCTTTCAGACCCGCAATCCGCTCAAAGTCAGTGCCCGGTCCGGACCGCACGTTGACGTCGTCCGTGACCTCAAACAGGCCCGCCATCGGCACGACTTCATGATCCATCACCGTCACGGTTTCAAGCTCATCACCCGTGGCGGGAAGGTCGATTTTAAAATCAGAGGGCGCTTCGTCCAGCTCATCGGTCTGCGCATGCACCCACGAAGATGACGCCAACACGGCGCAAATCAAGAATACAGCGGAGATTGCTTTCGTCATCATGCCCCTTTCATGCCCTTTCCTTTGCGCCATGGCAAGATCGACTTCATCCGCGTATGGTGTCAAAACAAAGAAAAGAATTGGTGAGACATGGCAATTTTCAACATCAATGCGTTACAAGGCACGCTCAAGCGCGGCGAAAAGCTGATGGGCCTGGACTTGGGCTCAAAAACCATCGGCTTGGCGCTGTCGGACACCTTGTTGTCCATCGCCAGCCCGCTGGAAACCATCCAACGCACCAAATTTACCAAGGACGCGTTGCGCATTGAAGAGCTGATCCGCATCCATGAGGTCGGCGCTCTGGTGATGGGTATGCCGCTCAACATGGACGGCACCGAAGGCCCCAGGTGCCAATCGACTCGCGATTTTATCACCAATTTTCAACACCGCCTTGATATCCCCATCGCCCTTTGGGACGAACGCCTGTCCACATCGGCGGTTGAACGGATGCTGGTGGACGACGTCGACATGACCCGCAAGCGCCGCGGCGAAGTGATCGACAAGCTGGCCGCCACCTATATCCTCCAAGGGGCGCTGGACGCCCTCGCCTATCGAAAACGAGACACTTAAAATGTTTGTTGTTTTTCAAGCCATCGCACCTGTGTTTTTGTTGATCCTGATGGGCTACGGAGTGCGCCGTAAGGGCTGGCTGGAGGCCGCGTTTTGGCCGTCGGCGGAACGGCTCACCTATTATGTGTTTTTCCCCGCCCTGCTCATCGCCAGCACCGCCCGGGCCGATTTGGCCAGCGGTCAAGTGGGGGGCATAGCCGCAACCTTGTTTTTGACCACGCTGATCGTCGCCGTACTGGCCTTGGTGTTGAAGCCCTTTCTCAGCCCCACCGATGCTGCCTTCACATCGTGCTTTCAAGGGGCCATTCGCCCCAACACCTACATCGCCATGGTGCCGGCGTTTTTGTTTTGGGGCGATGAAGGCGTGGCGATGATCTCCATCGCCGTGCTGGCGGTGGTGCCGTTGGTCAACGTTCTCAGCGTGACGGTTTTGGTGGTTTGGGGCGAAGGCCATAAAGGGGCCCGGACGCCCGGACGGGCGGTGCGTGAAGTCGTGCGCAATCCGCTGATCATCGCGTGTGCGGTGGGCTTTGGACTGAACGCCTTAAACTTAGGCCTGCCACCCGTGATTATGCCGTTGCTGGATATTTTGGGCCGCGCCGCCCTGCCCGTCGCCTTGATGGCGGTGGGTGCGGGTCTCGATTTCCCCGATTTGCTGGCCAACCGCACACTGGCTGGCAAAACGGTGCTGCTCAAACTGCTGATTCTCCCCGCCATCGCCTGGGGTTTGGCCGACGCCTTTGGCCTTGAAGGTCAAGCGTTCCAAGCGACCATTTTGTACGCCGCCTTGCCCATGTCTGCGTCATCGTATGTTTTGGCCCGCGAAATGGGCGGTGACGCCCCGCTGGCTGCGGGCATCATCACCGCCAGCACCTTGGCAGCGATCCTCACCTTAACGGTGTGGATTGTTTGTGCTGGATAATTTCAATTTCACCCGTTCGCACGCTTGCGCGTCAGATACGGCCAGAGTATAGTGCGCCCATGTCAAAGACACCCTTTGATTCCTCCGTATTTCCGTTGCGCCATCTCCTGGGCATCGAAGGGCTTTCGCCTCTCGACATCACCTTGTTGCTGGATCGCGCAAATGAATACGTCGAGCTCAACAGATCCGTAGGCGGCAAGCTCGATACCTTGAGCGGGCGCACGGTGATCAACCTGTTTTTCGAATCGTCCACCCGCACCCGCACATCGTTTGAGCTGGCGGGAAAACGCTTGGGCGCCGACGTCATCAACATGTCGGTTTCCACCAGTTCGATCAAAAAGGGCGAAACCCTGATCGACACCGCCATGACTTTAAACGCCATGCACCCCGACGTGTTGGTGGTGCGCCATGGATCGTCCGGCGCGGTCAAGTTGCTCAGCGAAAAGGTCAACTGCGCGGTCATCAACGCCGGCGACGGCAGCCACGAACATCCCACCCAGGCGCTTTTGGACGCGCTGACCATCCGCAGACGCAAAGGCCGCATCGATGGTCTGCAAGTGGCGATTTGCGGCGACATTTTGCATTCGCGGGTGGCGCGCTCCAACATTCACTTGCTCAACGTCATGGGTGCACGGGTGCGCTTGATCGCGCCCAAAACCCTGCTGCCCGCCCAGGCGGAACGGTTGGGTACCGAAGTGTTTTATGACATGAAGGCGGGTTTGAAAGACTGTGACATCGTCATGATGCTGCGTTTGCAAACAGAACGCATGCAGTCCAACTTCTTCCCCACCGTGCGCGAGTATTATCACTTCTTTGGTTTGGACTACACCAAGCTCGAAGCCGCCAAGCCCGATGCCTTGATCATGCACCCCGGCCCCATGAACCGGGGCGTGGAAATCGCGTCCGACGTCGCCGACGACATCGGACGCAGCGCCATCCGCGAACAAGTGGAAATGGGTGTCGGCGTGCGCATGGCGTGCCTGGAAGTGCTGAGCCTGAATCTGGCCGCCGAACGCCCCGTTGCCGACCCCAATGATAGCCCCGTTATCGATCAGGGGGAGCCCGCATGATTTACAACCCCACCCCGCCTGAAAAAACCCACGCCGAACACTTGGTCGCCTACGTCAATGCGCGTCTGCTGGACCCGGCCACCGGGCTCGATGCCTTGGGCGGCGTGCTCACCCAAGGGGAACGCATTGTCGAGGCGGGCGCCGGGCTGTTCACCAAGGACATCCCCGAAGACGCCTCCATCATCGATTGTCGCGGACAATGTCTCAGCCCCGGTCTGGTCGATATTCGCATCCAAATCAGTGGCAAGGACTTCGCCAACGTCGGCGCATCGGCGGTGGCGGGCGGGGTGACCACGGCGGTGTGCCTGCCCAACACCACCCCGGTGATCGATGACCGCTCGGTGGTGGAATTTGTCGCCCGCGCGGCGCGCAAGGCCGGGCTGGTGAAAATTTATCCCTACGGCGCCATCACCAAAGGCTTGGCCGGAGAAGAACTGGCGGAAATGGGCATGCTGGCCGAAAGCGGCGCGGTGGCCTTTACCGACGGCACCCGCGCGGTCAGCAACGCCCGCACCATGGCCCAGGCGCTGTTATACGCCTCGACCTTTGGCTTGATGCTGGTCCAGCACCCCGAAGAACCGACCTTGGCCCACGAAGGCGTGATGAATTCTGGCGAAACCGCCACCCGCTTGGGCCTTTCGGGTCTGCCCAAAGAAGCCGAATTGATCATCATCGAACGCGACCTGCGTTTGGCCCAAATGACCGGCGGGCGGCTGCACATCGCCCACGTGTCCACCGCCGAAAGCCTGGATTTGATCCGCGCCGCCAAGGACCGCGGCCTCACCGTCACCTGCGACACCGCGCCGCCTTACTTTGCCTTGAACGAAACAGCCGTCGGCGATTACCGCACCTTCGCCAAGCTGTCGCCGCCGTTGCGCTCGGAAGCGGACCGCGAAGCCATCGTCGAAGGCTTAAAAGACGGCACCATCGACGCCATTGCGTCGGACCACACGCCCAAAAGCGAAGATACCAAACGCCTGCCGTTTGCCGACGCCGCATACGGCGGCGTGGGCATGGAAACCTTGCTGCCCATCACCTTGGAGCTGGTGCACAACGGCCATATGGGGCTGCTGGAAGCTTTGGGCCTGCTCACCCAGCACCCGGCGGAGTTGCTGGGTCTGCCCGCGGGTCGCCTAAAAGCGGGCGCGGCGGCGGACTTCATCGTCTTTGATCCCAACCGAGGCTGGAAAGTTTCCGATACTGAGCTCAACTCCAAAGCCAAAAACACTCCGTTCGATGGCCGCCCGGTCCAAGGGCGTGTGCTCAAAACCGTCATCGATGGCCGTTTGGTCTTCGATCTGGAAGGCTGATACTGTAGTATTCCCCGTCATTGCGAGCGCCATCAGGCGCGCGGCAATCCAGGGCAGCAAACGGCCAAACTGGATGGCTTCATCGCTTCGCTTCTCGCCATGACGGCTAAATCATTTGAGGTGCCGATACCATGCCCGAGACATTCACAATTCATGCCTTAGCCGGGCTTGGCGGATATCTGCTTGGTGCGGTGCCGTTCGGCATCGTCATCGCCCGCCTGTTTGGCTTGGGCGACTTGCGCCAGATCGGGTCCGGCAACATCGGCGCCACCAACGTTTTGCGCACCGGCAACAAATTCGCCGCCCTGCTCACCCTTTTGCTGGATTCCGGCAAGGGCGCCATTGCCGTGGGGCTGACCTACCTGCTGACAGCCGAGCCCCAAGCCGCCCATGCCATGCTGGCGGCGGGCTTTTGGGCGGTGATCGGCCACAACTTTCCCGTTTGGCTGAAATTTAAAGGCGGCAAAGGCGTTGCCACCACCTTGGGCGTGTTGCTGGCCACCGCGTGGCCGGTGGGCCTAGCCGCCATCGCCACCTGGCTCGCCACCGCCGCCATCTTCCGCTACAGCTCCCTGGCCGCCCTCATCGCGCTCGCCGCCGCCCCCGCCTATGCGTGGTACTTCGCCACCCCGCAGCACGCCATCCTGGCCGGACTTTTGGCCGTGCTCGCGTGGGTCCGCCATCATGAAAACATTCGTCGTTTGATCCGGGGCGAAGAAACTAAAATTGGGAAGAAGAAAGCGGCCTAAAACGAATGATAGGCCGAGTCCCGCTCAAAACCTTGCGCACGAAGCAGTCCGATTAAGCCCGTCCTCCTGTCGTCAATAGGCAAGGGCATTTAGGTCTGCTTATAGCCATTAGCAGACATGCATCAGGTGCGTCGAACCACGATGAACCAGAATGACATTGCAGAAGCCAAGCCTGCCAGCACACCAAATATGACACCTAAATCAATACGCTGTACGAGTAAATCAGGCCCTGTATTTGGGAGTAAATATGCAAACCCGCTTAACAGTCCGGCAATAGCGTATGCTAGTGCACCAAATAATTTTAGGCGGTGAAACACCCAATGTATGGGCATGAAGATACAGAAAGATATTAATGCGGCCATCGGAATGTCCGCGATCATAATGAGAAGCAACAATTCCCAAAAATAGAAACAGTGGCCGCATGCAGGGGTATCTTGCTAATTGAAAATGCCCAATCCACAAACGCGACAAGACCCACCACCACTTCAGGTAAAAGCAAAAATATCAAAGCAGCAAATATTAGTCTTAAAACGGATTTTAATTGAATCATCATCAACTCGACCGTAGCGGCTAGAACTGGAAAACCCATAATGCCATACTCTGCCGTGTAACAGTTATGTCTTCAATGGGTCAAAAGCAGACATAACCACTATTCCCCAATCCCATCCGCCTTCCTCCGCAAAGCGGGCACAACCCCGCCTCTTGACCCCGCCCCAATAATTGCGCACCATCTCGCTCATGATGAGAGGGGTTGCGGATGTCACCACCTAAAAACGAGGCTTTGGACTGGTTGCGGCTGATTCGCAGCCAAAATGTTGGGCCGATGACGTTTTATAAGCTTTTGGAACGCTTTGGCAGCGCCAAGGCGGCGTTAGACGCCTTGCCGGATTTGGCCAAGCGGGGCGGAGCGAAGGCCTTTGTGGCGCATCCCAAAGCCGCCGCTGAGCGGGAGATCGAGGCGCTGGAAAAGCTGGGCGGGCACTTGGTTTTGCGCACCGACGAGCACTTTCCCCCACTGCTGTCTCAAGTGGAAGACGCGCCGCCGTTGATCAGTGTTTTGGGCCATCCCCATTTGTTGAAAAAGCGCACCGTGGCGGTGGTGGGGGCGCGCAATGCCTCGCTCAGCGGCAAAAACTTTGCCCGCAAAATCTCCGCCGATTTGGGCGCCGCCGGGTTTTTGGTGGCGTCGGGCATGGCCCGGGGGCTAGACGCGGCGGCCCACCAAGGGGCCATGGACAGTGGCACGTGCGCCGTATTGGGCGGCGGTGTGGACGTTGTATATCCGCTTGAAAACGAGGCGCTTTACCGAGAACTCTGTCAACGCGGGGCGATTGTTTCCGAGGTGGAGTTGGGCACCAAGCCGCAAGCGCGCCATTTCCCGCGGCGTAACCGCATCATATCGGGCATGGCGCGGGCCACCATTGTGGTCGAGGCTTCGCTCCATTCCGGATCGCTGATCACCGCGCGGATGGCCTTGGAACAGGGTCGTGAAGTGTGCGCCGTTCCGGGCAGTCCCAGCGACCCGCGCGCTGCGGGATGCAATAAATTGATCAAAGAAGGCGCCAACCTGACACAAAATGCACAAGATGTTTTAGACGTATTATTGCCCATTCTAAACAGCCCGTTATCGGAGCCTAACCGTTTGGATTTTAAAGAAAAAGAACCGACCCAACCCAGCGATGCTGAACTGGATAAGGCACGGGCCTCGATACAAGAAATGCTGTCACCTGCTCCGGTTACTGTTGACGAACTGGTCCGTAACTGCCAATTCTCCCCTGCGGCGGTCGCGCTGGTGCTTTTGGAATTGGAGCTCGCAGGCCGTCTGGAACGACACCCCGGCAACCGGGTGTCACTTATATAATACGTCAGAATTGGCATAGAGCTGCATGCACGTCGTCGTCGTCGAATCGCCCGCAAAGGCAAAGACCATCAACAAATACCTTGGACCCGATTTCAAGGTGCTCGCCAGTTATGGCCACATCCGCGACCTGCCGTCGAAGGACGGATCGGTGCGCCCGGATGAAGACTTTGCCATGGATTGGGAAATCGATGCCCGGTCCGCCAAACAAGTTAAGGAAATCGCCGACGCCATGAAGGGCGCCGACGGTTTGTACCTCGCAACTGACCCGGATCGCGAAGGCGAAGCCATCGCTTGGCATGTGCGCGAAGTTCTCGACAAGAAAAAGCTGCTCAAAGACAAAACGGTCAAAC
>JGI10211J34971_10004443_pt1 | contig 11127 bp, 10 predicted proteins | sample Etolagsediment_FD_34971 | JGI IMG/M metagenome (IMG submission 34971)
ATTCCGGCCGAGGTGATGCCGTCTCCGGGCGCGAAGATGTCGACGCAGGCGCCGTAGGCGGCGGAGGTCATCGCCCGATCCGAACGGGTAGTGCCGGCGACGGTGATCACCTCGCCCACCCTCGACGGGCTGTAACTGCAGGCNTCATCTCCGGTGTTGCCCGCGGCAACGACGACCGGGATGCCTGAGTTGACGAGGCCGCGNACCGCGGAGTCGAGNGGGGAGGACGGGTCGCCGCCGAGGCTCATCACGACGACGGCCGGCCCACGGCTGGCCGCGTCCTGGGCGATCCATTCGGAGGCGGCGATGACGGCGGTGTCGGTGCCGTTCCCCGCGCAGTCCAGCACCTTGACCGGGATCACGGTGACCGACTTGGCGACGCCGTACGCGGATCCGCCGACGATGCCCGCGACGTGAGTTCCGTGGCCCGCGCCCGAGGCGCAGTCCTCGAAGCCGCTGGTGACGGAGCCCGACCATCGCTCCCATGGGACCCGGTCGTAGTCGTAGACAGCGCCGTACGGAATTCGGCCGGCGAACTCGTTGTGTGTCGGCCGGATGCCTGAGTCCACCACGTAGACGGTCACACCTGCCCCAGACGACAGGTAGGTGTAGCGGTCATCGAGGGGAAGTGCCGTCTGGTCGATCCGGTCGAGGCCCCACGACGGCGGGTTCGCCTGCTCGGCGGTGGAGGAGACCGTGACTTCCTCATCGACGACCGCCACCCCGGGGAGTCGAGTGAGGGCATCAAGACCGTCGTCGCGTAGACGCACGGCGAGGCCGAGCAGCACCGTGTCGAACACTTGGTCGACGGCTCCCCCCATCCGCTCCACCGACTCGATGGCTCGTTGAAGTGTCGCCGCGGAGTCGACGGTGACCAGGTGGGTTGTCTCATCGGACGATCCGGTGATGGTGGTGTTCGTTGGGTGCCCAGTCGCTGTCGCCGGTGCCGCTGGCGGCAGCACGGTGATCGCTGAAACCGCGACCGACACGACAGCTGTCAACATGCGGAGTCGACGCGCGCGTGGGTTTCGTTGAGCGGCGCGAAGTAGCGGGGGTAGCGACGCGTCGGGGATTGGCACGCGGTCAGTGTCCCACAACTGTTTGGCTAAATCCCTGCGAATTGGCCGTCCTCAACGGACGCGTCATCTCAGAGCCGCAGCACTCGATGTCGGCGGCTAGCCTCCCGGGGATGAGTCAACGCACCGACGTCGCCTCCGACGCCGCTGCAGCCGCCCGTGCCCACGCATGATCGGCTCTGCATGACATCCACTGACACCCCGGTCAGGGTCGTCGTCCCCGGTCAGCATCTGCTCGCGGCCCTCACCGGACCTCGTGATCAGCATCTGCGCGAGATCGAGCGACAGTTCCCCACCACCTCGATAACAGTCCGGGGCAACGAGGTGCTCCTCCGAGGAGGTGACGCGGGACGCGTCGCACGGCTGTTCGAGGAACTCGTCGGGCTTCTCGAGCGGGGCCAGCAACTCGATGATCCAACGCTCGGCCGTGTGATCGGCATGGTGCGCGCCGACGAGCGTCCGACGGAGGTCCTCACCCATCAGGTGCTCCGCGGATCCAAGGGTCGTGCCGTGCGGCCGAAGACCGCCGGCCAAAAGCGCTACGTCGATGCGATCGCCGAGAACGTCATCACGTTCGGAATCGGCCCCGCCGGCACCGGGAAGTCGTGGCTGGCGGTCGCGATGGCCGTCCAGGCCCTGCAGGCCAAGCAGGTGCAGCGGATCATCCTCACCCGCCCGGCAGTGGAGGCGGGTGAGCGTCTCGGATTCCTCCCCGGTGACCTCATGGCGAAGATCGATCCGTATCTCCGGCCCCTCTACGACGCCCTCTACGACATGGTCGACCTCGAGGGGGCGCAGAAACTGCTCGAGCGGGGGACGGTCGAGGTCGCCCCGCTCGCGTTCATGCGCGGACGCACGCTCAACAACTCGTTCATCATCCTCGATGAGGCTCAGAACACGACCCCGGAGCAGATGAAGATGTTCCTGACCCGCATCGGGTTCGGCTCGAAAGTGGTCGTCACCGGTGACACGACACAGGTCGATGTTCCCGACGGGAGAAGCGGCCTGGACGGGCTGGAGCGTGTTCTCGATGGAGTCGATGGCCTCGGCTTCGTCCATCTCGATGCGGCTGATGTCGTGAGGCATCGCATCGTGGCCGACATCGTCGCCGCCTATGAACGCGACGGAGGGGGACGGCGCCGTGGCTGACCCGCCGAGTCCCACCGGCGTCGAGACGCCCGCTGACATCGTGGTCGGTAACGACCAAGATGACGTGCCGCTCGACGCCGACCGATGGGCGATGCTGGCCGCGGCCGTGCTCGCCGATCGCGGATGCGGAGGAGAGTTGACCCTCACCTTCGTCGACGAAGCGACGATCGCGGAACTCAATCTCGAGCACATGGGAGTCGACGGGCCCACCGACGTGCTCTCGTTCCCGCTCGACGCTCCGGCGCTCTCCGACTCTCCCGGGGGGCCGCCGAGCCTCCTCGGTGACGTCGTGGTCTGCCCGGCCGTGGCGGAACGTCAGTTCGCCGACCATGCCGGATCGCTCGAGGATGAGATCGCGTTGCTCATCGTGCATGGCGTGCTCCACGTGCTCGGCCATGATCACGCCGAACCCGAGGAGGCTCGAGACATGCGGGAACTCGAAGTGTTGCTGCTCGAGCAGCATCATTGGAAGGGTCCGGTGCCGACCGGTTTCTCCGCGGAGCATCGTTCATGACCGCCGTTGGAGTGATCGCCGCCGAGGTGACCGGCACCGATGTGCTGATGTTCGTCACGATCGGCGTGCTCCTGCTGGTGCTCGTGTTCCTCGCGATGGCCGAGATGGGGCTGTCGAAGATGACGAAGCCGAGAGCGGCCGCTCTTCTCGAGGAGCGACCGCGCGCTGGAGCGAGCCTCCAGGCGCTGATGCAGTCACCCGAACGCTGGATCAACCCACTGTTGCTCACGGTCAACATCTGCCAGACCGTTCAAGCGACCCTCACGGGCATCGTCGCCGGCCGGCTCTTCGGAGGCGTCGGCGTCGTGGTTGGTGTCACCCTTAATGTCGTCGTGTTCTTCGTGCTCGCCGAGGCGGTGCCGAAGACCTACGCGGTCTTGCATCCCGACCGAGCGGCGATGGTGGCAGCGCGCCCCGTGCGGGCGCTCGCCGCTTTCGCCCCGCTGCAGTTGATCTCGTCTGGCCTGATTGGCCTCACGAACATCATCGTCCGGGGACGCGGACTCGAACGAGGACCGTTCGTCAGCGAGCAGGAGTTCCTCGGAATCGTCGAGGCCGCCGCTGAGGGTGAGGTGATCGAGCACGAAGAGCGCGAGCTCATCGAATCGATCATCGAGTTCGGCGACACGGTCGCACGCGAGGTGATGGTGCCGAGGCCCGACATGGTGATCGTGGCGAACGAAGCGACGGTGACCGATGCGCTCAATCTCGGTATCGCCCACGGCTTCAGTCGACTACCGGTGTTCGGNGANGACGAGACCGANATCGCTGGTATTGCGTTCACCAAAGACCTGATTCGAGCTGAGCGGGAGGGGCGCGGNGATCTACCGGTGCTCGATCTCATCCGACCGGTCGTGTTCATTCCCGAGAACAAGCCGGTCGCGCGCCTTATGCGTGAGATGCAGGCATCGAAGTTCCACCTCGCCATCGTCGCTGACGAGTACGGCGACATCGCCGGTGTCATCACCTTGGAGGACTGCCTCGAGGAACTCGTCGGCGAGATCGTTGACGAGTACGACACCGATCGAGCTGACATCGAGGAGCTCCCGTCGGGCGAGTTGATCGTCGCGGGCAAGACGAACATCGACGACCTCAACGACCGGTTGAGCGTCGATCTGCCCAACGAGGACTTCGACTCGGTTGGAGGGTTCATCTTCTCCTCGCTTGAGCGGGTTCCCGAGCCCGGCGACGTCGTCGAGTTCGAGGGCCATCGGTTCATCACGGAACTCGTCGAGGGGCGGCGTGTTCGTCGTGTTCGGGTCGAGGTGCCCGCTGGGGTCGTCGCCGACACCGACGAATCCGGCGAGGACGCCGACGGGAGCGATTGACCGCGCGACGGCTACGGTCGCCGCATGCACGTCTCACTCGAGGGAAAGGTCGCGCTGATCACGGGCGCGTCGAAGGGAATCGGTCGCGCGATGGCGACGTCGATGGCAGCGGCTGGCGCCAAAGTCATGCTGTCCTCACGCAAGCAGGACCAACTTGAGGAGGCAGCCGCCGCAATCGACGGTGACACGGCCGTGTTCGCTGCCAACGCCGGCGACATCGCCGCTGGCGAAGCCTGCGTGCAGGCCACGATCGAGCGGTTCGGCGGCCTCGACATCTTGGTCAACAACGCGGCGACCAATCCGTATTACGGGCCGGTGCTCGGCGTAGACCAGGGGCGATACGACAAGACCTTCGAGGTGAACTTGCGTGGCCCCGTCTTCTGGTCGGCGGCCGCCCATCGTCTCGCCTTCGCGGAGCGGCCAGGTGTGATCATCAACGTCGCCTCGGTGGGCGGCTTGCGCGCTGAGGGCGCGCTCGGCGTCTACAACCTGACGAAGGCCGCGCTGATCCATCTGACGCGACAGCTCGCCGGTGAGATCGGACCGACCCGGGTGGTCGGAATCGCACCCGGACTCGTCACCACGGATTTCGCCTCGGTGCTCGTTGAGAACTTCGGCGAACGTTTGGCCGCCGAACTCCCGTTGAAGCGCCTCGGGGCGCCGGAGGACATCGCGAACCTCGCCACCTTCCTTGCCTCGGATATGGCGTCGTGGATCACCGGAGAGACCTACGTGATCGATGGTGGGGCCGGCGTGCGCGGCGCCGCCGTCTGACCTCAGCGAAGGAGATCGCGCCGCACCTTGCCGATCGCGGTGCGTTCGATCCGATCGACCCGCTCCACTCGCCGCGGTGCGGCCCACGGCGGGAGCGTGGCGCGCACATGGTCGCGGAGTTCATCGAGGGTGAGGTCGTCACGTTCCGTGATGATTCGGGCCACAACGACCGAACCCCACTCGTCGTCGTCGACTCCGAACACCGCGGCGTCGAGCACATCGGGGTGCTCCCGAAGCACCTGTTCCACCGGTTCGGGCCACACATTCTCTCCGCCGGTCACGATCATGTCGCCACGACGGCCCTTCACTGAGAGCCGTCCACTCTCGTCGATCGAACCCGTATCCCCAGTCGGCAGCCAGCCGTCGACGAATGGGTCGGCCTCATCGCGGTAGCCGCGCATCAGCATTGGGCCTCGCACCCACAACTCGCCGTCGACGATCCGCATCTCGACCCCGTCAAGTGGTCGTCCGTCGTAAACGATCCCCGATCCGGTCTCGGTCATCCCGTAGGTCGCGACGCAGTTCGCGGGCCGGTTAGCCGGCGGTCGGCTTCCGCCAAGGAGGACCGTGCGGAACCGGGAGACATCCGTGCGCTGCAGGGCCGTGCCGACGAGCGAGGTGAGCGAGGCGTCGCTCGTCGCCACCGCGTCGGCGTCGAAGCCGGGGAGAACGGTGAGGCCGGTGCCGAGCTTGAGCGCCCGGGTCACTACTGAGAGGCCACCGATGTGGGCGAGCGGCAGGCAGGCCAGCCAGTGGTCGTCGTCGCTGATCGAGAGTTGCTTCGCGACGGCGTGGGCTGATGCGGATATCGCGGCGTGCGTGAGAACGGCTCCTTTTGGAATCCCGGTGGATCCGCTGGTCGGCACCACCAGCGCATCGCCCTCCTCGACCGGTCGGCCGCCGGAGGGGTCGGCGGTCGTTCCAGAACTGTCGAGCACCGCGGCGGCACCGAATCGGCGCATGGTCTCATGGCGGTCGGTTACGCGCAGGCGGCTATCGAGAACCAGCGCGGCATTGCCAGCGTCCCACACCGACCGGAGCGCGTCGACGAACGCTGGACCGCCAGGCAGGTCAATGGCGATCAGTCGGTTCACCGCAAGTACCGCCCGGGTTGCCGTGGAGCATCCACCGCTCCATCATGGCCGCCAATGAGCGGCTCCACACCGACGTCTCCGACCGAAGAAGCCCTGCCGAGCGGTTGGCGACTCTGGATGCTCGGCGCCCGGCCTCGCACGCTGCCGGCCGCCGTTGTACCAGTGGCCGTCGGGGCAGCAGCCGCGTGGACGGTGTCGGATGGCGACGACATGTCCCTCGTCGCGGTCGCGCTCGCCCTGGTCGTGAGCCTCGCGTTGCAGGTCGCCGTGAACTACGCGAACGACTACAGCGACGGTGTCCGAGGCACCGATGACGATCGCGTTGGTCCATTGCGGCTCGTCGCTAGCGGGGTTCCTGCTCATCGGGTCCGCAACGCCGCTCTGGTGGCGTTCGGGGTCGCCGGCGTGGCCGGTCTTGTGCTCGCGGCGATGGTCTCCTGGTGGCTGATCGCTGTCGGGGTGGCCTGCATCGCCGCCGGCTGGGGCTACACCGGTGGACCCACCCCCTACGGCTACCTCGGATTGGGTGAGGTGTTCGTGTTCGTGTTCTTCGGGCTCGTCGCGACCGTCGGCACCACCTTCGTGGCGATCGGAGAGATCACGACCGTCAGCGTGATCGCCGGGTGCGGAGTTGGTGCGCTGGCCTGCGCGCTCCTCGTGGTGAACAATCTCCGCGACCTTCCGCGCGACGCGCAGGTGGGAAAGCGGACCTTGGCGGTCCGACTCGGTGACGCTCGGACACGGTGGCTCTACGCGATGCTCGTGCTCGTAGCCGCGATCGCCGCTGTGGTGATCGCTGGATGGCATCCCGGGGCGTTCGCCGGGATCGTCGCGATCCTCGTCGCCCGCGATCCGCTGCGCGCGGTGCGTTCGGGTGCTTCAGGCTCCGAACTCATCGCGGTGCTCGGCAGCACGGGGCGGGTCCAACTCGTCTATGGGCTCGCGGTGACCCTCGGTTTGGTGCTCGCCGGCTGATCGCTCCCGTGATCACGGAGCCGGTCGCTCAACTCAACGACGTCAGCCAGTCGACGATGAGGTGCGCGGTGCGGTCCGGGCGCTCAATGTGAAGGCTGTGGCCGGCATCCTCCACCCTCGCACCTGCCGCCCCGGTGATGCCCTCCACGAGACGTTGGCCGATCTCGGTGAATTTCTCGTCGCGTTCACCGGTGAGAACGAGGGTCGGCATGGCCATCTCCGAGAGCGATGCCCAGAGCGAGCGCTGCGCTCCGGTGCCCGCGAGCCGAAGGCTTGTCGCCAGGCCGGCCGCGGTGTTGGAGCGTCGGGCATCAGCGACTGCGGGCGGGTCAGCCAAGTTCGAGAAGAGCGGGCCGGCCAGCCATTCGTCTAGAAACGCCTCAAGGCCAATCGATTCAATTCGCGCGGCGAGACGCTCGTCGTCCTCGCGGCGTCGCACCCGATCCGCGTCGTTCTCGATTCCGGCGGTGGTGCTGATGAGCACGAGTCCATGGACGACCTCAGGTCGGTGGACAGCGAGGTGGAGCGCCTGACGGCCGCCGAGTGAGTAGCCGAGCCAGATCGCCGGCCCACAGGTCTCGGCGAGGGCATGGGCTCCGGCGACGAGATCGAGGGCATCCTCGCTCCGAGAGCCGTGTCCTGCGAGGTCGACGCAGATTGGCTCGATGTCGGTGGTGAGGTCGCGAATCCGGTCGGCGAGGTCCGACATGGCGCCGGCTGCTTGGGTGAACCCGTGGAGGAGGACGAGGCGTCGGGTCATTGGCGTTCGGCGAGACGCCGCAGGACCCGTTCAAAGGTGTCGACGTCCTGGGCTCCGGGGATTGCCCATTGCTCGTTGACGACGAAGGTCGGCACAGCTGAGATGCCGTGCTCCCCGGCACGCTCGATCTCCTTGGCCACCTCATCCGTCCCACTGTCGCTAGAGAGGAAATCGACGGTCGCCGCCGGGTCCACGCCAAGTTCGCCGAGGAGCGCGGCGAGCCGTTCCGGATCGCCGATGTCGTCGCCCTCGGTGAAGTAGGCGCGCATGAACCGGTCCTGCACGGCCGACTGGGATGCAGGGCAATCGGGAGTGGACGCCCACCAGAGGAGTCGGTGCGCCAGCACGGTGTTCGCCCGCAGCGCGCGATCGAGCCGCATATCGATGCTGTCCTCAGCGGCTGCTGCAGTGACCCGGGAGATCACCTGCGCAGCCTGCTCGGGTCCGCCGAACTTGCGGGAGTACGCCTCGGTGACCGGTTCAGTGACGCCGGGGCGCGCCGTCGGGTCGAGTTGGTAGGCGCGATAGGTGACGTCAAGCGCGATCTCGTCCCCGAGTCGCTCGACCGCCCGATCGAAGCGCGCTTTCCCGATGTAGCACCACGGGCAGATCACATCGGACCAGATCTCGATGCGAAGCGGCGCGCCTCCCTCCGACATGTCACAACCCTACGTGCGCTCAACTCGGCACGTATCGTCCGGGACGTGTCTGCGAACGCCACCTTCTGCGCGACGCTGGTCGACGAGTGGGCGTCCGCTGGTCTCGACGTCGCGGTGATCGCCCCCGGCTCGCGCAGCACCCCGCTCGCGCTCGCTCTGATCGCCGAACCTCGCATCACGTGTCACGTCGTACTCGATGAGCGCTCAGCGGCGTTCATGGCGCTCGGTCTCGCGATCGATGGTCGGCCGGCCCTCGTGCTGTGCACCAGTGGGACCGCGGCCGTGAACCTGCATCCGGCGGTCGTGGAGGCCGAACTCTCCGATGTTCCCCTGCTGGTGTGCACTGCCGACCGGCCTCCCGAACTTCGTGGTGTTGGCGCTCCGCAGACCATCGATCAGGTCGACCTCTTTGGCCGGGCGGTGCGCTGGTCGACCGACGCCGCTGTTCCTGACGAGTCCGATCCGGCCTCCTGGCGTCCGATGGCCGCTACGTGCTTGGCGGCCGCCGTCGGTGCTGGTGGCAGTCGACCGGGCCCGGTGCATCTCAACCTGCCGTTCCGCGAACCGCTGGTTGGCGCTCCCGGGGAGTTGCCACCAGCCATGGAGCCGGCTGTGGAGTCAGCTGTCGAGTCGCGATCGGCGCAGGAGGAGGCGCTGCCCGATGGTCTCTTGAGCGGGCGGGGGCTGATCTTGGTGGGTGGCCGGCACGGCTGCGACCCCGAAGGGATCCTCAATCTGGCCGCGAGCCTCCGGTGGCCGGTGCTCGCCGATCCGACCTCGGGTCTTCGACCTGAGGATTCGGTGGTGTCCACCGCTGATGCGATCGTTCGGAGCGAGCGTTTCGCCAACGCACATCGACCGGACGTCGTGGTGAGGATCGGCCGGCCGGCTGCCTCGAAGGTGTTGTCGACCTGGTTGTCCTCGATCGGATGCCCAGTGGTTCAGATCGGCGGTCCCGGGCGCATCGATCCGGACGGGAACGTCGTCGCGACCGCGACGCTCGGCGAGGCGCTTCGCTCTGCGGGGACCCGTGCCGACCTCGGCTGGGCTGCGGCATGGACGACGGCCGATGCCGCCGTGCTCCAGGTCCACTCATCGTCGCTCTCCGGACCTGAACTCGATGACCCGACAGTGGCGCGGACGATCGCCCGATGCGCTGATCGTCTCGGTGGCCGGTCGTCGTCGCCTCATCGATGCCGGTGCGCGACCTCGAGTGGTTTGGAGGTCCGACCGCGGTGGCGCACTCCAACCGGGGAGCGAACGGCATCGACGGCGTGGTGTCGACCGCGCTCGGTGTGGCCGCGCGAGGTCAGGTCACGGTCGCCCTCGTCGGCGACCTCGCGTTCGTGCACGACGCGAACGCGCTCTGGGCTATCGCGGATCGGGACGTCGATCTGAGGGTGGTCGTCGTCGACAACGACGGGGGAGGGATTTTCTCGTTCCTGCCGCAGGCCGACGATCCGGGCGGAGCGGTCTTCGAACGTCTCTTCGGAACCCCGCACGGTGCCGATGTCGTGTCGCTCGCCGAATCCTTCGGAGTCGCCACCGAGGTGGTCGACAGCGTCGATGAGTTGGAGGCGGCGCTTTCGCGACCGGGGCCGAGAGTGATCCGGGTGCCCTCCGATCGGCTTCGGAACGTCGCGGTGCATCAGCGCCTGCACGAGGCGGCGGTGGCCGCTATCGACGCGCTCGATTTCTGAGATCAGGGGCGCACGATCGCGCTCAACATCGCCTGCAACTTGGCCTGCGTCTCAGCAAGTTCGTCGTCGGCGACGCTGTCGGCGACGATGCCTCCACCGGCGACCAGACGCGCCTCCCGACGATCCTCGGACAGTTCGGCGCAACGCAGCGTCACCGCCCAAGTGCCATCGCCGTGACCGTCGACCCAGCCGATCGCGCCGCCGTAGCGGCCGCGCTCGAACCCCTCGAGTTCGGCGATCAGTTGGAGAGCGATATCCCTCGGATGCCCACCAACCGCAGGTGTTGGCTGGAGTGCCCGCACGAGGTCGATCACCGAGGCCGGCGGAGTCGATAGGCGACCCTCGGCGAGTGAGCCGAGATGCTGCACGTTGGCCACCTTCACGATCGACGGCTCCGGGGTCCAGTCGAGGTAGGAGCAGTAGGGAAGCAAGACGTCTCGGACCATTTCGATCGCGGCCCGATGCTCGATCTGATTCTTCTCGCTGCGGAGCAGCGCCTCGGCGAGGGCGGCGTCGCGCTCCGGGTCTCCCGTCGTCCGGGTGGTCCCGGCGAGAGGATTCGCTCGCACGACGACCCCGTCGACCTCGACGAGCAACTCGGGTGAGGCGCCGATGAGCCCGTCGAAGGAGAACCGGTAGGTCGAGGCGAACATCGATTCAAGCCGTCGCAATACGGCGTGCACCCCAATCGTCGAGTCGCTGCGAACACGAATTGGGCGGGCGATGACCGCCTTGGCGAGTCGCCCCTCACGCACCGCCTCAGCTGCTCGTTCGACCGCGTTCAGATACCGGTCGACCGGACCATCGGGAACGACCTCGAACGAGGCCGCCTTCGGTGTCGGCGGACGACGCACCGGAATCTCCGGAATGCCGTCCACCTCGTCGGCTCCGGTCACGGTCACCGTTCGACGTCCGGTGCCATCGTCGCGCACCACCACCGCGGGCACGACAAGATCGCACGGCTCTCCGGGCGAGAACGGCACCGCCCCGAAGGCGAGCGGCCCGGAACAGCCCGTGCTCCGGTCCTCGTGTGGGATCGCGTCGAGTCGCTCGACGGCCGAATCGATGTCGACCCTCCCGGCCACACCCCAGCCGGCG
>JGI10211J34971_10004446_pt1 | contig 11125 bp, 14 predicted proteins | sample Etolagsediment_FD_34971 | JGI IMG/M metagenome (IMG submission 34971)
CTAAAGCTCAACCTCACTGGCGGCACTATGTCTGGTGCTATTGCGATGGGGACTAACAAGATTACTGGTGTTGGCGACCCTACGTTAGCTCAGGATGCAGCAACTAAAGCCTACACAGACTCTATCTTAGGTTCAGCTACTTCAGCAGCAGACTCTGCCGCAGCAGCAGCTACATCAGCCTCTAACGCCTCTACATCAGAGTCTAACGCATCAGACTCAGCAGACGCAGCAGCAGCCTCAGCAGCCTCAGCCGCAGCAAGCTACGATGCCTTTGATGACCGCTACTTAGGCGATAAAGCCTCAGACCCTACACTAGACAATGACGGCAATGCTTTATTAACTGGTGCGTTGTACTTCAACACTACTAGTGATGACATGAAAGTCTACAACGGCTCTTCGTGGCAAGTCACTGCAATCAATCCTGCCTCCCCAACCTTCACAGGCACAGTCACTGCTGATGGTTTGTCTCTTGGTGATAATGACAAGGCTACGTTTGGTAACTCTAACGATCTTGAGATTTACCATGATGGTACAGATAGTTTTATAAAAGAAACTGGCGCAGGTTCGCTTAAGATTTGGGCGAAAGATTTTGAGGTTTACAATGCGGGCGGTACGGAAACATTAATTAATGCCGATGTAAACGCAGGTGTTCAACTTTATTTTGATAACGCAACAAAACTCGCCACAACCGCCACAGGCATAAACGTTACTGGCACAGCCACAATGGATGGGCTGACTAGCGATGGGACTGTTGTAGTTCAAAACACAACAGGTTATGCAACTACTATCTTAAAAGCTGATACTTCAAATTCAGGTTCAGGTGGAACGCCAGAACTTCGGTTTGAATTAGGTGGTACACAAAAGGCTAGACTTAAAGTTGATACCAGTGACAATGTTAAAATATCAACAGGAACTGGGACTGGAACTACACGGTTCGGAATTGCCTCCAACGGCGACATCTCCTTCTACGAAGACACCGGAACAACGCCTAAGTTCTTCTGGGATGCTTCTGCGGAGTCTTTGGGTATTGGTACTAGTAGTCCTAGTTCGGTTGGAGGGTTTAATAAGTTTATACAAATATCAGGAACGTCTGCTTCAATCGCACTGACTGATACTGATGCTTCGCTTATCAATACCTATGAGATTGGGTCTGCGGGTAATAATTTTACTATTAATGCTGATGGCACAGAACGCCTCCGCATAGACTCCACTGGCAATGTTGGTATTGGTGCAACGCCTTCAGCATGGGGAAGTCTGTTTACTGGCGTTCAAATTGGCTCTTCTGCGTCTTTATATGGGTTTGATTCTTCGGTTAGCGGAGACTTTGTAAGCCTCAGCAACAACATATATGAAGATAACTCAAATACGCGCTACATCAGGACTGACCCTGCATCTAGCTACACACAAGCTAATGGAATTCACAGGTGGTTTAATGCCTCTAGCGGCTCTGCTGGCGCAATAGCAACGCTTTCAGAAGCCATGCGCATAGACAGCAGCGGCAATGTTGGTATTGGTACTAGTAGTCCTGACCAACTGCTTCATATTTCAGCGTCATCAAACCCAACGCTTAGAATAGAAAACACCGACACAACAGCGGCAGTCAATCAAACAATAGGCAAGATAGAATTTGAAGGACAGGATGCTTCAACAAATGCTTCTGGGGTTAGAGCTGAAATAGAAGCTGAGTATGGTGGAGTAGGAGGCGCTGGTAGATTAAGATTTAAAATTGCAGACGAAAGCTCAACGACTCTAAGCGATTCTATATTCCTCTCTTATAATACTCAGGTGTTTTCTACCGGAAACACAGAACGTATGCGCATAGACTCCAGTGGCAACTTGCTTGTTGGTAAGACTGGTCAAGCATTGTCAACAGTAGGTTTGGAATTACAGGAAGATGGAGTTTTAAAGTCTACAGCTGATTCTAAGCAAGCCGCAATTTTTCGACGAAATACATCAGACGGTAACCTAGTTACCTTTATGAAAGACGGCACAACCGTAGGTAATATTTTTGCCAGAGTGGATAGACTTAAAATTGGCACTGCTGATGTAGGGTTATTTTTTGATGATACTAATGACAGAATAACTCCAGAAGGCCCAGATAATTCTTCTGCTAGAGACGACGCTATTGATCTTGGATTCTCCAGTGGACGCTTCAAAGACCTCTACCTATCAGGCACAGCCAAAGTCGCCAACGTCTCAGAAACCGTTTACGCCCTCTCAGGCACAGCACTAGATCCTGCTAATGGTGGCATACAGACAAAGACTCTAGCGGCTAATACGACCTTTACAGACTCGCTAAGCTCAGGTGACGCTATTGTCCTACAGCTCGAGGCAGGTGCTAGTTACACAGTAACGTGGCCTACAATGACTTGGGTGACTTCTGGCGGCAATGTAGCTCCTACGCTGACTGCTAAGGACACACTGGTGTTCTGGAAAGTCTCTAGCACACTCTATGGTGCTTACACAGGGAGTTATGTGTAATGAGTTTGTCTAAGGCGCTAACAGCAGCCGCAGGTAATGCAGGTGGTGGTGAAGCATTGTACGTTGAGGATGTCTTCTCGACTTATTTGTATACTGGTAACGGCTCTACACAAACCATAACTAACGGCATTGATCTTGATGGCGAGGGTGGAATGGTTTGGATTGCAAACCGCGATCAGTCTTATGTGCGCACAATTTATAACACAGACCGTGGAGCTACAAAGTATCTCAGACCTTCACTTAACGGAGCTGAATCTACTAATGCTACAACTTTAACATCTTTTAATGCAGATGGTTTTTCTGTAGGTTCGCAGGTTGTTGTAAATCAATCAGGAAATTCTATAGTCTCATGGACATTCCGCAAGGCTGAGAAGTTCTTTGATGTTGTGACTTATACTGGGAATGGTACAGCGCAAAATATAGCGCATAATCTTGGTTCTACTCCTGCTGTTATATTTGTCAAACAAACATCGTCGTCATCGAACTGGTCGGTATATCATTCTAGCTTAGGCGCAACCCAAGTAATATTTTTAAACCTTACCAATGGCGCGTTTACTTCAGGTATTGATAATTGGAACTCTACAGCTCCAACAGATTCACAATTTTCAGTAGGGCCTTCAACTGCAACAAATACATCAGGTCAAACCTACGTCGCCTACCTATTCGCCTCAGACGCAGGAGGCTTTGGAGACGATGGCAGCGAGAGTATTATTAAGTGTGGGAGTTATACGGGTACAGGAACAGAAGGAAGTCCAGAAGTTAATCTTGGTTTTGAGCCGCAATGGCTTATTATTAAAAACACCTCATCTGGTTCTACTAATTGGGTTGTCGTTGATTCAATGAGAGGTCTTCCGGTTGGTAGCGATAGCAGTGTTCTATACGCAAATACTAGCGGCAGTGAATCAGGCTTTAGGGTTGCAGAATTAACGGCAACAGGGTTTAAGTTAGGGCAAAATATATCTTATATAAACCAATCAGGCAACAACTACATCTACATAGCCATACGCCGCCCAATGAAGACTCCTGAGTCGGGGACTGAGGTTTTTACGCCGTATTTGCCTACTGTTTATGAAGACCCTTACTGGAAGTCTACTTTTCCTATAGTAGATTTTGTTCTTGGAAGATGGAACACAAACACTAGTGTAGAAAATATACTAGCTTTTGACCGTCTTAGAGGATCGGGTGTTGGACTAGAAACAAACACAACTGATAGTGAAATTGGCGCTGCAGGAGATGCAAGCAGCTACATTAGCAACATGGTTTTTGACAGAATGTATGGATTTCACACAACCACTACATTTTCTCCGTCTACCCCTGATATAGCTTGGATGTTCAAACGCGCCACAGGCTTCTTTGATGTGGTGGCTTATACTGGTACTGGAAGCAATACATCAATAAATCATAATCTTGGCGTTGCACCAGAATTAATGATTGTCAAAAGAAGAAATAACTTAAGAGTATGGGCTGTTTGGGCAAGCGGCATAGATATAGACGATTATTTAACGCTAAATGGCAGTTCAGGTGTTGCTACATTTGCTTTGTGGCAAAGCACACAACCAACTGCAACTCAAATTACATTGGGGACAGATGGAAGTGTAAATGGTTCTGGCGACACTTATATAGCCTACCTCTTTGCCACAGTAGCAGGAGTAAGCAAAGTAGGTAGCTACACAGGCACAGGCAGCAACGTAGACGTAGACTGTGGATTCTCGGCAGGTGCTAGATTCATCCTGATCAAGCGTACAGACTCTACTGGCGATTGGTACGTTTGGGACAGCGAAAGAGGCATTGTTGCAGGTAACGATCCGTATCTCTTAATGAACTCCACAGCGGCAGAGGTAACGTCTACGGACTACATAGACCCTCTATCAAGTGGATTCACAGTAACATCATCTGCTCCTGCTGCGCTTAACGCCAGTGGCGGCACTTACATCTTCTTAGCGATAGCATAGGTGACACAATGGAATATCGTATTCAATCAACGGGCGAGCTAAAGACTCAAGGCGAAGTCCGCAGAATGCACAGCAACACTTCACTGCCTAAAGTATGGGACGCTAACGTCTGCACTGCTCTTGGCATAGACCCTGTACTCGCAGCTCCTAAGCCTGAGACGACTGGTTACACTCACGCAGTCCGTAACGGCGCTACACAGGACGCTAACGGCAACTGGGTACAGGCTTGGTCAGTGGTAGATATGTTCCAAGACTACACAGACGATGAGGGCGTAACACACACCAAGGCAGAGCAGGAGGCGGCTTATCAGGCTGATCTTGATGCTAAGGCTGCGGAGTCTGTGAGGACTCAACGTGATAAACTACTAGCTGAAAGCGATTGGGTAACTGTAAAGGCAGTAGACCAAAACGCTCAAGACAGCCTAGGTATTCAAGTGCCACAGGCTTGGCTAACCTACAGACAAGCCCTGCGTGACATAACTAGCCACGTTAATTTCCCGAACTTAACAGAAACAGATTGGCCTACTAAACCGGAGTAACAAATGAACTGGACTATTGCACAACTAGAAAGAAACACTACTGACAACGGAGTCATCGTAGCGCATTGGCGAGTAACAGCAGAAGAGACTGTGGGTACTGGAGATGACGCAGTCACCTACACAGCCTCCTCTTACGGCACTTGTGGATTCAGTCCAGACCCTGCCTCGCCAGACTTTGTTCCTTACGAAAACCTAACCGAAGCTGACGTACTAGCTTGGATTTATGAATCAGTTGATAAAGACGCAACTGAAGCAGCTCTTACGGCTAACATCGAAGAGCAAAAGAACCCTGTCACTGAGACAGGATTACCTTGGTAACTTAGGAGAAAATCTAATGGGAAAAGACAACAACCCCAAAACGATTACGATAAACGATGTTGAATACGATGCCACTACCTTTACTGACGAGCAGGTGATTTTAACCAATCACTGTCTTGATCTGGACAGGAAGATTGACAACATGAACTTCCAGTTACAGCAGTTACAAGTGGGTAAGGACTCTTTCTTGAAGATGCTTACTGAGTCTTTAGAGGCTGTTGAAAGTCCTATCGACTAATGACGCACCTGTTCTTGCTAATGGTTTTAGTCAATGGACAGGTTGAGTCGTCTGATATGTACTTTTACGATATTAACAGGTGTAACTACTTTGCCAATGCAATCGTCAAGGGCAAAGTAGAGAGGACGATTAAAGCAGAACCAAGACAGATAACCCTCGCGGCGTATTGTTTGCCAAGAGTCGCAGACCCTATAAGCGTGAGGGCTTATTGATGATAGAGATTATTGCAGCAGTAAACGCAGCAGGTAAGGCGTTTAACTACATCAACCAAGCTGTCAACAAAGGACACGAGGTACAAGACTTAGCGCATAAGTTTGGCGCGTTCTTTGATAGTAAGGACAAGATACTCGAAGCAGAGGCTGAGATAAACAACGCCTCTACGGTATCTAAGATATTCGCGAAAGGGTCTGTAGAGTCCACAGCTTTACAAATCACAATGGCGAAGCATAAGACTCAGGAGATGGAAAAGAAGCTCCGTGAGTTAATTGTCTTAACGGTAGGTCAGGATTTCTACATTGAGATGATGCGCCAACGTCAGGTCATCCGAAAGCAAAGATTAGATGCAGCTAAGGCAAGGGCAGCTAGGAAGCGGATGATTATTGACACCATAGGGTTTGTATTCATTGGCGGGATTTTACTTGTGTGTATTCTTTCCATAGTAGGAGCAGTAGTTTGAGCTTAGTCGATTACGCCAAGACAGACCGTCAACGCGAGATAATAGAAGTATGGGAGTTAGCAGGCAAAAACTCTGCTAGAGCTGCGACACAGCTTGGAATCAATGCGGGCAGTGTTCGCGATCATGTATGTATGGTTAGAGCTATCGCTTCTGCTGCGGGCTACTCAGAGAATTGGGATGCTCGAAGGCACGTTCCTGAAGGCGAGTACGTTGTTGGTCGGTCTATCTACACTACCAACGATGACGGCGAGAAGGCTTGGCTAAAGACTCGCAGGACAATGAAAGAGGCCGAGCGAGACAAGGCTCTACAGGCTTTCGTGGAAGGTTTAACTAAAGACCTACCCAAAGCTAAGAAGCAAGCTAAGCCTAAGATTAAGAAGTTTGACGCTGACCTGTTGCCTACTATTGTAATTGGTGACGCACACTTCGGCATGAGGGCTGACGCAAGAGAGACTAAGGAAAAGGACTACGACACTAAGATAGCCTCAGAGTCTATGAGGGATTCTATAGACTACTTAGTAGATCTAGCACCTCCTTCTGAGAATGCTTTGTTAGTAAACGTGGGTGACTTTATCCACGCTAACGGCTCAGGGGGTACGACCTTTGGTGGGACAAAGCTAGACGTAGACACTAGGATTGAAGTCGTACTAGACGTAGCAGCACAGACCTTTGTGTACTCTATCTCTAGGATGCTAGAGAAGCACAAGAAGGTGGCGGTCATTATGGCTCGTGGTAACCACGACTCTGACACCGCCATAGCCCTTGCGCTTATCCTTAAGTATTACTACGCCAACGAACCACGGGTGACAATACTAGACCCTCACGGGTTCTTTCACACTCTACAGTTTGGCAAGAACTTAATAGCAGTACACCACGGTGATAAAGTAAGAGCGCCTAAACTCGCGTCTTTACTACCTAAGATGCTACCTGAGCAGTGGTCGTCTACTAACTACCGCAAGTGGCTAGTAGGTCATATACACCATCAGACTTTGTTAGAGACAGACAACGGAGTATTTGTGGAGTCCTTTGCTACCTTAGCTCCACCTGACTCGTGGCATGCAGGGGCAGGTTACGGTGCAGCCTCAGCGATGCACCAAATAGTCTTCCATCGAGAAGGCGGTGAAGCATTACGCCATATCTATCAACTCAGAAGCAGCCGCAAAGCTGCTGATCTTACGCTATAGGTGAAGTATGGAAGACCGACTCTCAAGAGTAGAAAAAAAGATAGACTCTTTACAGGAGGCCATTATCTCTCTAGCGCGAGTAGAAGAAAGGTTAGTCACGGTCTTTAACCGTCAGTCTAAGATCGAGTCGCAGGTAGATGCTATGGATCAAAAGATAGACTCTATGGCAGAAAGCCTTGCTACTTCTATGGCTACTGAAAGAATTATTTGGATACTAATTTCCGCAGGTATTGCGGCCTTCTTTGGATTTATGGAGTAACTATGAAAAAGCTACTGATCGTCCCCGTTATGTTCCTTGCGTCTTGCACCTCACTAGAAGTCATTGACGGTGCGGTAGACAAATACTGCGAGCTGTCTCCTACTCAACGACTAGCTAACCGCGAAGCCATTGCTGAGGTAGTAGCACCTAACACTATTCAGATCGAGTGTGCAGAGTAATGCAGAAGGTCGCCGCAAAGCTGTCACTAGACGCTTACAAAGACGACATGCGTGGAGCTATCAAGATAGAGAATAAGCTAACCTCTACTGTGGCGTACGTTAAATGTACGCCTGAGTGTGACTACGTTGTCTTTCGCGGCACTAACTCTTTAGGGGATTGGCTGTTTAACCTGTCAGCTATCCCCGCGTACTACAACAGGCGGTGGACGCATGGTGGTTTCGCCTTGGCACACAAGTCAGTGTGGAAGCGGATCAGACGTTTACTAACCCCTCACAAGAAGACCGTGATTACCGGACACTCTCTTGGTGGGGCGTTAGCTGAGCTATCAGCGTGGGCGTGTAGGGACTTTACAGACCTTACGATGATTACCTTTGGCAAGCCAAGGGTCTTCCTTCGTGGTTCTAAGAAGCAGATGAACCACGAAGTACAGGTGTCTTACGTCTCAGGCAGTGACGTTGTGAGTAGAATCCCTAAGATCGGATACAAGCCTGACGCAAACCAAGACCTTGTATACTTTGATAATTGGGGGCAGGTGTTCTTCAATCCTCCAAAGGGTTACGTCAGCAATGACTTTGGACTAGGCGATGCAATCTCAGATCATTCAATGTCGAGCTATGAAAAGATGGTTAATGATATGCACCTTAGCATTGCCGAGCTGCGCCATCACAGACAACCTCTCAGACGGGTATGATCGTGGTGACATCACTAAGGGGTTGGTTGAAGACTTTAAGATTTATTGTACCGCTCCTGTAACGTACATCAGAAAGGCAGGGCGGGTAATAGTGTTAACCACAACAGGAATACTTTTACCGGACGTATGCCCATGATTGTAGAGTTTCCCGACAACAAGACAGACAAGCTAATAGAAGACTCAATGGAAGCCCTTGGTGATTGGGTTGAGTCAGAAATCGAAAAGGGCGTTAGCCCTATAATCCTAATAGGTTTGATGGAGACTTATAAGTCTGCCCTCACAAATAACCTGTTAGTAGATGAGGACGAGTAATGGGTACGTTTGTAGATAAAAAGCCTGACACTATGGTTAAGACCCCAACGGGGTTTGTTCCTTATCGCGACATTATGAATGCGGGTCTTGGTTTTCAAGATGTTCAAGCAGTTATAAATGCTCAAGCCTCAGACGCTTTGCTGTCTCAACTAGAAGAGCAAGATGTCCCAAGCGTTGTGCCTTTTTCGGTACAAGGTGCTTTACAGCCTGTTAATGTTGCAGACGGAATTAATGACTTTGAATTGAATTACGTAAAAGACTTGCTAGACAAGGGTTTAGTAACTATAGCTGACGTAGAGGCTAGTACAGGCATTCCTGCGGCAGAAATACAAGCAACCTATGACGCGCTTTCTGCTCAAGATATTGCAGACACATTAAGCACCTCTGAAGACACAGCCGCAGGATTAATAGGCTTAACAGTTGGTGACAACGAAATGTTTGTTGCTGACGAAGAAACTACCGCAGCAGCGCAAGCAACATCACAAGCAGCGGCAGATCCAGCGGCAGCAGATGACTCTTTACCACTTGATAGCACTGTCGCGGCAGACCCTGACCTTACAGGAAGCACAGAGCAAACTGCGGCAGAGTTGGAGGCGGAAGCAGCGGCAGCGGCAGCGGCAGCGGCAGAATCTTCAGGTGGATATACAGCAGGGGATATTGTAACTGACGACAGGATTGTTGGCGACTATCCGTTTATTTATGACGCAGATGCCAATGTATTTCACTACACGCCTTTTGATGCAAATGGTAATCGCATATACACGGGCGAAACATTAGACGCATCTACTGTGGCAGGATTTGATCCAAACTCAGAAGACACAGGTGCAACCAAATCTATTATGTTTGACCCCGACACGGGGCAAGCAAGCATTGAGCAGGTAGGTGATGGGAAAATTGTTTCTGATGACACAGAGGACACTGCTACTACAGGCTCGGGCTTAAACATCACCATTACCGGAGCAGGTCTAGTTGACGATGTAACTAACTCATTGATCTATGGCCCATTCCAAACACAAACCGAGGCAGATACTGCTGCGGCTGCTAATGCTGCGACCACAGGTAGCACTGTTACTACAAATGGCAACGGTGGTAACGGTGCAGATAACGGAAGTAATGGCGATGGTTTAGGTGATACAAATGGCACGGGTAATACAGGCGCTACAAATGGCGCAGGTAGCACGGGCGGCACAAACGGCCTAGACGGTTTAGATGGTCAAGATGGTCGTGACGGTAAAGACGGTTTAGATGGAGAAAAAGGCGACAAAGGCGACAAGGGCGATGACGGCCGAGACGGTCGTGACGGCCTAGACGGTCAAGATGGTCGTGACGGAACTGATGGGCAAGATGGTAAAGACGGCAAAGATGGGAAAGACGGCAAGGATGGAGTCATAGGATTGTTTAGTGCTATCCAAGAATCTCCTATAACAGAATCACTTTTGTTCGAGCCTAAGTTTACAGAGCTTGATAACGTACAACTCGGAATGTTTGAAAGATTCCTTCGTGCCGCAGGAGGCAGACGATGACATATTTAGAAGCGATCAACAGTGTGCTTCGGCGGTTACGAGAAGACCAAGTAGACACAGCCCTTGAGTCTGACTACTCCGCATTGGTCGGAGACTTTGTGAATGACGCAAAGAGGATTGTAGAGAATTCTTGGAATTGGTCTGCCCTTCGCGACACAGTATTGGTTAACACGGTTAGCGGCACAGCGGAGTATTCACTAACAGGCTCGGGTCAAGAAGCTGTCCTCAAGGATGTAATCAACGACTCAGCCAACAGGATGATGAAGCTAGAAACCAAGTCATTCTTTAATAATGTATACTTCAATCAAGACGTTACCTTGGGTTCGCCGTCTACCTACACCATCACGGGAGTAGATGCTAATGACGACCTCAAGGTTAAGGTCTACCCACAGCCTGACGGTATATACAACCTGCGGTTTGACATGGCTAAGCCTCAAGGCTTGATTACGGCAGACGCTACAAAGATCAACGTACCTCACAATCCTGTAGTCCAAATGGCCTTCGCTATGGCTCTTAGGGAGAGAGGAGAGACAGGCGGTCAGTCAGCAGCAGAGCAGTTCGCTATTGCTTCTACGGCCTTATCTGACGCGATAGCTATTGACGCTAACCGTTACCCTGACGAAACAACATTTATGGTGGTTTAGATGGCTCAACAGCTACAGAGCATTACCATTACTGCACCGGGATTCGCGGGGATAAACACCCAAGACGCACCCTTGGCGCAGGACGCAAGTTTCTCTGCGGTCGCGGACAACTGTGTCATTGATAAAGA
>JGI10211J34971_10004447_pt1 | contig 11125 bp, 14 predicted proteins | sample Etolagsediment_FD_34971 | JGI IMG/M metagenome (IMG submission 34971)
AGGGCAATCTACTGTCAGCAGTGAACGAGCCAGTCCGGCAGATAATGACAGAAGGCGTAAAGTCCCTCAAGAAGACAGACTCGATTGAAGGAGCTATAACGCTGATGCAGGAAAGCGGTGTCGGCGGCCTGCCTGTGCTGGACGAAGGCAAGCTAGTTGCTGTTGTAACTGAGCGGCACTTTGCCTACCTTATCGCAAAGGGATTTTCAGATGAGCCGGTATCAGACCACATGTCCGGAGAGGTAATATTCGGCACAATAGGCATGCAGATTGCAGACGCCACCAAGGTAATGATACGGAACGGATTCAGGAAGCTGCCGATACTAAGCGAGCGCAGTCTTGATGGAATAATAACCGCGAGGGACATTGTAGCAGCATTCTCTAAAGACTTCTCATCAGAGTTCCTCAGGGCAAGGATAGACAAGCTTGTCAAGAAGCCAATCACAATAACATCAAACCGCACCCTGATTGACGCAGCAGAGGTCATGAGGGAGAATGACATCGGCGGCCTGCCTGTGATGGAAGGCGACAAGGTTGTCGGAATCTTCACCGAGCGCGACCTAATACACACACTAAAATGAAAGTACGGGACATAATGTCAAAGGATGTGGTAACAATAGACAAGGACCAGACCCTGTCATTTGCAGTGCAGCGGCTAAAGAAAAAGAAGGTCGGAAGGCTCCTGGTCGCCGAGAAGGGGAAGGTTGTTGGAATCCTTACAAAGCGAGACATCGCAAGGAAGCTCGGCTCCAGCAGGACTGAGCGCCTGACCTCTGGCAGGACCTATGTCTCATCTGCAATGACCAAAAACCCAGTTAAGATAATAGCCAGCGAGGACGCCTCAAAGGCCGCAATGCTTATGGTCGACATGAAAATCGGGGCGCTGCCGGTTGTAGAGGGCGATGAAACAATTGGCATAATCAGCAGGACAGACCTCCTCGGCATGGCAAAAAAGCTGAAAACCCCAATCAGCGAGGTAATGAACCGGGACGTAATAGAAATCTCCCCCGAAACCAGGGTTACCCGTGCCCGCGAGCTCATGCTCAAGAACGAGGTATGGGGCCTGCCTGTAATTGACAATAACCTGCTCGTTGGAATAATCACCGAGGGAGATGTTGCAGAGGCATTCGAGACCTTCAGAAGGCTTGTGAGCAGCAGGCACATGCCCGCCCGCGTCAGGACAATGCTTGTAAAGGAGATTATGTCGGGCTCCCCTGTGAAGGCCAAGCCGGATGACAAGGTCTCAAAGGTCGCAACCCTGCTGAAAAAGCACAAAATAGACGGCTTGCCTGTGGTTGACAGCAAGGACCATGTCTTGGGAATCGTAACGAAAACAGACATAATCAGGCTGCTCTAACCCAAACAATACCTTTTTATACCCCTAAATACACCCATTATATGCCCGTACCTCATATGAGGGTTACTCTGTGGAGTACGGTCTAACCAGGCTATGAAGCTGAGTGTTAGTATGAGGCTCCGGGCACTATCCCATGAAATTACTGGTCCGCGTTCAGCCAAACGCATCCGAGGAAAAAGCGGAGGTTTTGGGTGAAAACGAACTTAAAATCTGGGTCAAGGCCAAACCCGTAGAGGGGGAGGCTAATAAAACACTAATCACGTTCCTTAAAAAAGCCATAAAGAAGAAAACTGGAACAAGTCCGCAAATATCAATCGTATCTGGAGGAAAAAGCAAGTCAAAAATCGTTGAGATTGATTGCAGCTGGCAAACAGTCAAAGATGCAATCTCAGTCAGAATTAATACTTAATGAGCTTTCCAAACTAAAAGAAATTGCAAAACAGGACGTATGCATCGTAGTAGAGGGTTGCCGGGATGAACAAGCCCTGCGCGACTTTGGCATAGAGTGCCGGTACTACCATGTATCCGGCTCAGGGAAAAGCATACACGCTCTCGCCGAGCAAATCTCGGCGGAGAGGGAAGCCATCATTCTGACTGATTTTGATAAGAAGGGCGCCATCCTGGCGTCCAAGATTGTTGAGCAGCTGCACCTAGCCCCGGACCCTGTGAAGGTAAACCTGGCTTTTAGAAGAAACCTGATGAATGCAATGAAGGAAACCAAGGCTGGCGAAGTCCATGACTTGGTTCATTTGGTAGGAGGTCATGATAATGGCAAAGATAGGCGTAGCAGCAACAAAGTACATAATAAAGGCAAAGCTCACCACCCTTAATGGTATTGTTGAGCGGCCTGATGTAGTTGGTGCTATTTTTGGTCAGACAGAGGGTCTTCTCGGCGAAGACCTTGAGCTGAGGGAGCTGCAGAAGAACGGCAGAATAGGAAGGATAGAGGTGAACGTCACCTCTAAAGAGGGCAAGTCCGAGGGGACAATAGACATCCCAACCTCGCTCAGCAAGGAAGACACTGCTTTGATAGCAGCCGCTTTGGAGACCATAGACAGGATTGGGCCGTGCGATGCAAAAATCGAGATACTTGCGCTTGATGACGTAAGGTCCTCAAAGCGCGATTTCGTGGTTGACAGGGCAAAATCGCTCTTAGAGAAAATGGGCGAAAGCGTCCCTGAGTCCCAGGAGCTCAGTGGCAAAGTCAAGGACACAATGAGGACGGCAGAGATAACTGCAATCGGCCCCGACAAGATTCCGGCCGGCCCTGATACGGAAAACTCAGCAGAGATTGTCCTGGTTGAGGGCCGCGCAGACGTGCTAAACCTACTCCGGGCAGGGGTAAAAAATGTTGTCGCAATAGGTGGGACAAACATTCCTGCCTCCCTAAAGGAAGTCTGCAAAGGCAAGGAACTGACTGCATTCCTTGACGGGGACCGCGGAGGGGACCTTATTCTGAAAGAGCTTTCCCAACTTGTAACGGTAAAATATGAGGCAAGGGCACCTGCTGGCAAGGAGGTTGAGGAGCTAACCCAAAAGGAAATCCTCCAGGCACTCCGGAATAAGAGAGAGCCGGGAAAGCCAGCGCCCAAGCCAAGCTCCACAATGTCGCAAAAGCCAAGACAGCACAGGCCAAAGCCCCGGGAATCTTCCTCGAGGCCAAGGCAGTCGCTTGGGCCAGAGTTGAAGAACCTCGGCAAGATAGCGTCCAGCATTGTCGGGACAAGCCAGGCATGCCTGCTAAAGCAGAGCAACAAGACCTTCCGGGAAATTGGAAAGGTTCCAAGGAGGGAGCTTTCAGGGGTGCTGAAGAACCTACAAACAGGAAAAGTCCAGGCGCTCATACTGGACGGGGAAATCAGCTCAGACCTCGCCAATGATGCAGGGAAAAAGGGCATTAATGTTTTGGTAGGCACAAGAAAAGCAAGGGATTTAAGAAGGCCGGGGATGAAGATATTCACAGTAAGGGACCTTAGGGGAGGTAGCAAGAAATGATGCCAGGGATGAACCCAAAGCAGATGAAGAAGATGATGCGCCAGCTCGGCATGAAGATGGACGAGATTGACGCCACCGAAGTAATAATAAAGGCAGCCTCGGGCGACATAGTGGTAAACAACCCCCAGGTTGTCCGCATGAACGTCCAGGGCCAGGACTCGTTCCAGGTAACTGGAACAGTCTCGGCAGACGCACCAGGCGAGGGCGGAGCCGAGGCCACACCAGCAATATCAGACGAGGACATAAAGCTGGTCGAGGAGCAGACAGGAGTTTCAGAGGAGCGCGCAAGGAAAGCGCTGGAAAAGACTGGCGGAGATATCGCCAAGGCAATATTGCTGTTGGAAGAAGAAGAGTAATGACCGCAACAATAGTAATCGGAACCCAATGGGGCGACGAGGGAAAGGGGAAAGTAGTTGACTTCTACGCCGAGAAGGCAGACTTAGTTGTAAGGTTCCAGGGCGGCAACAACGCGGGCCACACAATCAAAGTAGGGGACAAGACATTCAAGCTACACTTCATGCCAAGCGGCGTGGTCCATGGCAAGGAAGTCCTCTTAGGCAACGGCATGGTAATCCACCCAGAGACATTCATCGAGGAGCTCAAAAAGCTAAAAGACTTGGGCCTCGACCCAAATTTCACAATAAGCGACCGCGCAAACGTAATTACTCAGAAACATCTCGAAGAGGACTCAAAGGACACAAAAATCGGCACAACAAAGAAGGGCATCGGCCCAGCCTACACTGACAAGGTCTCCCGGCACGGGACAAGGTTCTGCGACATCGCTGACAAGTACCCAGAACTGAAAGGCCGTATCGGCGACGTCTCCTTCGAGGTAAACAAGGCCCTCTCCCAAAATAAAAGCGTCCTTTTCGAGGGTGCACAGGGAACATTCCTGGACATAGACCACGGGACCTACCCCTTTGTAACCTCATCAAGCACAATCGCAGCGGGCGCGTGCACCGGAACCGGCGTAGGCCCAACAAAAATCGACCATGTCATCGGAGTTGTAAAGGCCTACACAACCCGGGTCGGGGAAGGCCCTTTCCCGACAGAGCTAAACGACGATGCAGGAAAGCACCTCCTCGAAAAAGGCCACGAATTCGGCACAACAACTGGCAGACCAAGACGCTGCGGCTGGCTGGATACAGTCCTCCTGAACTACGCAGCACGAGTAAACGGCATTTCCTCAATAGCAATCACAAAGCTCGACGTCCTGTCAGGCCTCGACAAAGTAAAGATTTGCACGCACTACGACTGCAACGGCGAGACAATCTCAGAATTCCCAGCAAGCCTCGAAAAGCTCTCCGCCTGCAAACCAGCATACATAGAACTAGAAGGCTGGCCGGAGCAGGACTGGGGCGAGATTGCAAAGCNGGGATATGATNCGATTCCCCAAAAAGCCAAGGACTATATTTCAAAGCTCGAAGAGCTTATTTCAACAGAGGCAAAAATGATAAGCGTCGGCCCAGAGAGGGCTGACACTATCCTAATTTAGAACCACTATGCAGTGGCTATTTTACTCCTATTTCAACAAGCGTAAAAGCGTAAAGTTTATAAACCGATTAACATAACTAAATTCTGACCCTAAACCAACATGCGTTAAAAAACGCATACTGTTGGGGCTGAGCAGGCCTCGAAACGAGTCATGCTCAAAAAAAACAATCAGGAGGGCTAAAAATGGCTGAAGTTCGAAACTATGCACTCAGACTTTCCAAGTCTGGAAAGGAAATCGGCACATACAAAGGCAGATCACCACGACAGGCAGCTCTAAAGGCAATCAAGGACAGGAGAGCAAAGGGCGAGATTTACCTGAGAGAAAAAGGCCGAAAATACGCTGACGGAAAGAGACGCCTACACCACTTCACTGGCAAAGTAGTTAGCCAGAAGGCACCTACAGGCGCACCAAGCTGGCTTGGCGGCACCATCAAGGTAGCCAAAGTAGCAAAGAAAGGCGTAGACATTATGTAAATACTATAAGTTGGGGCCTATGGCCCCTTCTTTATATTTTTCCCTATTTCTAAACGCCCATAAGCCCTGGGCCAAGGTACTGCAAAATCAGGTAGTTGCTTGGCACGTGTATTATTGAAAACCTCAGGCAGCCAAACAAGCTATGCCCCAAAAAGATATACAGCAGGCTTGTTGCAAAGTCATACATTATTGTAACAGCTATTGCAGTAATCCCAATCGCACCGAAGTAGGAGAACGCGACGGGCGTGATGAACCCCATTGCCACAAAGCCAAGTGCTGCAATCATGATATCCTGCGGCCTTTCCGGCGGTATTGTAAAAACGCCTGAAATCCCCATGCTGAGTGCACCAACAGCAGCCCCTGTGGCGGGACCGAACCTAAGCGCAGCCACAATAGTAACCAGGCTGACAAGCTCTATTCCCATGGAAACGGGAGCAATCCTCTGCGGCAGCCTAGAGGCAGCCCCAACCAGAATGAACAGCCCTATCAGACCAATCCTGGCAAAGTCAACATTCAAAGCAAACAGCGCATAAATGCTCAATAGTGAAACCCCGAGTCCTGAAGCTATGTAGATAAGCGTTTCCTTGGAGATTTCAACTGTCTCAACTTTACTTTTAGCCATCACACATCAGCTCCCTCATGTCCTCAATGTTCAGCAGGAAGTCATTGAGCTTCCACACAGGGACTATGGGAATCCCACCTTCGAACTTGACATCCTCGTCGAGTAGCGTAACAATTAGTGGATATATATCTTTGCCCCCTTCAAAATCCTTGAAAGCAGCAGCCCTATCAGACTGGGCCAGTGCAGCCCTCTTCGCAGCAGCCCTCTTGCACTTTGGCGTGGCCCAGTGCTTGCAGTCAACGCAGAATGTGTCGCCAAGCTTCCTGGCAACAACATCTATCTCATACCTCCTCTCCTTTGAAAACCTGACGTTGTTCTCCGTATCAAAGCCGTTCTGCTCAAAAATCTCAGCCACCGCAGCTTCAAAGTCCTTCCAGTCAAACTTAGAAAGGAGCTCTTCAACATCCTGCTCTTCACGAAGCATATCCTGAAGATATTTGATATCCATTTAAAAGGAATGGTAGCGGGGGGTGGATTTGAACCAACGACTTCCGGGTTATGAGCCCGACGGGCACTCCAGACTGCCCTACCCCGCTAATTGTGACAGTTTTATGAACTAAAACGTTATATAATCCTTTTGGTGCTATTTTAAAGCATGACTATACTGGGAATTGACGAAGCAGGGCGAGGGGCAGTGATTGGACCGCTTGTCATAGCCGGCGCCATGGCAAAAGAAGAAGACCACGACACAATAAAAGAGCTGGGAGTAAAGGACTCCAAGCTCCTAAGCCCAAAACGGAGGGAAGAGCTAGCGGAGCAGCTTGAGTCCAAGCTCCTGAAATACAAAATAATCGAAATCCCGCCCGAGGTAATCGATGTAAGCCGCCTGAATCTTGGCATAAACTTAAATGAGCTGGAAATGAAAAATATGGCTGAAATCATAAACGAGCTCAAGCCAAAAAAGGCATATGTAGATGCTGTAGATGCTAACATAAAAAACGTGCACTACCAAATCAAGAAATACCTCAGGGTTGACGCAAAAATAATTGCCGAGCACAAGGCTGATGCCACTTATCCAATAGTCTCCGCGGCCTCGATAATTGCCAAGGTGACCCGGGACAGGCGAATCGAGGAGCTGAAGGAGAAGTATGGCGAAATCGGCTCAGGCTACCCCTCCGACCCAACAACAAAAACCTTTTTAAGTGAATGGTTTAAAGAGAATAGGAGCTTTCCAAGCTTCGTCCGCAAGTCCTGGGAGACAATTGCGGAGTTCGAGGCCAAGAGGAAGCAAACAAGTCTTAAGGAATTCAAATGAACATGTCAATAGAGCTTAAGGTAACAATCATCCATGTGATATTGGGGGCGTTTGTTGGCTTCCTCTCAAGCTACCTGTACAGCAACTGGGTTGTGCTGCTTATGGCACTTGCCATACTCCTCGCAGCGGGCCAGGTTTTGCAGCGCGTTATGAAGCTTGAGAAAAAGGAGGGTTCTGAACGCTACACTACAAAGTGGTGGCTTGCCAATGGTGCCTACCCCTATCTAATTTTCTGGCTTTTTGTCTGGATAATCTTCTACAACCTTTAGATAGAATGGCTAATGACACCCTAGGAAAGTGGAGAAAGACTCATTTTGCGAATGAAATCTCGCCAAAGCTCGATGGCAAGGAAGTAACCATCATGGGCTGGGTCCGAGAGGTCCGGCAGCTTGGAAGCATAAGCTTCGTAATCCTGGCGGACAGGACCGGCAATGTGCAGGTAACCTTCCTGAAGAAGCACGAGGAGCTCTTCAACAAAGTATCCACCCTAAACCGGGAGGACGTAATCGCAATAAAGGGGGAAGTCCAAAAAGCAGAGAAGTCCAACCGAGGCGTTGAGGTAATCCCCTCGGAAATAAAAGTGCTGAACCAGTCAATAACCCCATTGCCACTTGAAGTGACCGGCAAGACTCCAGCAGACCTCGACACAAGGCTCAATGCCCGCGTGCTTGACCTAAGAAAGCCGGAGGTCAGCGCAATCTTCAAGATAAGAAACACAATCCTGTCAGCAGCCCGTGACTACTTCAAAAGCAGCAATTTCCTCGAAATAGAGACCCCAAAGATAATCGCATCAGCCTCTGAGGGCGGAGCAGCCCTCTTCCCGGTATCATACTTTGAGGAGGAGGCCTTCCTTAGGCAGAGCCCCCAGCTCTACAAGGAGCTGATGACTGCCGCTTTTGAGAGGGTTTTTGAGATTGGCCCGGTTTTCAGGGCAGAGCCCTCGGACACTCCCCGTCATCTTGCAGAGGTCGTTCAGATGGATGTGGAGATGGGCTTTGCAGACGAAACCGATACTTGGGAAGTTCTGGAGGGAATGGTACACCACATCTACAAGGAAGTCTCTGAAAAGTGTGCAGATGAGCTTAAGACTCTTGGCAGGGAGCTTAAAGTACCGAAAATACCCTTCGAGAGAAAGACATACACCGAAATCATAGACCTCCTGGGAAAGAACGGCCTCAAGCTCAAGTGGGGCGAGGATATCCCGCCAGAGGGCGAGAAGATAATAACCGAGCACTTCAAGGCCCCGGTAATAGTCTACGAATACCCAATGAAGCTCAAGCCGTACTACATACACCCCTATGAAAAAAACCCCAAGCTCTCATACGGCTTCGACCTGATTGGGGAGGGCATAGAGCTTGCATCGGGTGGAAGGAGGATTCATGACCCAGAACTATACGTAAAGATGCTCGAGGAGAAGGGCCTTAACCCAAAGAACTTCGAGGAGATAACCTCATTCTTCAGGCTTGGCATGCCGCCGCACGCCGGCTGGGCCATCGGGGTGGACAGGCTTACTATGGTAATGTGCGGGCTCGAGAATGTGCGGGAAGCAGTTCTTTTCCCAAGGGACCTGAAAAGGCTAAACCCTTAAATACTACTGTAATTCATTGAATTCCTACCATGACCGTTATAATAAACCACGAAAAATGCGCAAAATGCACAGGCTGCGTGGCAGTCTGCCCAGTCCAGAACCTAGAATACGTCGGCGACAGGATAGAGGTTTCTGACAAGTGCACAGATTGCGGGGCATGCATAAAGTTCTGCCCGGTCGGCGCAATTTCAAAGAAGGAGTAATGATGGAATCCTATGACATAGTGATAGTTGGGGCAGGACCCGGTGGTAGCGCCTGCGCCAAGTCAGCTGCGGAGAACGGCGCAAGGGTGCTTCTAGTCGAGAAAAGGAAGGAAATTGGCGCACCAAAGCGCTGCGGAGAGGGTCTTTCACTAGCTGCCTTCAAGCGCATTGACCTAAAGCCCGAGGGGGAGTGGCTAAAGCAGTCAATCAAGGGGGCATTTGTGTACTCCCCATCTGGCAAGAGGGTAGCTGCCTACTACCCGAATGAGGCAGGCTACGTCATAGAGAGGAAAATATTCGACAAGTGGCTCGCGGAACAGGCATCCTATGCGGGCGCAAAGGTGCTCGCAGGCACTCGCGCCACCAGCCTGGTCAAAGAGGGCGGCAAAATCACAGGAATCAAAATAAAGGATAATGAAGGCGAAACCGAGGTAGAGGCAAAGCTAATTGTTGCAGCAGACGGCGTAGAGTCACTTGTTGCCAGGTGGGCTGGCCTAAAGACAACCCATGCCCTTGCAGACACCTGCAGCGGCGCGCAGTTTGAAATGTCGAACGTTGACCTTGAAGACCCCCACATGCTCGAGATGTACATGGGCAACGAAATCGCTCCAGGCGGCTACATATGGGTTTTCCCGAAGGGCGACAAGGTAGCAAACGTCGGAATCGGAACCAGGCACAAGTTTGCAAAAGGCAAGACCGCTTACCAATACTTAAAAGAGTTCGTAGACTCCCATCCAAACCTCAGCAAGGGCTCAATCCTCGAGGTAAACACTGGCTGCATACCTGTCGGCGGCCCGATGAGTGGCATTGTAGCAGACAACCTAATGGTCATAGGCGACGCAGCCCACCAGGTAAATGCAATCCACGGCGGCGGAATAGGTGAGGCAATAAGAGCAGGCCAAATTGCAGGGGAAGTTGCATCAAAATGTGTAAAGAGCGGCGACTGCTCTGCAGCAGTTCTTAAAGAGTACGAAACCAAATGGTACGAGGAACGCGGCAATAGGCTAGCCAAGCTTGTAAAGCTAAGGGCTGTTGTAGAAGAACTCAAGGACAAGGAGCTCGACTACCTCGCAGACCAGTTGTCCGGCGAGGACATAATAGGTCTTGCAGGGGCAAAGGGCTATGCAAAATTCGCCAAAATCCTAGCCAAGAAGCCAAGTTTACTCCGCTTTATACCCCGCTTGGTTAAAAAGTAGTTTTATTAAAATTAATAAAGGACCACTGCAATATTGTAGTGTGAATTGTAGAGAGGTGCAGTGCAGCATTGATTAAAAGACTAGAACTTCAGGGATTCAAATCATTCAACAAGCGTGTCTCTATTCCTGTTTCTAAAGGCTTTACCGTAATTGTCGGGCCGAATGGCTCCGGAAAGTCAAACATTCTCGATGCTATCTGCTTTGTCCTCGGCAGGACCTCCGCCCGCTCCTTGAGGGCAGAGCGAATGACCCACCTAATCTACAACGGCGGCAAGAAGAACAAGCCTGCCCCTCATCTCGAGGTTTCTCTGTCCATAGACAACAACGACAGGAAACTGCCATTTGATTCAGACGAGGTCATGGTCACAAGGCGCCTGACAAGAAACGGCACAATGTCATACAAGCTCAACACCACAAGGACCACCCGTGGCCAGCTCACAGATTCCCTTTCAGACAACCTCTACGTCGAGAGCGGCCATAACATCGTGCTCCAGGGAGACGTAACAAACCTTATTGAGATGGACCCCGTCGAGCGGAGGCAGGTCCTGGATGAGCTCTGCGGAATATCAGAGTATGACTTCAAGAAAGAGAAGGCCATGAAGGACCTAAAGGAGGTCGAAGGCAGGATAAAGGAGCTTGTGATTGTGCTCTCCGAGAGGAAGAAGTACATGGATGGGCTGAAGAAGGAGAAGGAGGCTGCTGAGAAGTACCAGAAACTTAAGGATGACCAGTCCTACACCGAGGCAACGCTTGCATTCTCAAAGCTCAAAAATGCGGAGGAGGATGAGTCAAAGTTCCTAGAGAGGATAGACGCAGAGGAGGCGGAGCTCAAGCAGGTGGAGAAGGAGCACAGCGTGGTAGACTCAGGGCTCCAGAAAAAAGAGGACACCAAAGGGAAGCTCGAGAAGAAGCTTATCCAGCAGGGCGGTGGCGACCACCTC
>JGI10211J34971_10004448_pt1 | contig 11124 bp, 8 predicted proteins | sample Etolagsediment_FD_34971 | JGI IMG/M metagenome (IMG submission 34971)
CAACCGCCAAAGCAATGTGGATTGGCAGTTCAAGACGGATGATGCTCGCATTAAGCTAAAACGGCTTTATCCGAAACTTTAATTTGTACTATGTACTAGAGAGTGTAACATCTGGCTCGCAATGTCTCGCAGGTGAGGTTCATCGTCAATAACTAAGACATGTTCACCGTTGCCGGTAAGAATTTCTGCCTGGGCGTCTCTGGTTTGAGTGATTTCCCCCTTTTTGCTTACCGGAAAATAGAGCTGGAAAAGTGCCCCATTTTTACCACTTTCAACGAAAATCTTTCCCTGGTGCTCCTCTACGGTATTCCAGACCACTGCCAGTCCAAGGCCTGTACCGCTTCTTCCCATCACTTTTTTTGTGTAAAATGGTTCAAAAATATGAATTAAATCCTTATCCGGGATACCAGATCCAGAGTCCTGAACTTCGAGAACAAGGTATTCCCCTGCCCGCATGTTTTGCGCATCCGCTGCAGCATCGTCGATATATTGATTGGAGGTGGCTATAATTATGCTACCCTCATCAGCGACAGCCTCTGCTGCGTTGATGACCAGGTTCATGAGACTTTTTTTGATGTGTACTGGTGAGCAGATAAGAACAGGATGCGATGCTTCTAACCGGTTTCTGTATGTCACATGAGGATACAATGATCTCAGAGCGTTGCATTCAGGAGAATCCAGGTACTCTTGGATCAACAGATTTAAATTACAGGATTCCTTGACTCTTGCTACACCTCTGGCTACGGTGAGGAGGTCATCAACCACTGCAGCGGCCCGTTTGCCCGATTCCTGGATTGCAGCGATGGGTTTCCTCAGTTCGCTGTCCTCTGGTAGTTTCAAAAGTAGCAATTCCGGATAAGCAACGATTCCTGAGAGGATATTATTCAGGTCATGGGCAACTCCTCCCGCGAGGAGACCAATTGCCTCCATTTTCTGAGCACGCTGCAGTTTTTGCTCAAGCATTTCTTTCTCATCTTCGACCTGGCGTTGCCTGGTAATATCCTGCATTACTTCCAGTTTACATGCAGTTCCATCAGTGTCCACATAGGGTACTGCAATCATGTTGAAAGTACGGCCATTTGCAAGTGTGGAATGGTAGTAAACAGTTTTCTGACTCCCGATCACTTCCTCTAAACGGCAATGGGCGCAGGGAGTGTCATAACCGGCAACATCATGATAACAGAGCTTTCCCGAGGCCTGACCAAAGGTCTCTCTCATTGACTCGTTCATATATCGCACCCGATAGTCACCATCAACGACGAAGAGAAAAATACCGGAGCGGTTAATGGCATCAAGCAGAGATCGATGCGCCCCTCACTTTCGACCAGTTTGGCATGTTGAGCCTGGATGCTGTTATCACTGCGGCGCAGCATCACATAGAAGAAGGTAAATAATCCACTGAGGAGGATCAGTGCCATAGCTGCGGTTATTGCAGCGAGTTGGACAAATGCCTCCTGGGAATCTGTTATATCCCGGAAGACAATCAGATCACCAACATCGGTACCAGAAGCATCTTGCAGGGAATGGGACAAAACTTGCCACGATTTATTGTCAAACAGTATTTTCTTTGTTATTTCGTTGTGTCGATGGTCTTTGTTTCCGTGGACAAACTGGTCGAGTTCTGTTGAGAAATGAGGCAAGGAGTGGTAGATCAACACCTCCTCCCTGTACCTGTTCCAGTTCGCCTCCCTGCCGAGCATATTCATCCCTGCTTCCCATTGCTTCTGATCCAATACATCTTTGTGGATGGTGACCGCCATCTCAACTCCCAACCGTTTGTGGAAAATTTGCAGTAATGTTTCAATTTCCTGGCCAAGCTCTATATAGCCGATAAGTGTTTCGGCGATATAGATCGGCTGCACAACGCGTAAGGTGAAGGTTCCCAGGGGACCCAGTTCAATCCCGCTGGCAGTCTTGCCACTTCGTTCGGCCTCACGGGCGGTAAAACGATTAATCAGATCGCCATGCATATTCGGCTTATGCAGTCGAAGCAGGTTCGTGCGATTGGGAAGGTGGAAGTAAAAGTGGGTGATGGAGTACTTTTTGTGAATTTTCTCGAAAATTGGACCGTAGAGAGTGCGCAGGCGCCCACGATCCCGAGCCTGAAGTGCCTCGTACAGGTGTCTGTCTTTAAGAAGGACATCTTCAAGGGCATTGAGCATATTCACTTGTTTTATCAATGACATTTTTAGGCTACGGCCTGTATCTGTCATGATATATTGGTTGAAGCGTTGCATATCCTGCTGATGAACCATGAGGAAGGCCGCCGTGAAGGCAAGGACCAGCAGCAGAATTGTAGTGCTGAGGGGGATCATAAGGCGGTAGAAAAGAGGCCTGCTTAACGAAGTTGAGTTTCCTGTAGAATCTTGGCTGGAGTTCACAGTCATGCAAATTTTTCCTTTTTGTCAGTAATGGGCTGCTGTTGTAATATCTTTATATATACTCACAATGGACAGATAGTAAGGCTATTACTCGCTGATAATCGTTTCTAAATGGGGAAGGGGAAGGATGAAATAAAAGTTGTTTCCTCCTGCTGTGGGTTCATACCCGACAATCCCCTTATGGATTTCAACGACCTGCTTGATGAACTGGAGACCATGTCCGCTCCCTGGCTCATTGCCGCTGTTCTCACCCCGATGCCCTTCAGCAAAGATTGTGAGAGCCTCGTCATGAGTGAGGTGAGGGCCAGTGGTAAATACATTGAGTTTGATTCCGTTCTTGCCAGGGCCAAAATAGTTCAACAAAATTTCACGCCCATATGCCATTACTTTAGCAGGACGACCATCATAGTCGATTATCTCCCTGGTATACTTTACTGCATTGGAAAACAAATTTGCATACACCTGGGAAAGGAGGCCAATGTCAACACGTAATGGGATCTCCTCCCCGATCATGTCCAGGGGGCTCTCAATTGTAATACCGCGATGCTCCAGACGACTTTTATAGTGGTCAAGCTGGGGAGCGATGATATCTTTATCAACAAGACATCTCTTGAGGTGAAGAACCAGATGCCCTTTCTCAAAGTGATCCCGGCGAAAGAGGCTTTCAAGGAACATACTGGTCTGGGCATGATGTCTCTGCAGATCGTTGTGGATATGGAGTAAGTCCTCAATGGCAAAGACGGTTCTCTGGTGAACCTGATGGTATGCTTCTGTCTTTCCTTGATTTTGCAGTCGTTCTTTCTCTTTTTCCAGATGGTGTATCTTCTTTATTTTTTTTAAAAGTCGGTTGAAGAGATGGGTGAAGTACATATTGGGGATGATGACATTATGCTCAATATCCTGGACAAGGTTTTTAATGAATTTGAGATGAGCATTATTCTGTCTCATGATATTCCGGTTGTGAAGATTGAAGCCGACCCTGTTGGCGTATTTTTTGAGAAAAAACTGTTCTTCTTCGCTTAATTTGTGGTGGGCTGAAATTTCCAGCATACCGAGAACATCTGTCTGAATCTGCGTCCCATTTCCTCTGTTATAGTGTTTGCTGTATATGGGAACAAACAAGGAATCTTCGATAAAATATGATTCGTTACTGAGGATGACAGGGGAGGGTGTTTTGAGTTTTTCAGAGGAGATACCGTGAACACTGTCACACACCATTATAAGGCTGTTTTCTGACGGATCCCAAAGGTGGAGACGAGCATCTGTCATCATAAAACACTTGATGACGGCAACGGAAATACGGTAAAAATTCTTTATAGAATCATACTCCTGGGCAAGGTCAAAAAAAGTTTTGAAAATATCATCCTGAGCCCTGGAAAAATGATAGTGTGAATAAGCCTCTTTTTTTTTCTGAATACTGCGGAAAATTTTGGTTAACTCGAAGGTGTCTCTCTTTTTCTCGGTTTCAGTAGTCAATAGAGAGCCTCCTTTCCCCTGATATGTTGATGGTATTCTGCTTTGTTCCTTATGGTTCCTTAGTTGAATTCTACATGAAGCGAGGGGACAATTACAAGGAGAGAGCTGAATTGTAGATGGGAATTTCTCGATTGTCTTGTGATTTGGCTTGTGACCCATATTTTTAACTGTCACGCAGCGCCATATGAGTCAATCGTGAAAAAAGATGGAATATTCAATGTATATTTAGTCGGAGGGGTTGAAATTTGTGGTAAATTTGAATACAACAACAAAATTAGAATATTTTGAAACATCCATGCAAAAGAGTATTATGTCTGCAAATATATTAACTCCCTCTATAAATCGTCGTCAATTTTTATCAATGGCGGTGGTGACAGTTACCGCTTTGTCTCTGCCGGCAATATCCGAAGCCGCGAGCAATCCTCGTGCGCTCTCTTTTTACCATACACATACAGGGAAAAAGCTGGATATTGTGTATGGCAGCCCAAATCGCTATGATCCGCGGGCTTTGTCAAAAATAAACCACTTTCTCAGAGACTTCCGTACCGGGGAAATGCATCCCATTGACCCGCATCTTCTTGACATACTGAGTTCCATCCGTCGAGAATTTGGAGGACAGAGAACCTTTGAAGTGATTTCCGGATATCGCTCCCTCAAAACGAACCAGCAGCTCAGTAAGAAGAGCTCCAAGGTTGCAAAACGAAGTCTTCATATGCTGGGACAGGCTATAGATATACGGATGACAGGGGTCTCAACCAGAAAAGTCCAGCAGTGCGCTCTTGATATGAAGCGTGGTGGAGTTGGCTTTTATGGTAAATCCAATTTCGTTCATCTGGACACTGGCCGAGTCCGTTTCTGGTAGTTTTCTTTGCAGGCGCTCCATGAACACCACTCTGCACGCGCCTGAATTTCCCGATATACCGAATGTATTATCGTGGAATTCAATCACGCCCATGGCGGCGTCCCTGAAACACCCACAGTTATGAGGTTTTTAAAACTGATGGGTGGTTCATTGATCAGTTAGTTTTTTTTTTCACAAGCTTCCTGCAGCCCTATTCCTTTCCAAAAAGGGCTTCTACCAGTTTCTTGTCACGCCCGTAAATATCCCTGCTGAAGTGGAGTGTTCCGTTTTTGTTTACCCATGCTGTCTGATACACCAGATGTATCGGAACCGGCTCGACCAACCTGACGACTCTTCGTTTTTTCTTTTCAATAACCTGATTGATTACTTCATCCGTCCATCCTGCATTATTGAATGATAGAAGAAACTCTGCAAGCTTTCTCGGTTTGTTGAGTCTGATACAGCCATGGCTAAAGGCACGGTTTTCCTCTTTAAACAGCTCCTGACCTGGCGTGTCGTGGAGATAAACACTGTACTTGTTTGGGAATACAAATTTAACAACACCAAGGGCATTCCATGGACCTGGATCCTGGCGTAATTTGTAGCGACTTATCTGTCTCCGACTGACCTCATCCCAGTTGATAGTTTCGGGGGCTAACTCTTTTCCGTCAGACTGCCAGTTTGAAAAAAGTCGAATATGTTTGGTCTCAAGGTAGTTCTTGTTCTTTCTCAATTCGGGCAGCATTTCATTGCGAGCGATACTTGAAGTGATATTCCAGAACGGATTGAATTCAATATATTTTATAGCATCACTGAAAACAGGGGTTGCATGATGGAGTTTCCCGACAATGACCCGCATCTCCAGTTGCGGAATATCATTTACTACTCCCTGAAGGTTGAATCCTGCAATATCCACAAGCACATACCTGGAGCCAAGTTCGTGCTTCGTCCATCTCCAGCGCTCCATATTTATAAGAATCTGCTGAATGCGTTTTTCAACCGGAACCATAAGGACATTTGTGGTATTCTTCCCTATGATTCCATCAATTTCCAAACTGTGTCGTCCTTGAAAACGTTTGATGGCCTCCACCAGCTCGGCGTCATATACTTGCTGGCTTGAATTCACTCCCTTTGCCAGATCTCCAGTTTTTCTCAGTAAGTCCCGAAGGGCTGGAATACGTGCGTCCGAGTCGCCCGGGTGCACTGTCTCACCAGATGGAAACATTGGCCAGCCACCATTTTCAGCAATGGATCGGTATTGCTTTAAAGCACTCTTCAGTTCACGGTAATGGCGATGCCCTGGAGCAAGATTTTCCAGGAAAAGTCTTATGTCAGTACTGCTGCGTGCTTCAGACAAGGCTTTGACAGGGCTGAAAACAGAATTGCCTCCTGCCTGAGCAAAAAGCTTGGGATCTTTGAATTTGGGGGCAAATCGCCCTTGCTGCATATCGTGGATATATTCGAGGAGGCCTATGGTTATCTCCATGTCCAGCCTGGCAAGATCTGCAGCAGTTCGACTTCTCCAAAGTGCTTCTATTTTCGGGACACCATAGTCATCGGGATTGAATCCATCGGCTGTACCTGATGTTAGGGCTGATGCTATGTGTTTGGCCTGCTCAGTCGGGCCATTGCTATCCATCCACAGGGGACGAACGCCAAGAGTGTGGTAAACGTTACAGAGCCACTGTTCTTGACGTATTGCCTGAAGGTTGCACCACTCAGCCCCGTTTACTCCCTGAGGATTTGTTGAGACATTTTTGAGCAATTCAGCGTTGATCTGGGCGGGAGTGACTGCAAAAACTGTGGTGCTAGAGAGAAGAAGAATAAGAATTGCGTTGAATGCTGTCAGTATCGGCCTTCCTGCTTTCCTCATCTGAAATATACCTGTTAAGGTGAATTGTGTCAGGGGTGAAAGTATACACAAGTTCCTGATTATCAACGTTTCGCACCATTTCTGCATAACCTGGCGAATCCTCCGGGAACAGTACCTGACGACCAGTACACCTTCCCCTGTTTATAATCCACAAACCAGTAGCCCGTGGGGGAACGTTTTGCAGCTACAAAAATAAAAGGCTGTTCTTTGGAAAAACAGGAGTGGAGGTAAAGACCCTTGGCATTTGGACTGGTCTCCATAAGTGACATTGCCTCTTCCACAGTGGGAAACCGCCAGTCGTGATATCCGGCAAAGCTCTTTTTGTTGAGTTCTTCAATATCACGTGTCATTTTACGGATTGAAGAAAGATCCAGACCTGATCGCTGCCACATGATTCCTGTTGCCTCATCGATGACAGTGAGCCCATCGCCATTGTCCGTCAGTGCGTTGGTGAATTCTCCAAGAGGGTTCAGGAGAGTGTCGTAAAAGTTCCACTGAGTGATGATTTTCTCCAGTTGATTATCAGAAAGAGTACATTGCTCTTGAGGGAGGGAGCGTTGTGGTCCTTGGAACCCGCTTTCTCCAGCGACAGGAAGTGGAACTCCAAAATCTTCATGCTCTGTGTCCTGCTGAAGTGTTGGGAGAAGAAAAGGACTGTTTTCCCGTTCCACGACTTCGCTGATCAACCATGCCTTTAATGCTGCGTCAACGGGGAAATTGTCTTTGGAAGAGAGTGCACTGCCATGGCTGATAATGGCGTCATTCAGCATCTCAATGGGAGCTTTAACCTCAGCGAGAATATTGACAAAGCGGGTTCCTCGTTCCATCAGGTAGAGTCTTGGTAGTTCTCCATAGTTATCAACAAAAAAATAACAGACCCGTTCGTCACTGTTGCTCAGGTCATCGCGCAACCCTTTTGCTGAAAATGTACAAAAAGCAAGATCAGGCGTCATGTCCCATTCAATATTGGCGGCAGTGGAGTCACTTAGTTTAAGTCGGGTAAACATAGAGCAGGCCTCTTGTTGTGCTATGGGGAGAATTCCTCGGTACTTGTATTGATGGTACGGAAAAACAGGCAATAACAGGCTTGTTTAAAAGCTTATCATTGTAAGAATAGTTGTCAACGGCATTCCGCGGACTGCAAACAGCATAAGCAGATTAACTGGTTAGTACGCGATAAATCTCTGGCATCCTGAGAGGGAGTTTCCTCACATTATCGATAAATATATAGTTGGCGGGGCCATACATGTGCTGCATATAATCCCTGGCATGATGATCAATGGTGATACAGAAGGGGTGGATGTCTGCAGCCTTGGCCTCAAGGAGTGCATGACGGGTGTCCTCTATGGCGTACTCCCCCTTGTAATCATCATAGTCCTCGGGCTTGCCGTCTGTCAGGGTGATAATAAGGCGCACCTTGGCGTCGATTTCCTTGAGCAGGTTGGTGGCATGGCGAATGGGTGGCCCCATTCTCGTATATTCGCTTGGGGCAATTGAGCCGATGCGTTCCTTGACTGCATCGCCATAGGGTTCTGTAAGATGTTTTACATGGAAGAGTTCGCAGCGCGATCTACGCATTCCTGAAAAACCGTATATTCCGTAACGGTCCCCCAGCACTTCCATGGCTTCCGCCATAAGAACCAGGGATTCCTTCAGGGCGTTATTGACCCATCCGGCCGTGGAGTTGGACATGTCCACCAGAAAGAGAACAGCGATGTCACGTTCGTCACGTTTCAGGCGGATGAACAGGCGGTCCGAGGAAGAAATTCCTGCACTGGAATCGGAAATAGACTCGACTAAGGCATCAAAATCAATATCGTCTCCTTCCCGCTGGCGTTTGACGAAGCGTTCCTGGCTTCGCATCATCTCGAACTGATGTCGCAAACGAATGGTGAGCCCATGATAGGTGTTAAGGGTGTTTTGGATAAACGAAGAGTGAATGGGTTTCAGATTTTTCAGGTGCAGAGAACACCAGTTCTTTCTGTAGCCCTGCCTCCGGTGATCCCACTCATCGTAGAGCAGGGCATCGGCGGATGGTAACATCGCTTCATTTTGGCCGGTAACGCTGTGTTCAAGCATCTCCTGTCCTGCCTTTCCGGCGGCGGCTGATAAGAATTGCACGGGAAGGTGTCCAAATTCATCGAAGAAGCTTTTTGAGAAGCTCTCAAGTTCCTCTGGCATCTGCACTTCTTCGTTATTAATGGTAACCAGCAGGGGTGCCTCTTTTTCCCGGTCGGCAGTCTGGGCAAATTCACTGTCCATGATCATACTGATATCTGATTCGGCAAGCCCTTTCTCACCACTGTCCAGTTTGTCTTCCTTGAAGATTCTGTTCAGTTCTTTTTGGGAAAGGGAAAGGAGATGTGCTGTCATCATATCGGCAAACTGTTCACCCATTTTGTGTTCACGAACTCTGCAGGCGGAGTCTACGGCACGCAATCTCAAAACGCCCTGGAAAGGGAAGGCCTGGATGGGCTTATACTCCTCAACGGAGTTTGTATTGAAGAGGGGATAGAGTTTTGTGGTGAGTTGCACCGAGTCGCAGGCAGAAGCGTGTCCGTGAATATAGTTATTGGCTTCTGGTTCACGTATAATAACGGATAGTTGTTCATCTAAGTGACATTTTTTAGCAATGAGCAGCCGCTGCAGATCGCTCAGCGAGTGGGTGCTGTCAGCTTGGAGGTGTGGGAAAATATGTTTTCCTGCGGCACGGACCAGTCCTGGAAATTCCTGTTCGAGAAAAACACGTACTCGTATGGATTCCAGGGTGTGGTAAATGTCCCGGGCGAGTAGAGGTTCCTTGAAGGACTCAATAAATGATCGGAGCCAGAGCGTGTCCTTCTCGTTTCCCTGATGAACGTGGTTTGGAGGAGGGCGGTTTATGAAACTTCTACAGGCTATGAACCCCCACTGAAAGGTGACTATAAGTTTGTAAAGAAGGAAATTATCGGTATGTTCGCTGAAAACGTTGAGTTCATCCGGGATAAAGATGGACGCAGTGTCGGTGTAAATCTGTCTGCAACCACAAATATTCAATTCGTCTCGTGCTATGCCTCGAATGTAAGGGAGAAGCTTTTTCTCAACGGAAACAAGACTGAGGCCTCCGGTTCCGGTAAGTTTCGAGAGGTAGGCTTCAATGTCATCCTGCATAAAACGCTGGGCTGCACGGAGTCCATCGGTTTCATAATGATCAAGGGTGATTCCGATCCAGCGAGGGATCTGCTCCAGATCCAGGTGTTTCAAGGTATCCGGAAGCAGGCGAAGAAAATCAAAACAGAGCGAGTGGGAAACAGGCCAGATGATCGGTATGTGGCCAAGGATTGCTTCACAGACAGAATCTGTCTCATCTACCAGAGGATCAAGCACTTCTTCAACGTCCCATTCATTTGGGATATCAGGAGCAACAAGATCGTAAAAGCGTTCTGTGAGCAGTGCGAGTTTCATACTGGTGTCTATAAATCCATCAGAATATTGAGCTTACCATTTCCTCCAGGGCAGCAAGGAGCTCCGGGTCATCGCTGAGTGGTTCAATAAGTGCGGCACGGCAGGCTGTGTGAATGTCTATTCCATCACGAACCAGCTGTCCCGTCTGGATAAGGAGCCGTGTGGATGCACCTTCCGCCAGCCCGGATTCTTTGAGGCTTCGTGTCATACCGGCCAGTTTTACCAGGGAAAGCGCAAGCTTTCTGTCGACACCACCCTCGATTGCGACAATTTCAGCTTCTGTGTCAGGTTCTGGGTAGTCAAAGGAAATGGCAACAAAGCGTTGCCGTGTTGAGGGCTTCAGATCCTTCAGCACGCTCTGATATCCTGGGTTGTAGGAGACGCTGATCATGAATTCAGGAGGAGCGCTAAGGAGTTCCCCGAGTTTTTCAACGGGGAGTTCGCGGCGGTCATCGGCGAGGGGGTGAATAACCACCGTGGTATCTTTTCTGGCCTCTACAATTTCATCCAGGTAGCAGATTGCACCTGCCCGCACCGCCAGAGTCAGGGGCCCATCGGTCCATACCGCCTCTCCAGAGCGAATAAGAAAGCGGCCAACAAGGTCACTGGTTGAAAGGTCATCGTGGCAGGAAACGGTGATAAGGGGGAGCTTCAGTTTCCAGGCCAGAAATTGCATAAATCTGGTTTTTCCGCATCCGGTCGGGCCTTTCAAGAGGAGAGGAAGGCCATTTTTATGAGCTGCCAGGGCAATTTCAACCTCCCTGCCAGCCGCGAGGTAGTAGGGCTTTTCCAGTATGAGATGTTCTTCCAATCGCTGTTCTGTTGCTTTCATGAGAGTCCATTGATTCAGGTAAGGGGAAACTGCCTTCGCAGAGATTTACCTACAAGATGTTCACCATGGGTGGAATCGTCAAGAATTATTATTAAGTGGAGAGGGAAAAACAATGGTGTCGGCTATTTGATATCAGGTTCAGTCTTTTCGATACCTGATTACCACTAATCCTCAGTCTACCCGTCTGAGGAGGAGTTTTTTCGTGTTGATTATATGGGCATCTGCGGCCTGGATGGCCGCAGCAGAGCCCCCAGGGATGGGTTTATGGCGTCCCATA